>Ga0065711_1037505_pt1 | contig 19770 bp, 14 predicted proteins | sample Hoacrofraction12_FD_59098 | JGI IMG/M metagenome (GOLD analysis project Ga0065711, IMG submission 59098) | Hoatzin crop microbial communities from Cojedes, Venezuela - Epithelial fraction 12 v2 (version 2) | ecosystem: Host-associated > Birds > Digestive system > Esophagus > Crop | place... | reverse complement strand
TTTTTTTTTTTTTTAGCCTTTTTTTTTTTGTGTAATGACTTACTATTACAACTGAGTGGGAGAGCACAGCAACTGAATGAGAGGTGAGCCGTTAGCATCTAACGGTGATCTTCCAGTTCTGGAGCCATGGCTTAGTGGCAGACAGAGCCAGTGTAGGTTGGCCTTCGTTGTAAGATGGGTTAGAGCGTGGGACTGCACAAACATGACTTTGGCTATAACTGAGGTTCTGTTTTGGTGAGGTACTTCTTGTAACAGATCTTGCTATTATGAGAACTCCGCTTAAATCAGCGGAGGACAAACCCTGCGATCCTCAAGGCGATTCAAGGGGTTGACCTGTCCTGTGAAACCTGGGCATATCTGCAGTTGCTATGCTGCGTGTCGCTGTCGTTAGTAAAGTCGTAAAGGAAGCCATTGTATGTTGCTAAGCCATTTGTAAGCACAGTTAGGAAAAAAGGAGAGGCTCCCTTTGGGGCTGAGAAGGCTGAACTGACGTTTGCGGTGTGGCTCTTGGGTTGTTCCTTGTTAAAGGTCTCACTGCAGGGCACAGCTGGGAGCACATAATGGTCACCCAGCTCTCTACTAAGCTTGGTCTTCTGCTGTAAAGATAAAAACAGCTGGGGACTTCCCGAGGTACTGAGTATTCTCTGCTTTTTGACTGTCAAAGCTTGGCATTAGAATCCCTTTGAATACTGTTTTAAGGGAATACAGGGGAAGATTCCTGCCCGCAACGTGCGTGCGTAGTGTCCTGATAACCTCTGCTGCCTTCTCTTCCCAGGGAACGGCTGGAAGTTGGCTGTTTGCAGCTGGCCCAGCTGGAGCACGCCGTGAAGCAGTGTCACACCTCGGCTCAGAGAGAAGCCGAGCACAGGGGCTGGCTGTGACCTCTGGTCAGGGGCGGGAGCTGCGGGGCTCACCCCTGCGCTGCCCTCGTCCGAGCAAAGTTGAACGGCTCCTCTGCGGTGCGCAAGAGAGAGATTTGAGGAACCAGAAATCTGCTGGCTCTCTTCTCAACGGTGCTGATGTGTTTGAAGGAAAAAAACAACTAGTTGTGTACGCACGTGGAATGCCAGGAGTAGGGGGAAGCTGATGGAGCCGTCTGTCTGGGGTGAGGGGCTGTGGACGGGCATGGCTGGCAGGGTGCACAGCAGCCGTGCAGGGTGGCTGCGCAGGCTCCAGGCGCTGGCGTTGAGGGGCCGGGGCTGCTGACAGCGGGCACAGCTTCTGGTGGTGCCGGAGAAGGGAGCGAGAGCACCGCCGTGCCCAGGGTTGGGAAGGAGAGCGGCTGCACACAGAGCCCGGGAGCCGCGCTGCTGGCTGCCCCAGCAGACGCATGGGGCTGACACCCAAAGTGTGTGCGCTGCGGGCGCCCTGAGAGGATATGGTAATGGGGAGGTGAAGGGATCGAGGCTCATCTAAAAACAAATACCAAAACAACCGCCCCACCCTCACGCAGGCATGTTTGCCCTGGACCCCTGTCCACTTCATACAGTGGAAACCTGCGAGCAGCTTTCTTCTGGAAAACTCATCCTTTGGCCATCAGCTCTCATAAAGGCAGGAGCAGTTCTCCCTCTGTGGGTTATACTCCCTGTCTTGTCCCTGCTCTCCAGGTGGCATCGTCTCTGCGTGAACGCACTGTTTGTTGCTTGCCAGAATGGCTTGGAATCCATGAAACTTTCTAAAAGCCATTTTCAATGCTGCAGTGGCCTTTAAAGCTACCTCTTTGGTGTGTGTATTTGTACAGAGATGACTGGCAAAGTTCTGGAAGTGTCTATTTTGATATTAACTTTTGGATGTATTTGTAAAATCTTTATTGTAAAAACCTGATTTACTGTTACAGTAAAGGGCAGTTCATTCTATGTGGCAGTGTTGCTGTGAACAGCCCGACTGCAGCAGGTGCCAGCTTCCTGCAGGGCGGCCCCCGGGGGCAGAGCAGTGGGGTAGCCGTCACTGCCAAGCTGTGGAGCAAAACTCACTTGCAGGGCTCTTTCCCTTGGCGTTGTTCCCCCACAGCAGGTTATGCTCGGGGAAGCGTGTGCTGGCAATTCATAGCGCCAGGCGTGCCTCCTGCTGGTACCTTAGGGGAAGGCAGCTGCCGGCGTGAGCCAGCTACTGCGCCCTTACTCCTGCTGCCTCCCCTGTACAGCTTGGAATTGCTCTGAGGTTTGCTTCTCCAGTGCAGCAGTCTGCTCCTGCCCCACCCCGGCATGCCATGGACTAATCTGTTCCTAGCGCTGGGATCAGACGGCTGGAGCTCCTGGAGACCTGAACTGCAGCAGTAAACGGAGACTGGGGTGGGCAGGGGTGGGTTAATTTCCTAAAGTGACTTGATTAAGGCTGAGCACCACAGCCGCAGGAGCAGAGGGAGTTCCTTACAGCAGCGCTGGTGTTTCCTGGCACCACAGTGTAAACACACCATGCCTGTGGAGCACCAAGCTTCAGTTTCTGCAGAGCTTTTTGTACCCTGACCCTGTGAGGAGCCTGGCCGTCAGTCCCATCACACCAGGACAGCTGCGGAGGTGCTCGCCCTAGGAGCCAACTGCTGGCTGCATGCTCTGAAGCCCTTACAGAGGGTAACAGGCCAGAACATCTTCAGTTTCTGCTCAAGGGGAGGCTCAGGTAAACAAGGTAGGATGTTTAACTCCACACCCTTGAAATGTCTGTTTTAACACTGCAACCTTCGGTTTGTCTTGTTAGAGAGGAGGACATAAAGAGACAGGGCAGCCAGGCTGGGGTGCAGGGATTTCCCAAACGGTACCTTTAATGGGTTTGCATCAGCAGCGAGTGCTCGGGGCTGGCTTTGGCACCAGGAGTGAGATGGGCAGCGCTACACGACAAACACCAAGTCAGCCAAACCAGCGTTTTATCCGTAGGAACAGAGGAAGTGAACTAAAACAGAGCACTATCAGCACACACAATCAGGTTATTTGTGTTCTATCACACTTCAGCTTGTGATGTTAGAAAAATAAGACAGTTACTACATGAATACATTTTCATTGCCAACCGACAAGAGTTTAAAATCCATGAGAAAACCCCCACACTGAAGTTTTTGTTTTACAAATGTTAGCTCACCCCTAGTAACAAAACTGCTGTACAGCAAGCATCCTCTGCCTTTCTGGCAAAACACATGGAGCCAAAGTACTTTTCCCAGCAGCTGTTGCGTTCAGAAACTCGGTTCAGCCCTAACGAAGGCGGCGCGCACTACGCTGCAGTACTGGAGCAGAGGCAAAAACTCAGAAGCTGACGCAGGGTGGTAAAGTTGTTCTCCCACTCAGTCTCCATCAGCTCCCAGGCTGGCTCTTTGCATCAATAACCATTTATCTGCCATTTTCACATCAACAGATAAAATACTCTGCTGACTATATAAAAACTGTTATAAAAAGGCAATCATAAAAGATAAGGTAGTGGCAGGCATGTCAGGTTGTTTAATAAAAAAAATAGCCATCGTATCTATTTAAATAAGGCTTCTTGTTACAGGTTGTTCCAGTTACTGAAGGAAAAACAAGGCCTGATGAACAAAACGGTCCCCCATAAACCTTACACTTCCTGCCCCAAGAACACATCCTACAGGGAAAGTCACTTAATGAGCAAAGTGACAACACAAACTCCAGGGGAAGCTCCCGAAATGATATGCCTGGTCTAGTTTCTCTCGCATTATCTTCAAAAATCTTAGGAAAAAAAAAACAAACCCTAAACCAAAGTTCTAAAATACACAAAAAAACCCTTCATCTTGATATTCTTTCCAAAACAAATATGTACAGCACATTAATATGCAATATGCAAAAACTCCGTGTTGCTCTTGGCAACGTCTATGCCCTCCCCAACCCTATTCACATCTGTACCTCTACTGAAACACAATTACATCACTAAGCCTGTTAGTTTGAAAGGGGGATTTAATTCACTTAAAACTTGTAAATTTTTGTGTAGGGGCTCCACTCGTTTGACTCCGGATTGTAGACTTCAACTGTGTTCAGGAATTCATTGCCATCAAATCCCCCAACTGCATAAATCGTGTTTGCCACCGTGGTAATGCCAGCGTTGCTCCTCGGAGTCGTCATGCTTCCCATCAGCTTCCACTCGTTCTTGGCCGGGTCGTACATCTCCACGCAGCTCACCGCGTGCGAGCCATCGAAGCCTCCGCCAACAAAGAGTTTTCCTAGCAAAGGGAACAGAGTGAGTTTTCCGCGGCCCAGCACCAGCTGCGGCGCCAGTCCTAGCCTCCTCTCCGGCGAGACAACCCCAGCCAAAAGGAAGCAACTCCAGGTTCTCTGTCAGATGCCTCTGCCCTATTCAAGGTCTGAAGTTGCGGCATCCACCTGCCCTGGGGCTCTGGGTCACTAGGGCTAGCAGGAAACTGTTTCAGGGTAAGTGCAAAGCCCAGATTCAAGCAGCTGCAGTTGTTGAAGCTGCATGGTGATGTTTTGAAAAGAAAGGGGTGGGGCGAATATCCCAAAACAAGTTTGTTTTTTTTCTGGTCACAGGTTTTAATTAAGTCAGAGGCACAGCCAGGCTCTTACTGCATTGTTCTCCCCGAGCAGGAGCCCAGCTCTGTGCTCGACTCGCACTGCAGCGTAACACGACACGTTCACCAAGCACGCGAGGTTGCCGCAGCCCGTGGATGCCTACCGTCACGGACAGCCACTCCAGCCCCTCGCCGAGCCACGTTCATGGGTGCCATCAGCGTCCAGGTGTTGTTCTCCGGATTGTAGCGCTCCACGCTGTTCAGGCAGTTCCACGACTCCGCTCCTCCGATGATGTACAGATACCCGCCCAGCTCACACACTGCTGACTGATGCCTCCCTGCAATCAAATGCCAGGAGCTGCAGCCCAGCACACGGGTCACGCACTACCAGTAAGCAACGGCAGCTCACATTTAAACAGGGGTTTGGTTTGGTTTTAAACCTGCAGTTCTGCAGTTGCCCCATTCCCCCTGCCCTCCCACACCACACGGCAAACTTACGGATATTAAGGGGAGCACAGCTCGTCCAAGATTTTGTTACGGGATCAAACACGTCACAGTTCTTCAGTCCCTTTTGGCCATAAGGATCTGAACCGCCGACGATGTAGAGTTTTCCATTCAGGGCACATACTCCTGTGCACACAGGAAACAACAGTGAGCAAGCTAACGAAAGGCAGGCAAAGCCAGACGGTCACTCCCGCGCAGGTGTGTTACCAGCATTGCAGCGATTGGTTCTCAGCTCCGGAACAGGAGTCCAGTCATCTATTTCTGGCTCATACATTTCTCCGCAGCTCAAGTCATCCGAGTGACCATTTGACCCGCCCACCACGTACAGCTGCCCCTAAACAGAACAAATAAACACCCGCTTCACATACAGCTACAGGACAATTCCAACCATTATCACTTTAGCAACTGTGTAGCTACAGTTGGGCAACTGCTGCTACGGTTTTGTAGCGTTTCCCCCATTTGTCCCACTGACGGGTACAACATGTGGCATTCCACCGGCTCTCCACCCACCATCAGAACCGCCATCTGGAATCGAGCCCTGGGTGTTCTCATCGGTGCAATGAAAGTCCAAGTGTCCTTCTGCGGGTCGTAGCACTCCACCGTGCGCAAACACTCCTCTCTGTTGTACCCACCTGAAAGCAGAAGGTCAGATGACACTGCATTTCCAGCCACCGCTGGCTTTGAGGTGACGAACACCGACTCTAGCAGAGTCGAGCAGCCCCTGGGGCCCCCCCAAACGAGCAAGCTGTTCAAAGAATCACGACCGTTTCTCTTACCCGCGGCGATCAGCTTGCCATTCAGTTCAGCTGTGCCCAGCCCAGACCGAGCGTACTGCATGGGCGACATGGGCTTCTCTATGATATCATTCGGCTGCAGTTCGAAACTCAGACTCTTCAGCAGTCGCGGCGTGCTCGTGGGAGAGCTCTGCGGGCTGTTACGGCCGTGCAGGAATATCACGCACAGCACACCGTCCAGCACAGCGAGACACAGGTAGGTGTTACCTGTCGGCAGGAGGAAAGGGGAAACCACCACTGTAACACGATTCTAAGCAAACTGAAGCGAATGCCACCTAGGGTCTTCTGACTACGGTTCTCCCCTTGCAAGTGTGAAAACTTTGGTTTTTCTGGTTACTGGTTCCAAGTGTTAGCCTAGTTACCAAAACCCACGAGTTTTACATGATTAGTACAGTGCTAAAAGGCGGTAAGAGAGCCATCTAGAGATGGGCTAGGAGAGTCTCCTCGCACACACACAGCAAATAGCTCTGTCAACTCATCAGAGGTTGCCTAGCTCCTTAGGACTTTCCTGGTAAATTATGCAGACCGTGGGATCTGGGATGGCCCTCGCAGTATGGAATCAAAATGTTAGTGATCCCAGTTTGGCCCCAGGTAAGTTAGAAACATCCCACAAATTACTGGGCTTGAGGCATCACACAGAGAAAGCACTCCTGCCCCTCTCGCAGATGCCGAGGGGAATCCCTAGGGAGCGAGGCAGTAGGCATACAATGGCAGACGCATCTTCTAGACAAACCCTGCCCCGGTTACTCACTTGAAGTTTTCTCTGAAGCAATGATTTTCCACTCGTGCTTAGGACTCTGAACAGTAGCATTTGGAGAAAGACTTCCAGAGGAGCTGCTACTACTCTGCTTGTGATCATTCTCACGTGGTGGCTTCTTCTGCAAAACCAAAAGGCAGCTACAGAAACCTAGCCAGAGACCACGCCTCCTCCTACCTTTGCTTCTCTGAGCTAATGCACAGCTATACGAGAGAACGCTTCATCTACCACCTCCGCAGTTTTCAACAGAACATCCTGCCTACTCAGCAACAGTGGCCAAAACCCACCCTACATCTTGTCTTGGTGCTCATTTCGTCCCGTGCCTGCACCTGTATACTGCCGGTGTCTGACTGGAAACCATCCCAAACTCCGGGAAGAGACTACGCGTTACTAGCAGGATTTTCAAATCTACAGAAAAGCCGACCGCCATTTGGAGAGAGCTGATCTACAAACCAGAAGCCTCGCTCGCAAGCTCTGCTTCTGGCACTTGAGTTCATTATACAGTGCTCTTTGGAACTGAATTAACTGTTCTCCTCATTCCCTGAAGACAAATTAATTTTGCCTCAGTTCCTCTCTGTGCTCAGATTAGCTGTTTCTTGGATTTTACTCCACTGATACGTCCCACTAACAGGAGCTTTCTGCTTTCTTTTCTTCTTCAATTACATTTATACTGTAGCTTACATTATTTTGCTCAATTAAGAAAAACCCCAAAATTTCACACTTCAGACGACACTGCCCACTTGCTTGGGTTGTTCAGGCGTTTCCCGAATCGTAGAACCAAACACAAGAAATTTACATTCTGTCTATCCCGTTTAGCAGCAAAGTTTCTGACCACGGTACCGAGCCTGCAATGCGTGCACAGTTCCCTGGAGTCCGATCTCTATGGGAACTGTCGCAAGAGTTCAGAAATACATCATCTGACTCAGCCTCACACGGAAGGGCCTGATTGCTGTTACGCAGCTCACCACAGAAATCAGTGCATTTGTGTGAGTTCTGGATCTTCACCCAATTAACAGCTTATTCCCTTTTCCTTCAATTGCCTCAGCACTTACAGAAATTACAAACTTTTGTAATTCAAAACCATAAAAGTTATAATTTTTCCATGACTGTTATCTATGGGTTTTCTGGTGTTAGTTCTCTCAACTGTTAAGAATGTCTGAAGTTGGCAGTTCTAATTATCAGAAAGGATTTTAACAGAAAAATTTGAGAACTCTTGGCCTTATTTCTGAAAATGAACTTTTTGAACATTCACCTCTCAGCTTCTGAGTATTACAAGGAACAGTATCCAAAGGTGGTGAAGTCTGTGAAGCCTTACTAAAAACAATTAAGAAACTGGAAAATTAGCTGGCTTTTCATTTTCCTCGCTTTTCACTTTAAAATCCATGTTCTAGGACGGAGAGTGTTTTACACAAACACTAGCTAAAAATTTCAAGAAGTACCCTTTTGTATCACTGTTCTGAGTTCAAATATTACAGTGTATTTGCTTCTAACTCAGTCAATTTAAACAACCTTAATTTGTATAAAGCAACTGGTAATTTACATCTGTTAGCCCTTGTTTATTCTTTGTTTCTTGAACAGCCTCCGTTGTGCTAAGCTCTGCTTTTTTCAGGAGTTGAGAATTACTGTATCTGGCTAGAATGAAAAAAATACTCATCTTAAAAAGCACCAGACTGATTGGTACCCAGTCAAAGCTACCTCTAGATCATAAGTTACCTGCCGCTGCTTTTTCAAATCGCTCTTGCACATTACCAGTGCAGCTGAACAAAAGAAACGGACGCTGGCAGCTGAAGGATTAGAGCTTATATCTGGAATCCTTTTCTGCGCCAAAATTTAACAGATGCACAGGCCATTCTCCACCACAAGCCACGCAGTCTGGGATTCTTTACACTCTCTCGAGCATCTCTACAAAGCCACAGCTGACTGCTTTTCTACCTCTTCTTTCTTCTAACAGCCTCAGCTTTTTTTTTTTAAGTCAAACCTAAAGCACTCCGTTTTGCAAAGGCTTGGAGTCAGCCTGCCGAAGAACCAGCAGCAGAGTCTAAATCACTGCCTCCCGCAGTTTCGAGACAGACACATGGCGAGGAAGCGTTTCTCTGTTCCAGCTACTGCTGCTTTCTCTGCTGCAGTACACAAGACGTCAGGTGCGCTGCAAACTGCTCCAGCCTGTCTGGGGTTACCTGCAACTGTCTGCAGTCTGTACCTGCACAAACTGAATGTGGTCATCCTCACTGCCATACACCTCAGCCTGTCCATCTAGCAGATTTCCATCAAGCAGCTTGTGATCAGCTGAGTAGTACAGCGTTTGAACCTGCAAAAACAACAACAGAATACCCATGTGGCTACCATCTCCAGCGCTACTTAGCTACAGGCAGATTACAAAAGGCAGTCGCCAGCATACTTCTCGTCATCTCATCTCAATCTAGCAGAACGACAAAACTAAAAGGAAGCAGATGTCATGGTGGCTATCTTCCAACAGGGGATGAAGGCTCCTTACTTTCTCAGCTTGAGAGAAATCTTCGTTTTCCAAGGACTTCCGCTGTTTTTCCAGCACAGAAACATTAGACAATCAAGATGCACATTAATTCGCAGAATTACACACATTCACAGATCTCATGCAAGCATTTTCGTTATCCCCGCAAAAAGTTTTTCTGCTTTGAAAAATACAGATATTTGTCTCCATCAAAAAAAAGTTAAAGAGAAGCTAACAGTGGACTCTCAGAGAAAGGTCTGGGGATGAGGGAAGACAACACAAATTTAAGTTCTGAAGGAAACTGTTGTCCACAACTAAACATCAGATGCAACTGCTTCAGTGAAATGCATCTGAATTTCAACACGATCAAAGCTTTTAAAATGAGTTTTTCCAAGAGGCAATATACACTTGAGAATATACGACACTATCAACATGTACTTTTACCTACACAAGCGTTGCTGAAGATCTATCGTGCTTGTAATAACAAACTGGGAAAATTTTGATGCTTCATGGGTTTTTGTAAAGTCCATATTCTCCAGCCAATGAAAAAATTACGATTCCCCGCTCATTTTTCCATTAAAAACTGCCCAGGCTACATCTAGCATTGGTACTCATGAGTAAAGCCATTAAACAACACACAACTTAAAGAATGTATCCTGTAAAGGAGCAAGTAAACACCATTAAATCATCATCATCGTTCTCTGCCCACAGCGGATTTTCTTAGGAGAACTGGGGCAGGACTGCTGCTTCTGTACGTGTCAATACACTTGAGGTTTCTTCTTGGTTCTTCAGCCTTGGTATCCTAGTTTTGTTAATAAACCTATGGGGAGATAAACCAACGGGGAGGAACAACCATTAGAAGCTTTTACCTACTGTGCTTTTACAAGCAAAACCTGCAAAGGAAAACATCAAGAATCTACGGCAAGTTTCAGTACCACCTCCCCAGTTCTAAAGCAAGGTACATGCCACTCTGAGGTTACTATACAGCACATAGTGAGCAAAAAAGGAAAGCGGAAGACCAGACTGAACAGTTCATTCAGCTCACCTGAACACCCCCCCAGTTTCTCAGCTTAGGGGTACCTACAGTAAAATTTAAATTCTTTAGGGTCATAGTCAAAAAAGTGAAAAAATAAAAATTAAAGAAAAAGGGATCATCCTTCATAATGACTTTTTTTTAAGAAAAAAAAAGTTTAATCCCATTTTCTTAAAGACTAACCTCTTCCATTAGATCTTCCAGGCTGTCTCCGTTCTCCCAGATGCTGCGCTGTACCCAGTTGATTACCTTTGTGTACAATTTGCCGTTGCTGGGTAGACCAACATTGTCTTCCAGCATTACTTCAAGCTTCAATTAGAAGAGGAAAGGATTATGGATTCTACAGGTATTACCCTTGTATTTGTAGCATACTGTACATAGTAAGCACTACTCTTACTTTACTGCAGAGCCAACACCATGTACAAGGAGCTTTCAGCCTATGCCACTGAAACTAGGAAGCACATTTAAGCACAACCACAGTTATCTTTTAGGCTTAGAAAGGATGAGAGTACATATTCTCTGCAGTTCAGGTTCAGAGTAGTATGAGTATTACGCAGATCCAGCACTGTCACATTGTTGGTAAAGGTCAGTACACCAAGTTCCCCTGCTCCCAAAGAGGAAGCCGTAACAGTTGCTCCTTGGGTTGCTTTTTGGCATTCATAGAAGACTACAAACTTCAGCTCACCTTTAACCGTGGAAGTTTGAGAAATTCCTCCTGTTCTGAAATCTGTAAAAGATGTTCCTGAATGTAGCCATCGATCTTGTTCAGCAAACGCGGGTCTCCCATACAGCTTGCAAAGTTTCGGTAAGAGATGCAGCTCTGAACATCCATCTTGGAGAGCAAGTAGTCACCACAAACCTTTTAAGAAAAAAGGCTGCATTTTAGTTTACAAGTAGAAAAGATTTTTATGTGTTTAAACTATCCACCCCAACACACAGCAACAGCTGTTTTCTAACTGCAGAACAGGGACTGTCTGTTGTCATCCCCCCACCCCGTGCTAGAGCTGTAAACGAAATGTTGCCTTCCATAGGAATATGCATATATTAAAATAAAAAAGTCGTACGCATTCGAAAGCTGCTCACATACACACTGACCCCATGCTCTTCTACTGAATGCCTACTCCAAACTGCTTATCTGCAGTCCAGTAGAGATAAGAAACCAAATTCCCTTGTCAAAGGTACTCCCATCTGCAGCAAGAGTAAGTTCTAAAGTCAACCTCTACCCAACTCATGTTCAGGAGTGTGGGGATTATTCTTTTTTCACATATCACTGCCACAGATTTAGAGGTTTAATTATGCGCCCCAGCACAACCAAGCACATCGTTGGTTCCACAAACCTGAAGGTAAGTGAGCAGCTAGGATTCAGAAGCCGTTTTGCTTACACGGGTGCACAAATACGAAATTTCCCTTCAGAGCACAGAGATAAGGCAAGGGGAACCAACACATACCGATGTCACTCAAATCAATACACTGCTAACGAATATCGGAAGAAACTTATCCGCTGAGCACTTTTCCACAGAATCACCATTTTTTTGTCTCATGAACGCCAAAAAGCATAATGCTGTCAGCCTGAGAAAGCAGAACGGGCTTCCAGAAGAGCCGAGAACTGTACCTGCTTAACTCTCTCCATCTTCAGCTTCTTTGCTGCAGAGTACACATCTTTCACCAGTTCTTTATCAGCTCTTAACCTAGTAAAGAAATAAATTTATCTTCATTATTTTGATCTTTTAAACTGAAATCTACACTCTCTAGTTTCTGTGAAAACTACTTACTGAGCAGTATAGGCATAATTCAACAGAACTTCAACAGCTTCTGGATTGAGGTCATCAAATTTAACATGGGAAATTCCATGGGAGTCACTATCGCTATTGAAGATTTCAAACAGGTAGGGACTGCAGCAAGCTAGCACGGCTCGGTGCGCCAACATCTCATGTCCGCATACCTTTATTTAAAACACAAGGAACAAACCCACACACTGGTAAGAATTTGGTTAAAGGACACTTGTACTGTAATAGTATAAAGGCCTACCCAAGTAAATGTCACAGTTCAAATCCATTTTTCAAATCAATAACCTCCAATTTACATCAGCTGAAAAAAACATCACTGTTGCTTCTCTCAAAGTCTGGGGTTTTTTTAGTATGCATTTTTCAGAAAAACCAGATTCTAAAACCTCGTGCCTCACAGAGGCACATCGCATTACACACTGTAACAAAAAACCCACCGCCTTCAACCATCATACTCCGACAGAAAAGCTACCTGGAGACGGACATCGCAGAACTGACCACTCTTACGTAAGGCATTTAGTTTGGCAACAGAGGACTCGATGAAGTTTTCATCTTCAAACATCAAATATCCATTAGGGATCATTTTGGTGTTGGTCGGGCTGAAAAGAGAATGTATGAAGTTTAAGAGACAATCGTTTGCTTCACTACAGAAGTACTATTAGCACATTGTTTGCAAGCAAATATTCATGGGGAATTACGAAATTCATCTCAAACAAAAGCGTAGGAGAGTACTACTGCTGATGAGTACGTCGCCAACGACCCTCTGGATTGAGCGGATTCATGATTTTCACAGAGTGAAGCAACAACGTTTCACTTACCCACATCCCTTCAGTAGGTACCAACTCCAAAATTACACACTGCACCTGTGCTAGCAAGTTGAAAACCACGGGATTACCCAGTAAGCTTTATTCCCCTCTGTGTTTGGTAGATTCATCATTATTTTCTGCTCACTGCATGGAATCTGTCATACTGGTCAGCTTCATTTTTTGCACAGACCCAAAACCCAGCTACATTGAAAAATAAGATAGCAGAAACTGAAGTAACTAGTGAAGTAGAAAAACAGCTACAGAAATTTTTTTTTGTTTACTTTTATGAGTAATGACTTAATTAAATAATTTAGTGTAGCTGGAAGTCATGAAAGAGCATTAGCACCAACAAACTAGACAGAATTAAACACATGCTGAACAATGAACATGTATTTTAAGTCATCACGAAGCTAAAACAACTTCCCCTGGAGATCTTGCCCATATACAGACATACCACCTCACGTAAATTGGACCAAGACTGGAAAAATAACTTCAGGAAACTAACTTCTGAATCTGGAAGCTATTTTATAGGTCATTTAACTGATTCTTTTTTTAGCTAGGCACTTTTAGGAAAAGTCCACTTTACAAATAGGAAGCTAATTAAGAACAGGAAAATATGACCCTGCAGTGACCTAATGAATTTGAAATAATAATATTAAAAAAAATGTGTAAGTTTGAGCTGCTAACATGAGTATGCTAGCAGTATAAAAGTATACTTTCCTCAACAATTTTAGAGGAAAGCATGTGGGATGCTACCAATGTTACCAGCAACAACTTCTATCTCCATCTGAAGTTTAAGAAAATTCTGAAAATCAGACTAAACAGAACCCCCAAAACAGAAAACGTGGATAGCAAAAAAAAAAAAGTAATAAAAATAGCACGCCCCACACAAAATAATTCTAATGTTAATCCATTTATTTAAAATTCACTTACTACTGAAAGCATTTGACCCTAAACCAACAACAATAATCTTACTTACAAATACCATTACTCATTTGCATACACTTTAATGTGCTGTGTTTTACTAAGGAATGGACAACAAGGTTTTAAAGCTATGGAATTTCAGCAAAACTATTAACTATCATATACACAGCTAACAGTATTGACTTACCTAACAAATATATTACTGTAAATTTTTAACTGGGAAATCTTAAAATAATCCAATGGTGTCACTGTGCTATAACAGAGCACTTTCAGGATCTTCTGGCAGGGAAGATGTTTGTTGAAACGCAAAGACAGATGTGTCTTTGCAGCTGCAATATGGATTCCAAAACTATCAGGCTTGAAGATGATGTAACGAAGTCCTTAAGAGCTATAGACATGAATTTCTTCTGTGATAATCATGCATCATAACCTGCAATAAAGGAGACGTCACCAAATAAGGACAACAGATCGTACTACCATGTATGTCAGACGAAACTTTCGCAGTGTCTTAAAGTACCAGTGCCTGACCCAAACGAACACGTTTTTCTTCACAACAAAGTAACAGCCTGAAAACTTCCCCATTGACACCAATAGATGCTCATGCCTAATCAGAAGTCAACCATATCAATTTTTATACCCACAGAGACAAGAAAGTGGCTAAATCAGTGCTCAGAGAAAAAGTCAGAACATCCAAATCTCATTTTTAGACAAGTCCTTACCAAATCTAGCCTTCAGCCCCTCCTGTATCCAGATCATTATTGCTTGCTTATACAAGTAGAGAACTCCTAAGTGACACAACAAAGATGACTAAATTTAAAAAAAGCCAACAGTCCACATGCCTGTTGCTTTTCCTGTACTCACCTACTTATATCCTTCTTCTGCTGAATGCCTAAAATGGACTCTAGATGGATTAAGGACACATCTGAAGTGACTGGGCATGTCTCCAGCACTTCCAAAAAAATTATAAAGTTAAAAATCGCTGCTTCAATGGCAACTTTCTTTGATAAAAAGTCTCTTTGCTCCCCTGCAAACACAATCTGTGAAGTTCTGGCCAAGGTCTGCACTGGGAGTGCAGACTGGGGCAGCTTTGTTGGGATTCTGCATGCGGGTGGGCTGTTTATGCCCAGCTTTTTCAGGGAGGGGAGAAGAGGAGGAGCAGCAGCGGGGCGGGAACAGGCGACGAACATCCACTCTGGAACTTTCCGTGACCCTGATGCCACCCCAGGAAAACATCGATCACTTCATTCACTTGAGCAGTTCCAAAACTATATTTGTATCTACAGATTAAATGCCACACTAGGAATCAGGTTCCCTAAAAATAGGTGCAGCTCGTTTCTGCTCGTCCAAAATTAGGAGTCACCTATGTTGTAGGCAAGGGAGCCTCGCAGCCCCGCTGCCGGGCTTGTTTTGCCGGCAGGACCCATACCTGCCACGGGCTGGAAGCAGCGCAGCACCGGGCTGATTCCCCAGAGCGGCAGGGGCACTGCCCCGCAGCACATCGGCACCACAGCCACCCTGCTGCCGTCCGCAACAGCCGCTGGCAACCCCCAGCACAGAGCATTTCAGCCAGCAGACAACCAGGGAGAAGCAATTACTGTTAATAACATTTGGCTACCAGCATAGACACGAACACACACGTCAGGCACGAAACAAGTGCTCCCGAGCTGCAGCGGCATCTGCCTGTAACACGGTACCCCCTGATGCAGGCAGGGCTTCGGGAACAGGACCCCGGGGACTGCACCTTCCTCCAGCGTACTCCAACGTCCACCATGCTGCTAGGTAAAAATCTCCATAGAGTAAACATATGTTTGTTTTATAATCCTGCAGGCAAGTTATGAAACTGAAACCAAGCTCTATTTACCAAATATTATTTAACTAAGCATTTGGAAGTCAACACTTCTTCTCTTGTTGGTACAACTGGGGTAAGCATTTCAGTTTCTAAAGCAAACAAAAACATTTCACTTCTCAAAAGCAGAAGCAAACACTCTGATGTCCACACTCTCCTCAAAGATTCACCTCAGCTGAAACATGCTGTTGTCCAAAGACCTAGAGGTATTACTTCAGCACAAGTGTTGTACTGAGTTAGCTTAGAAAGTTGTCACAATCTGCTGGAAGTGATGCTTCACCAAGACCATCCACGAATGCCCAAGGGAACTGCCACCAAGAGACCTCCGATTTTATCATCTCAGATTTTAAACCTTCCATTTCTGTTGTAGGGACTATCCAGACACAATGGCCACAATTACCTAGCCAAATGCAAACGACAGCAGGCAGCCAAATAGGGAAGCCACGGGAGACAAGCCCTGCGTTCCAGGAGTCGCACCGGGTGCTCGGCACGGCGTCCGACCATTTAGGTGAGCAGGCTTGGACCAACCCAGCCACCACCTGCTTGATTCCAAGCAGAAGGCGACACATCACACATCAGATTATCCACCTTGTTCATGCCAGTTTTAACCCAGCTTCTTCTCGACTGCCAGATCTCTCAATGTTCTGCTGCCAACTGAGCAGAAGTCCATCATTACCGAAGGAAATTCAGTGTATACTGGTACCACAGTTCAGACCAACAGACTGCCGGTCTGCTCGCGCATCACATGATGCATTCCTCCATTTAATATGCATTGGGATTGCTGTGAACTAACAGTCCTGAGGCTTCGGTGAGATCTGGAGTTACAGGACAACCACCCAAACAATTTCAACTAAACTCCAGACTCATCCTTGCTCCGTTTACATCTCCAGGCATGTTTTGCCAGTTCTGCTGTAACAGAATAACTTCAAGTGCAGTGTTTTAACTTTGCCTGATGTACTTGCTTACGACCTTGAAGACCTATAAAGGACATCCAAAATAATTCTGGATTGAAATGGAAGATTTGTCTTTTGAAGTCCTGTGTTGTACATGAGGTCAAACCCACACATTTTGCATTTACGCACCCAATACTATTGTCCAATCGAATTTAAGCATCTAAATAACTTTGTTATTACCCTCCCCCTCTCCGTGCTTACACTCCCTTCTAGCTCACCACATCAAAAAACGTCAGCGGCTTTTTTTATAATTTTCCAGGATTTTGAATTTTTTAAACCAAGTGTGATGTTCAGAGATCACTGTCAACTAGCTAAAGTACAAAGTCCAATGCCTCTGAAATTATTATTTTTTCAAGCGCCATCAAAATGCAATTATTTAATCACGTTAAAGCTACAGAATCAGTATTCCAGAACGGGAGCAACACATTTCCTTTGAGAAAATTCTTACCTGAGAGCAGGCCTATTTCCTGCACTTCTTTTTAAAATGAAGCAAAAAGTAAGTGATACATGAAGTCTGGATTTCCATTCTAGTTTTAATATTAAATACTGATACTGGTGTTGAGCCTGGAGGCTCCTCCTTCAATCAAGAGTCAACGACGCTAGGTGTAACACGGCGGAGGACCGAGATAGGTCAGACACCACGAAGCATTCACGTGGTGCGTTCTGATGACATGCTGTACCCAAGGAGATGGGTGCCAGTACTCAGATGTCTGCCCAGTTGCTTGATTTAAACATAATTGTGTTTCCTAAACACTTACAGTTACGCACAGACTGCGATTTTCATTTGCTACATATACATACCACTGGACCATGAAATATTCACGGCTCATAATATACTCAGTGATAAATTCGCTGCACATAACTGACTCCAGAAGAGAAATCTCCCCCTTTTAAACTCATCTTTCCATTTCACTGTATATACTTTTAAAGGTGCATTTTAGAAGACTCACCTAAATAACAACAATACTAAGTCTTCTCATCCTTCACTACACTATCCTCTTACCTCTATCTAGCAAATGCTACTGAAATATGATTAGCTCAGTTACAAGAGCAAATAGATGTCATAATTAATACACTTTAAATTGTTTATTGTGTTTAGAATTTAGCATCTGTCCATCCCATTGTTTTTTAAACAGCTGTTCACCACAGAAAACATTCCAACATTTAACAAACCTGCTGCATGATGATGGCTGCCAAATTTCTCCGAGACCTAAAAGCACTGCCGTGCCCTGGGAGGCTGCATGGCAGAGCTCCCTTCAGCAGAGGTACGAGCTGGGGCCTCTGGCGAGGTACCATGGCGACACGTCTCACAGCCACATTCAGAGGCAAAGGCCACCTTGCCCATGACCTAACACCACAGGTACTATCTAGTTTTCACCCCACCTCAGAGCTCTCATCTTTCGTACAGCCCATTTTTACTGCCCATGTGCAGGATTTCATTTAAAGAAGTACGCAAAGCCCTTGCCTTGTGCCAATTTTGCACAAACTTTCTTTGTCAGATTGAGGTACTACCTCTTCAACTCACAAGTAAAACACTAACTTGGGGGAGATACTTTCTAATCTTTTTAATAAAAGTCAATACATGCTGATGTAAAGATGGACACTTGATTGACACTTGTTGATCCAGTGACACACAAACGGAATTGAACACCACAGTTGGTGTTTTTTAATTGTGGTGGGCTTTCTGGCTTTTCACAGCCCAGTTCAGAAGAAATGTAAGTCACACCTACGACTACTCATAGTCCATTATCTGTATCAGAAGATACCAGATGCCCTCAAAACTTCTCTTTCATACATTAGCATTTAGTTATGGTAAAAACACACAACCTTTTTACGTCTAATTTTGCATTTGGGCAAAGCATCATGGACCAAGACATATACCAACATACTTTACACCACTAAACAGGCTCAACTTCTTTACACCAGTGCTTTAAAATAAGACTCATAGAATTTATATCAATTTTGGTTTTGCATATTCACTTTACAGCTGTTTTCCACTAAAGATTTAGTCTTATTGATAACCATGACTTGTAAACAAAATTGTTCTGTTCTACTGCAAATCAACCTCAGTTGTGCTCCCACCCCAGCAGCGAGGGGAGAGGGAGAGAACATTTGCTATCACCGGTTAGGAACTGAAGGGCAAGGAAAAAGTACTATGGACGTCTTCCAAAACCTTCTGCGTGCAGTCCAGGAAGATGCAATACTTGGACTGTCCTCTACAGAGAGCAAGCCTAGCGAGCTTTTTCAGACACAGATACATGCACGCAGACTTAAAAAATTTACGAGAAGCAGGTTTCATACGTGAGTGTTACTGCTTCTCTGCTGCAACACACCAGCTGCTCATTTCCCCCGGTGCTTCCGATACACAGTTTCACAGACTCTTAGCCCTGATGATTAGGTTCCCTTTCCATACTGGTTCTGTGTTGCCTCCTCTCCTTTTCCATGTTATACTTTTGTTGTTGTTGTCATAGTCTTTATCCACATCTCTTTTTCTGCCTTCTGCCTCACCCGCTCTCTCAAAATCTGAGCTCTTTCCTTCCCCCCCCCACCCCCCCCACATGGGTTTCTTTTTTCTAACACGCACTTCCCACTGTTCTTCAAACATCTGTCACACAAACAGCAAACTGGTGGCTTTTTTGTTTGTGTGTTGTAGTTGTCTCCCATCCCCCATCCTGGGCAGTTTTTGCCTTTCTTACCATCTCCTGCTCCTTAAGAATTGAAGCCGAGGAGAACAAAATCAGACCTATTTACAGTAGCTAAAGTACCACTTCCTAGCTGGAAACCATTCCCCGGCTGTTGCATCCTGTGCTCCAGGAGTTAGGTCCGTGGCTACAAAATCCGCTTTCTAAAATTAAACCAGTCTCATCCTCAAAGCACCACATCCTGCTTGGTTTCTTATTTTGTAGATCCCTGACAGCAGAGAACAAACGCGATGTCTACACACCCATCACTTTAAACAGCAAAAATCCTCCCCTCCACAAACAGCGGCAATAAGGAGAGTGAGATGGTACTGAATTTCCACCCGTCTATCACCGCTCGGTCTCGCTATCCTTCTCCTCAGTAAGGAACTCGGACGCCTTGTCTTTCACTTCATCAACTTTTTCCCACCTCGCGTGGCACTGCAACCAATTCTGGTTTTATCTCGACGGGAATCCTGCGAGTAACAATCAAGGTTATTTTCTACCTTGAAGCACCTCTGAAAAATCCCGAATAGCTGCTGGAGATTTGTGCCTGCAAGCAGCAAAGGCTGTAACGCTCCCCTCCCCACCGAAAAATATGTCCGTTCTGGTCACTCACACCCACCCGCTCCCTCCAGCAGCGCGAACGCGGACTGACCGCCGCGGGCCTTGCTGCTCTATCGCCCGTTTCCTCCACCGGCACCGACGACAGGGGAGTGTCGCGACACGGGCAGGCAGCTGCCAGATCCCGGCCTCGCCCCC
>Ga0065711_1037504_pt1 | contig 19770 bp, 12 predicted proteins | sample Hoacrofraction12_FD_59098 | JGI IMG/M metagenome (GOLD analysis project Ga0065711, IMG submission 59098) | Hoatzin crop microbial communities from Cojedes, Venezuela - Epithelial fraction 12 v2 (version 2) | ecosystem: Host-associated > Birds > Digestive system > Esophagus > Crop | place... | reverse complement strand
AAGGAAGGAAGGAAGGAAGGAAGGAAGGAAGGAAGGAAGGAAGGAAGGAAGGAAGGAAGGAAGGAAGGAAGGAAGGGAGAGACAATGCTGCAGTAAAGACCAAAATGATTTATCTTCTTGTACTAGGCTGAACAGACACAAGTCCTGCCTGAGTGACTCTCTTAGTCTCCCCACTTGCTGCATTTTCCCTTTAATCTTTCGTAATTGCAATACTCTCAGACAGCCCTTCTCACCCCTAGTAAACGGCACCTTGCAGCTCACATGGTAGCCAGAAGAGGGTGAAAAACAAAGGCAGAAGGCCCCACTTCACCCAGCAAAAGGTCACACAATTTTCTGGACCTAAAATGTATATCCATATTAAATTATTTTCAAGTGCCAGGAGGCTAATTACGTAATTAATGGAAGGCCTGACATTAAATGAGTTAATTTTGTTCTCTTCACTGTGAGTAACATCTAAGTTTGAATTTTCCTCTCAAATCATTAATTAATTTTTCTAATACAGACCATAATTCTCCCAAGGGAGGGAAACTGAAGAGAAGCATGTTTGGAGCCCAGGAGTGCTGCTGCCTAACAAACTCCCGGGGTCAACGCTGAACAGAGGAGCATCTGTCTCCACTGGAACTAAAGCAATGGGGAGAACCATGGCTGGTTGCTGCAAGAGGTTTACATGACAGTTTCTGGAAAAAGCTGGGGGTAGTGTCCTCAAAGGATATGTTCTGGTTTTAGGCTCCCTGGCTGTATTCATACCGGCCTGGATTGAAATCTGAGAGATCTGGGTTCAGTTCCTGACTGTCACAGGCTCCTGGGTCATCAAACAGCGCAGAAGAGTGAATTAATTTCACCATGTCTCATTTCCAGTTGTAACATAAAGATCTAAAGCTCCTTTATGGGGGGGGAGGAGAGGGGAAACGATCACTTACAAAAATGTTTGAGTGACTGAAATCCTTCCCAAACACCAAGTTAAAACACTTTCAGAAAAAAAAAAAATGCTCTTAATGAAATAAGAGAAACAAAAGAAATCAGTGTGTGTGTGTGTACACACACTGATTTCTTTGTATCAGTATATGTATATATATCAATATATGTATTTATTTTTTCCAGCAAAACAGCCTGGTTTACGGAAAGAACAGCCTGGTTTATGGAAAAAATATTTTCAGTTAAAACCAAAATGAGTAAATGGCAAATTTCAGGCAGTTCTATTCACTTATGATTAGCCACAAATTCAAGTATTTGAAAAAATAAATCTGATTTAGACTTCGTCTCACACTCAGGCTGCAGCTTCATGAGTAACTTCACCTTATTCACTGCTACTGAGAGCAGCAGTCCTGCCCTCCCCGTTGTCTGGGATGGTGTGCTCCAGCTCCCTTGTTTGTGTTGGCGTCAGTGCTTGGGCAGCTGTGCCGCTGGACTGAAAATTAATCTGACCACAAGAAAAAAAGGGGTTTTTCTTCAGCTGAAGCAGCTCCCTGAACTGACAAGCCCTGTGCTGACAGAGAGAGGGGCAGCAATGAATGGCTGAAGGATAAAGCAGAGGGAGGGACAACCTCTTTCAGTGACCCCAGGGATTTAAATAGACTTAAATCCATCATGAAACCACTTCCTCAGTCTTATCCCCACTGGCAAGAGGATCCTTTTGTATCTTTGGTGAGGGAGAGCATCTTCGCACAGACAGCAGGCTAACAAGTTACTTCCCACAGACCTATCTGTGCACATAGGAAACGCAAAGATATTCAAGACAATTTGGCCTGGAATAAACCAGGGATAAGTGACATTGCATTTACCAGCGGACAGACTCTGACCGTGGCCAGTCACCACCACAGCATCACGTGTCCTGGGCTTATGTCCTTTTCAGTAATGTACATTTTTACTTAGCAACCTAAGTAAACCTAATATTTTGAGTAACCAAATAATGTGGGGAAAAGATTTTGTGGACTCAAATTAATGCAGTAAAAGGGATCATAAAACTGATTTAATTAGAAAAAAATAAATGTTTTTGGTCCACACAAAATTATTTGTCCAGGGAAATATGGAAACTTTCCAAGAGTAACAGTCTAAATATTCCTACAAGGGATCCCCAGTATTACAGTCGTGGTATTCCTAGGATTTTTCCTTTCTCTGTGTCTTTGGCAGAGTACTGATTTTAGTACAAATACTAACATCATCAGGACAACCCCATACTTTATTTTAAAAAGATCCACTTTTCCTAAAATTCAATTTTGATAACATGTTTGGTCCTGGCTAAAAATTTTATTTTTCACACTCTGGTGAGAACTTAAAAAGGGTCTCTAGTAACATCAGCACATATTCTTTGCAGATGTATAAAATATTTTGCGACAGAACTGTTGTAGAAAGTAGAGTATTATTTAACTGAAAGTTGAAACACAATTCAATAATATCCCGAACTTTAATTTTTAATGATGTCAATACCACATTGACACTTCAGTCTTGTGTTGATCACATTTATAATATTCTTTTATGAGCAGCTTAAAAATAACAGAGTAAGAACAACGTATTCATGTGATTTAAAAACACCAACAACTGAAATGAATCTTCTGTGTAGTCATGCTTAAATCAATTAAATAGATCCAGATCTCAGGAAAAGTCCTCTAATTATACTTCAATTATTACCCAAGCTTTAAAAAAATATGAAAAGATAAAGAAAAAAGCTTAAAGCTATCAGGTGCCTCATCTTCCTTATTATTACTTTGAATATGCAATGTTAAAAGACATCGTATGTTAAAAGACACCAATAATGAGTTCTTCATTTATGCCAAGTGAGCCGATCATTTTCTTATGATGAAAGTATTTCTCTGAGCAGTAACACATACTTAAATAGAAATATGCACAATCTTCTTCTCCAGCTAATTAAAAGCACTTGGTCTGATTAAACATGAATCTGAACAATGTTTTCCATCCCTATCCCTCCTTATTCCATTATAAATCAGGCTCTTGGTTTAAGTACTGTCCCTACACTAATTTTATTTTTATTATTTAAAGAGTTCTTAAAAATATTAGCTCAAGCAACACAGGAAGGCATGAAGTCTTCACATGAAGGCCTAACAGATGTTCGCCAGCTTATTGCTTCTAACACTTTAATGAATGACCACTTCCACAAAGTGAAACAGTAACATTTCGTGCTGTTGCTGAACAGTCATGCGGGCCATTCAGTAATTGGAAGGAAATCAGCTGACTCCCTCCACAACACGCGTGCTCTTGTTAGACCTCAAGCAGCAACTCATCCTACGGCTCAGGGACTCTGGGCACGTCACAGAAGCTGGTACGGACAGACAGCAAACCTTCCACACATCACCCTTCCCTTGAAGCTCCCGCGACCCCTAAACCGACGGTCATCCCGCGGTGATGGCTCTGTGACAGCCATCTTGGCTGCCTGGCAGTTACAGATGGGGTGAGTTTTTATCTGATGCTTGCAGCTTTCCCCCCGACACAACCCAGGGTCCAGTGGTGGCGGGGAATTTGGCCTCCCCACGTCAGCAGCCCCGGGCTGGTGGCCAGTGATCGGTCAGCCGGCTCAGCTTCGCCTCCTCCTCCTCCTTCTCCTCCTCCTCCTCTTTCTCCTCCTCCTCCTTTCTTTGCATCTCTAACCGCTGGGCTCGGCAGCAGCCGGAAGATTTTAGGAGCCTTTGAACAGCTCTTGTCAGGCAGTCATTTCCACAAATCAGGCTGGTGATCTGGCAGACCACAAGCAACTTTCCTGGAATCAAGGGCAACTGAAGACTAGATTATGATATAAAACATAGAAAAATAAAGGATATTAAAAAAAAGAACCTCCTGCAACCTCTCTGCATCATGAGTATCAGAACAGGGCTGAGGTGAACATGGTGGAATTAACATACTACCTACCCTTTTCCCATTTTGTTACATGAATTCACCTGGTTAACTTTCTTAGCTGTAAAACAACCAAACAAGCCCTGCCCCAAAGTCCAGTATTGCTATATAAACCATCAATAAACTGAGCTTTTAAAACACTTTTGTTTCAGCTAGTAGTGTTTGTAAACACGTCAGAGAGTCGTAATTCATTCTCCTAATGTAAAAATAAAAATGTCTTTTAAAATATTGGTTTAATTTTTTTAAATGTTACCACTGTAAATACTTGAACCGGTTACTAAAAAAAGCCAGAACAAGACTTTGGTGCACCTTTTATTACTTACTATACCATTTGCTCTTAAATTTATAGTACGATGAAAAAGCTTTTTGTTAAAAACCAAAGAATTAGGCACACAGTATATTTTCCAAGGAAGTCCTAGTCCATGTGAACAAAACACCACACCGCCAGTTTAGCTCTCTGCAAAAAGAGATGTCTAAAGACTGTAGCCTCCTAATGAAATCTTTTTAAATTTTGCCTGTGGAGCTCCCATTCACATTATGCAGCCTGAGAGGTGATTGAGACACGCATCCAAGAAATATGATAATTGTTACTTTTCATAAAAGACAGAAAGCATAGCTGTAAGATTACCTTCTAAAATGCCTCCAGCTATCTGAACTACGAGTAACACTTTTACAAGGGTAGAAGGTAACATCTCACAGTACCAGAGGCTGGGAGGGAAAGACAGGAATTTAAAACCAACTAGCAGCTCCTCTTTTTTGAATTTGCAGCCTAAGAAGTTTGAGGTAATTGTACAACTAACAGACCACATTTAATCTTTGAAAAAACACTTGACAGATCATAGAAGCTGTAAGTTACCAGTAATGACAGTAATCTTTTAACTATCAGTATATCAAGCCACAAACTCAGAGAACACGATAATAATTTGAAGATAGGAATCTAGGGAGACTGAGCCTGTATATTTATTTGGTTCTCAGGTACACTGTTAAGCTGGAAAAGACAAATATGTTTGGTTTTCTCAGCAATAACAGAGATATTAAAAAAAAGGTTTATGCGAGAACTAAAACATTAGAGTGCCAAAAAAATTACTTTTCCCAAACACTGCAGGTACAGGGCCAAGTGCAAAAGACCATTTCGAGGTGGAACACCCACACGAAGGGAACGGCTGGGGGTTATTCCAGTGCAGTTACCGAAACAAGGGGGAGCAGCCCAAAGGCTGAGCTCGCTGGTGCTCCAGTGCGCTCTGCCCGGCTGATCGCAGCCCTGGGACCACATGAAGGTCTGAGGTGAGCAGCTCTGGGACACCTGGCTACCACAGGGAGCACCCGTTGCTCTGCTACTGGTATTCAAAACTCAGGATGCGAGCTCCGTATTTTTGACAAAGCTTGCTGGCACTATTTGTAAGCCCGGGAGCCTGGCCTGGTCCATATCTGAGACTTCTTCCCGTGCAATGAATTTACTCACGTGTGCATTTTTTTGCTACCAAGACATTTCTACTTGGAAAAGGCTTTACTGATACCTGTGGCAGTGTAGTTATTTCCTTTGCTAAAGCAGCAAAATACACAAACATAAGGAACCTCTCTATCAGTATAAGTGAACTACATGATGGTGACTGTTTTAAATACATGTATGGATTTAATTAAAGTGATAATGTTTTATAATATAAATAGTGCAGAAAAAATCAATGATCATCAGCCATCACTTACGCTGTAACAAAAATAATAAAAACAGGCAGTAAAACCATGTGCTATTTCAATTACAACTGCTTCTGTTTTTCCTGACGGTGAAGCTCTTCATACAAATATCTCACTTTCAGTGCTCAGTGTTAAAATCTACAAGGGACAATCAAGACCATACAGCAATCTGATTTTATTCTTAGCTCTTTCTTCTCTCCCATGAAGCCTCTTTGTGAAAGCAGTAGTCTCTAAAATTGCTTCACATCAGTCAGAGCCCACCGTTTGCAGTCTGTGTATCACATCCTTCTAAAGGCATGACTACCATAACTTTGTTTACATCTTTAACACCACAGATCTACAAGGTCTGCATGACTATGTAACCGAACACCGTATCCATTTCTAGTAGATGGGCTAACATCTTTCTTGCCTTTTTTTCTTCTTAGGATATACCTAGTGCCACTTACAGCTTGTGGCCAGTTTATTACTGAGTGACTGGGGATGTTTTCTGCAGCAACAGGAGATCAGCATCTGTTTGGTGTTAAATGTGCAAAGGGATTTGGGTCCAGCAATACTGAGGGTCATTACTTCTCATCCTAAATGCCTGGCATCCAGACTGAGCTGCTCAGGACCAGGGTAGGTGCCTGTGGTCCCTGCCCATGGGAGAATCAGATGCCTTGGAAAGGAATTCAGAGCAGACAGCAAGGCTCAGCTGGGAGCTGTTGAAACTAGCCAAGAGCAAACTGAGGGAAGGGTGTGCCTTGAATTCTTCTCCTTTTGCAGCTTAGGTATCTTCTTTATGGCCTGCAAGGCAGTGCCTGTGTCAGATAGGGTTTCAAAGCCCCATATCCACCCTAACTTGTTGAGTTGCCTCGCTTCCTCCTCTCACAACCAAGACACAACAGATGCCGACTCTTTAAATGTTGTAGGGTCAGAATACAGAGGACATGGGGACCCCTGGTTTAATTCCTTCCTTAGCCTGACATCGTCCAAACCTACATGTCTCACTTCCCAGGAGAATGTTGCAACCCCATTATGCCGGGGAAAACCAGGGGTGGGAGAGAGGAAGGGGTCGCTGATCCCTTTCTGCCTAAATTGTGCCAGTACTGCAATAAAGGCAATTTACTTAGTTAAGGCAAAAGGTAGTTTACAGTAGTCTGTTGCTTGGACATTATACTACCCGTTACTCTCATACTCTTATTCCTTTGGTATGTGACAGTGTCTTGGCATTCTTCACACTTCTATTTAAATTCCAGGGACACACTGCTTAGCAGTGACATTCAATTAGTTCTCCACTTAATAAATAACTGTACATAATTGACTATCTTTGTAATTATTAAACATAGAATATATTCATTGTTAGAATTTCAAATCTTTAGTTATATGCTTGGAGCCAGTGAATGGCATTGTTCACGTTAACATTAAATCAAGGGATTACAACACGGAATGCTTATGTTTAGAAATGGATCATTTGCAATTTCAGAAAATAGATAATTTACAAAGTTTAAAATAAAATGCATGATTACGTTGTTCTAAGTATTGAGAGACTGAACAAAAGGCTTCTGCTTTCTTGTCAGTATCAATTATGGCATGAGTATGAATAATACAAATTGTGATTGAATCATTACTAACCATTTTTGCATAAATTTCCACATTCACTTCACCAACATAACATTTTTACAAAAGATAAAATTGTAATTCTTATAAAAGTCATAAAGAAAAAACACAGAGCTTGATCTGTGACAATTACTAAGAAGAAGATACGGATGATCTCTCTATCCCTAACAGTTACAGCTAATAACACTCCCGGATTGTATTTCCCAGCCATCGCCCCCCACACAGAAGGTCATCACTTCAGTTTTGATGAAGCCAGAATTGGGACAAAGCTTTTCTTCTGCAGTCTCTTAAGGTAGTCCTTCTTATGCTTTCAAGATGGTTTGAATCTGGGGACCAGGTCTGCCACACAAACTGGGTGCCAGCAGGATTTCTTTGCTCTTTCAAGAAGCCCCAGTAAGTGTAGCAAGAGAAGCTGGCTTGCTTTCCGCATCTCTTACAGGGATATACCCACTTACATGGAAAACTGAGTAGGATCTGGTGGGAGGACAGAAATTGTGGTATTACGTGTGTGTGAGACATAACCAGGCTGGGCATTGCAGCCTAGTAATGTAGGCAATAGGGGAAGAGTGATCAATCTCAAGTTAATTATGGAGCCATCAGATTGTTCAGCGGCTAATATTTCTTTTGTCTGGAAGGTGACTTGAAACGGTGACAGCAAAAGATGATTACCATACAAACACTGCACGTTTCCATACCTTTCAAATGTAAGCCTTAATTTGGACGAGGAAAAAGATGAGATTAAAAGAAACTTGCACTTAAAGCACGTTAATTAATCATGGAGAAAAAATGTTTGATTATATGTATTGTGTTACTTAAGTGCTCTTTGAAGGAAGATGGGACGAAACGTACGTTTAAGTATGTCAAACATGTTCAAGGAATATTTTAAACAGCTATTGTACACCCAGGCATCTTAAGGGATGGGCTCATCGGACTGTAGATTTGGGCCCTCATTTTAAAGTGGGATACAGAATCACAGAATCACAGTATAGTAGGGGTTGGAAGGGACCTCTGTGGGTCATCTAGTCCAACCCTCCTACCGAAGCAGGGTCACCTACAGCAGGCTGCACAGGACACTGAGAGGTGGACTCCAGGTTGCATAAATCACTCCACACAGATGCATGCAGGGACCAGGGACTGTAACACAGCCATTTTGCGATATTTTCAAGCAAAAGTATTGTTTTTTCCAAAAGTTATTTAACACACTGAAAGAACCTGCAGAATGTAGCAGGAAGAAATGTAACACAATGTTTGAGAATAATTTCTCTCCATGTTTGTGCAGTTATCTCTCTAAGGATCATCTTCTGTGAAGTTTTTTTTAGGAGCGTCTGGATTGGTAAAAGGGCTTTCAGTTTTTCTGTTCTCTGATGTTTATAATTTTTTTCACGTATCAAAGGGACTACTGATGCATATAAATCATTAAACAAAATTTAATGAAGGACATTGCAGATGTTTAACTGTAAACATCTGCCATAAATCTTTCAAGGAACCCTGGAAAACAGGGGGCACAGAGATTTAGCACGGTCTTACTTGTGGAGGCATCTTCCTTTGAATAAAACTAAGTGAAGCATAAAGGAAAGATCTGTGAGACAAAAAACCTGTATTATTATTACAGGGAGGAGTTTTTTCTATCACATAAAAAACAAGTGACAAGTGTAAGTAAGGTTTCCTGCTTTACTCAAATGAAACCAAGAAGTTGCATGGTTACTTCATCGCTTTCCAAAAGATATTTTATATGAAAGCTCCAAATTTCTTTATGGCACACAAAAGTTGGTGAGTCAGCCTAGGTGAACATTCAGACTTTTGGTAGTCCCTGTAAAAATTAAGTTAACTGTCTTGTGATGAAAAAGTTTTGCAGAGCCCTGCCCAGCAGTAATGCCTGAGAAAAAAAATCAGCGTCTAAGAAACTTGCAGAGGACCAGAAAGAAGCTGGTTACAAAGAGATGTTTTACAGTCCTGTTTCACAACCCAACAAGGACACTAGAAGGAATGCCTGATGATTGGAATAACTGCATAAACAAACACACCGATAATCAGTCAAGTTTACAGATAAATTAGTATGGCCTTCCTAGGGAACTTAGTTGTTTCAAAAGCTCAAATTATGGCAGATGGCTGTAGGATGTTCTCCTTTACAGACCTGTGCTACCAAATGTGCAGTTAAAATATAACCTGCTTCTTCTACACCCTTCATTTAGGTTTAGGGAGTTGGATGGGTTCCCTTTGAAGATCCAGGGGCAGTGACATAGGCTCTTGTTTTCTAGAGCGCTGCCCCAGTGTATCTGGGCTCTGTGTTTCAAAAGAAACAAGCACTTCTAAGCTTCCTCTTGTTTAGCTATTCTGTGTGACATTTGACTTCTGAGCACTGCTTCCCCGTTGTCTTACCACGATTGTGTGGTTTTATGCAGAGTCGCTCATTTGCACTGCAGCAGACTAGTCTGAATGGCTGCTATGTGAATTAGGCAGCTCTTTATGGAGGACACCCTTTGTGATACTGCTTCCCACTACTGTCTGTGTATACTTCCAAAACTACAGCCAAGCTGTGTAATTTTGTATTTGGAAGCCTACGTGCAGAGTATTTTCCAGGTGTAAGGATCCACTCTGTCCTGGAACTTAGAATCATAGAATTATTAAGGTAGAATCATAGAATTATTAAGGTTGGAAAAGACCTCTAAGATCATCAAGTCTAACCGTCAACCCAACACCACCACGCCAGCTAAACCATGTCCTCAAGTGCCATATCCACACATTTTCTGAACACCTCCAGGGATGGTGACTCCACCACCTCTCTGGGAAGCCTGTTCCAATGCCTGGCCACTCTTTCAGTAAAGAAATTTTTCCTAATACCCAATCTAAGACTTGTAACAGTATTTAGCTTCTTAAAAACAGATTTTTCAAAATAATTTAAGCAGGCCATTTTAGATACTGCTGTGGCTATTATCATCCCTTTGCATCAAGGTGCTGGCAATCAGCTTCATCCCACAGCGCATCAGGACCAACCCCATTGCCACATGTGGTCACAAATACTTCAGTACACGAAGACACTGACAATCTCAGTAGCCCACAAAGATCTCTCCTTCCCCATAGTGCCGAGAGTAGCCATTGCCATCAGAGGACCTGGGATGGGGAAGGGGCGAATGTGGCACAACCCTGCATCCTCCATATCGCCAGGCAGGTGCACCCGGTCCATGGGACTCGTGCAGGCACTGCACAGTGTCAGTGGGTCAGCATGGGCCAGGGCGTTAGCACTTGCCATGGTCTCTTCTGCTTTCCTAGGATTTTTTATGGCTTTCTCCATGATGTTCAGCTTGGTACTAACCAGGGATTGCAGTGAAACTTTTGGTGTGAATTTGGGGACATCATTTCTTAGTTGGAGCGTTTCTTTTGTAAAGGTAATGCAAAAAACATGCCATATGTATGTAATACTTTTTTGGAATAGTCTTTACTAATCTCAAAAACAACTGCGGTGAACTACCTCATCACTGTTTTCTTTTATGGACACCATGTCATACCAAGATGTGATTTGGGTTTTTTTTATATCCATTTTTTCCCATAACTTTTTTACTGTAGTGCTCAATAAATACTTAAGTGCCAGCATGAAGTGGATTATTGTTAACATGTTGCAGGAAAATTGCACAGTGCTAAAGCTTGCAATAAAAATAAGCAGAACGCCCACTGTTAATACACTGTAGTTAAGTGTATTAGCTGTTTTCAAAAGCATTAACTCCCACACAAATAGCAATGCTATTTTGTCCAATATATTATTATCAGACAGTGCAAATCAGTTGGGGACTATCTAAAGCCTTTATGCCCATATGTACTAAAACAAAATTGTTTCACAAAATTAGGAAATTGAGTGGGGACAGCACTTAAGATTTTACTAGGTATAAACAAATAATAATAATAAAAAATTATGAAATTACATACTAGTTATACAAATGACTCTTCCCTGTTCCCCATCTGATACTCAAAATCATTGAAAAAAAATCTTTTTTTCTCCACCTCTCACTTTCTGCGGTATTTTCTGTCTCATTAGCTGGTGAGACTTCATAAATTTTGAGCTCTTGTACTTTTCCTTCACCAGAGTGGGAAAACTAATATTGGATAAAAACGGTACATAAGAAAAAGCAATTGTTAATGATCCTAATGGGGCAGTGGAAGCTCTTCACAAATTTACTGATTATCCTTTTGTTTCTACTTCCTGTTCATCTGTCTCAGTATTGACATCATGAAAATAATAATAATTCGCACTCAGATTCTCAAAGTGGTTCGCAAATATTAATTAATTGCAGACTTAATTAAGCCTCTGAGACAGATTTTATGCTCCTATTGTGCTCTGGAGACCTACGTGCATTTCTCCTTAAAGCATATTTCTTCTCCTTATGGGGCTATTCAAAGCCCTCTGAAGTTAAGGGGGGAAAAAAAGAAAATTAAGGGGCAGGAGAGAGGGAGGGAGAGAAGGGGGGAGCTGAGGAGGGAGAGAAAGAAAGGGAAAAAGAGGTAGAACAAACCCCTCTCAGTTTACTACGTGCTGTACCGGGCTCTATCTACCTGGCATAGGAAAAATGTTGTGTTTTCATAGTAGTATTGTTAGGTGACAGAAAGTAAAATCATGACTAAAATGGTAAAAGATGTCAAACTGTGTGTTAATTTTACACGTTCTCAGATGACAACGGTCATCTGGCACGCAGCAAGCTCTGCTTCTCCCGTGGCTGTGGTTTTGGGCTTGCACTGAGCTGCCAGGCACGCTGCCATGCCACCAGGCACGCTGTCACAGCACAGGTGTGAACCCTGCCACATCCCCTTTCTGGTGTCAAACCGTCACAAGCTCAAATAACAACTTTTCAACAACAACAACAACAGACAAACTCTTGAAAATGCATATTCTAGGGAAGCTACTGAGAATTTTCCTTTCTTTTTGGGAAGCATATTTTGGTGTAAAGCCAGGATGTGTGCCCCTTGGAATAATGATTCCAAAAAATGCTTTCCTTTACATCTCTTTTTGTTATGGTGCTCTTAGTTCTTTTTTAGAAAATCCCTCATCACTCTGAGGGATCGAAATATAGAAAATACAGCTGGTTATCTTTTTCCTCACTTTAGTATCCTAGATAGTCGTTCAGGTAATTCTGCCCTGCAAGCACTATTCTGTCTTCAAAACTTAGGAACTAATTATTTCAGTCCTAAAACAGCTGCCAGTTAAGTCTCATCCCCTTCCAATAAGAGCAAGTAGAAGAACAGGCCAATTAGAGCCAACAAAACAAATAAGCTTCAAATCTCTGATTGTCACCAAAATATCTGTTTGTCCTAACGGAAACACACATGCTTCCGTAACATAGGTGGTTTACTGAAGGGAAAAAAACTATGCAGTCCTGCAGATCTCTTACCAAAATTAAATATTCCTCCTGGAAACTGCACACAGGCTGTTGAAGAGCAACACAAGAACTAGAGCTTACATGATATTTAGGACACTGCAGGAGAGCAGAAAATTCAAGTAAAGCTGGGATGACAACTTTAAGACATTTTCAATAAAACTGAAATAATTAAAAGTGTTTGAAAACACCTATCCTGACTAGCAGAATGCGAAAACATGAATGTTCTTTGAAAACCTCAATCTCCTTAAAATTCTTATTTTTTTCCTTTCTTCACCTAATAGCCTTGAAGTGGACTGCGTAGCAGTCAAAAGGATTTACAAATCATCTATGACTTTAATTCTACCAAAAGCACACTATATAATGAGTATCTGACTTTCAGAATGAAAGCAACTTCTCTGATATTTTCACCAAATTTAGTAATTTGGTTTACTGATTGTGCTTCAGAGAAGAGTAGCTGAACAGATGACAGTGGTTCTGTTCCTCCTAGCATTTGCACATTTTGGAATACAAAACTATGGATAATGTTTTAAAGGTGAAATTCATATGAAATGAAATAGCTGAATGCATTGAAGGATTTAATAACATGATAAAAAGATGAAAGAAAACAACTTGTAGCTTTTTCACCCAATCATTCCATAAATCTTTAAACACATTTTTTTAATAAAAAGCAACCTACAAGCTTATAAGTCAGAACATAATTCTTTAAGAAATTGAAAGCCTGGGATTTGAAGCTGTACGAGAGTCTAGCAGAAAGGGAGTTGTAATACACTGGCAATGATCTCTGGAGCAGCAGATGGCAGGAGTAACTCTGTCTCCTACCTTTGCTCACCATATGCCATTTGACTGATTAAACTGTATTTATGTAGCAAAAGATCATATAAAACAACACACATAACTATAGTTCTTCAGTACACATCATCCCACCGATTTTTTTGGTGTTCTCATAATCCATCTGCAAACCTCACCCATTTTTGTCCAGGCTTCACCTCCCTGCATGAACTCGCTTTATGTTTCTGCACCCCTGCAAAGTAACACGTACTCCAAACTGTCAAAGCTGTGATCGTCCTCTCTGGCTGAACAAACACAGCTGATTCTAGAAGAGGAGGGAAGATCTGTAGAAAGTATGGAGGCACTTCAGAAGGTCTTAGTAATTCAACAAGTGGCAACTTTCTTTCTCGGTTAGAATCTGTAGTGCCAGACAGCGCGGGAAGAATACCACTGCATCCTTCATTTGAGAATGAGTTTCTTCTGTATTGACTGATTTGATTACCACAGGGACCAGACAGGCGAGCACCAGATCAGCTCTCCATGCACCTTACACATCCTTACACAAGCGCTTTCCCCTTTCTCCCCCAAACACCCAACATCTTCATTGCTCTTCCCCTTCTCCTCTGAACAGCAGCCTTCATTCCTCCCGCCTCCTCCAGCAGTGCAGGTGGCCCAGCGCATCCCTGCGGCTGCTGCCTTTGAGCTTGGTCCTGGCACGTGGGCCAGGCACGCTGTCCCCTGCGGAGTTCTCTCGGGGTAGGTAGTTAGGAGTAAATATGGGAAGATGAAGAAAAAACAGAGAGACCACCAGGACTAACGCAGGGGGAAGGCAGCGGGCCGTAAGAAGTGTGGGAGAAAGACATCCGTCATCCACTGAGCCGATTCTGTCTGAACCAGGCAGAGCCGCACTCTCAAATAAGCGCGCTAAGACTTGTCTGCAAAACTGACAGAACCAGCAAGCTGCGAATGACTGGTTCCAGTGATTGCCTCCACCGAGAGCTCCTCAGTTTGACTTCAGCAGGGATTTACCATCTGCATCAGCTGACAATCGTAGCCCATTGTTAAAAACTGCTTCTAATAGCTTCGGGCTATTATTCTTTGTCTTGATATCTTCCTAGACTGGGAATAATTCCTTCCTTCATCTATGCAGTTACTCTGAAAGTATTTATAGATGATAATTGGGTCCCTTCCTTACATCCTACTGAGTGTTCTCTAGGCTGTAGTACTGTCTTATCACTTGTTATATTATCCTATCCTTCAATCACATTTATTATGTATAAAAAATGCAGCTGCAGATATAAAAGCAATCAGAACCATGTAATACTTCTGATGTTGCAGGATCCAATAATGTGAAATACACATTTACAAACTGTGGAAAATAAAGTCTAAAAAGAGAAAGTGAAATAAAATAGCTCTCCACATTCAAAAGATTCTCTGGATGGGGTCTGTGAATATTCGTTATATGGGTTGAAATTTCTCTTAAAGCCAATAAAACACAGAAAGGAAAAAATAGCAAAGATTTTAATAACATTCAGCAATCAACTCCGTGAAGCTTCTGCTAGTTATTAAATAAGTTGCAGGCTTTTTATAAAATATTCCAAATCACTTAAACATACAGTTGAAATGGTGAATCAGAATGACTTGCCAAAACATCTTCAAGGACATAGATAATTTGAACTACATACACATCTTGTTTTTTTAATTCCAATATGTTATTAATTCTCCTTCCTCCATGATTATAAGTAATAAAGCAGATTCTTACTTTAGCTAGCTCTGGATTAAATGTGGAGTATTCTCATTGAAAATTACAATTTTAAAAGATGGCCTAAAATATCCTGATTGAAGGAAAAAAAAGTATTATCCTTTTGTGGGTTTTTTTAGGGATTTGGACTCAAATGAAACTTTGTCACCATACGTAAGGCTAATACAAATTTGAAAGTGGTGTACAAATCTGAAACAGGTATTTGAAAACGGGATTAAAATTTCCCTGGTACACAGAAACCAACACAAACCAGGAAAGCTGATCAAACTGTCCCTATAAAAAGTTCCTCACTTCTATTTAACACTGCCAATTTCCAGGCTATTCATGAACTATTTTCAACACTCCCAAAGATGGTTTCATGTTGCCAAGGTTTTTTCACCCTCCCCTTTCCAACAAATGAAATTAGACTCCTTTTCATGTTGACTGTCTAACAGTTTATTTGGTGATAGATTATTATTAACTACCTTCAAAAGAAGAAAACACTGTTCTATTTGCACACATCTGGTACTGATATTCCTGGGTCTAGACAAGTGAAATAGGAGTTAGACAAGATATGTTAGTGAACTTTGTTCTGTATTTCCACAAGAATATTAAGATATAACTTGAGAAAAGTGATGTAGTTCAGTATAGTTAAAAAAAATTAAAAATGCTACTCCAATGTTCTATTCAAGCCTTTGGAAACTGAAATAAGGATTCTTGCCATCTACAATGATTCAGTAAAATAAAACAATTCATATAAAATTAAGCATTAAACTGCAACAAAAAACCCACTCTAGTTAAGTGAAGGAATAAATAATGACAAACCTGTTTTGTTATAAAAACATATGGAAAAAACCTCATTATCTTTTATTCATAGATCTAGCCAACATAACATAACTTGCCCTGCCTCCACATTATGAGGCATGAGATTATTTCAGTGACATTTACCCCAGACAAAGCACAGACAGATTCCCAATCCACTTAAAATATTCACTCCATGGATTACATGTGTTATGTGAAAAAATTTAGCAGACAAAACGGAGCCCTCCTGAACATAAATACAATATTTTTTAAAAAAGCCCAAGACAGTTCTACCAAGTGGGGGAACAATTTGTCTAAGAGTAGATGAGTTTTGGACATAAAGGTCTTTATCCCATATCATGACAGAAATATTAGAGTAAGGTGGCATTATTATGTATTCTTCTCCTTCTTAAAATTATCAAGTCTGTTTTTATACCTCTTGCAAAAGTATAATGATCACACAACTGTCTGACTAAGAACTGGCTCTTAGTTGGACTCTTTAATTACCTATTAGTTTTTGATGACCTGTACAACATTTAATTGATTTCATTATTTAATATACATATATTATATTGCCTTAGCATACCATACACTGTAAGTCTATTTATCTATATGACTTATTTGTGAATTTAAGAATAATTGTACTAGATTCAATGCAATTATAATATAAATTGTTGATTTGATAACAATTACATTTATATAATATCCCAACTGCGCTGAAGTCTGGTAAATATAACTTATTTCCTCCTCCCTGAGCCATAGCTCCAGTGACAACTCAAACTGTGCAGAGAGTCGTCAGATGTAAGTCTATTCCCACCAACTCCAAGTAGGTCACCTGCATAAAGCCCATTTCTTAGGATTTGCCAAGGCAAAAAGGATTGTATCATAATATTTAGAACTAAACTGATTATCTTCAGAAATATCCCCAAATACTTCAGCTAGTTACATGAGATTGTCATTACAGTGTCCTTCCTCCATGGAGGACTACCATGTCTTGTTCCTGTTTTCTCAGTTTAGAAAAAACTACAGTGCTTTAGTTCATTTACTTTGCTCCTGTAGTTTTAGATGAAATACTGCCTTGGGCTAAGGAACTTCTGTTAATGATAGCACAAGGTTACAAAAATTAGTCCAGATCGTAGAAACCAGATTACGAATGTGTTAATCTAAATACTAGACCCCAGATTTCCACCATCACACATTTTTATATGTACTTATCTCAATGAAAACAAATTACTATCTTTTTTTATCATCTCCATTTTTCCCAGAACACAGATGATACGCAGTGTAATCATCCCAAGCTTGTTACTTACACAAATCCTCCGAGAACAACGAAAACCCTGTAAGTGTAACAGAAACAGTATTATTTGTGCGTCCTGAACTGAGTTATGACCACCAGGCCAGTGCAGAAAAAGGAATATGGACCTTCTCTAACCAAACACACCTGCAGAGAGGAATGCCTGCATCTTGCATCAGTGGGAACCAGCCTGTGTCCTCATCTACTGAGATGCAAAACACCCATGTGGACATTACTGCAGCTTTCGGAGAACACACAGTGTCTTAGGGAAGCACATATGTATTTTTAATCACCGTTCAATGCGTGTCAGCAGGGATCAAAGTCAGCTGCTCCTGAGTGGCGATGTCCGTTTGGAACAATGCAAGCATTTCATCACTAACAGTCTGGAGGCCTGTATTCAATTTGGTTAAATTTTCTGGCGTTCGTTCAGCATGATGATATTTTTAATAGAGTCCTGTAACATTGCATATACCAATGTTCAAAACTGGAAATAAGAAGATCTCAAAGTCAGCCCCTAAAATTGATGTACCATGAGAAAGTATTGGGACTGGGGGGCGGAATTAATTGCTTCCTATTTTTTAACTACGGGGCATTACATTCATGACTGTGAATGATTATATTCTGTTTGGATCATATGAGACTCAAACACATCTGGATTCAGCGATCAGCAAACAAAACTGCTGAGCTAAAGAACAAAGCAGTTTATTTGACTGTGAAATAGAAATTTCAAACGCAAGGTTCTAGACTCTCACCATTGAAAAGTGTGTAAAATTAAATTAACATTCCTAAGCCCCAAACACTGATTTATAAGAGATTGTATATGTTTTGTATAACTTTTATATAAGATTTTTGTATAAGCTTCTATGTATTGATCTACTGTTTCTCCTGATTATATTAATATAGAATGAAAATTCATTACAGGAAACAAGGTAATTAAAAACTGTACCTCGAAAGTGTCTTATTTACATCTCATTTTATTTTTTCGCTGCCTCTCTCAGTCTATATGTCAAGCATTTTTTCTGGCTTATATCCTTTCTTTCTCCACAGAATATTTTAGAATGGTCCAGGAATAAACAAACAAACAAAAGAAAACTACATGGCAAAAAAGAAACATTTTCTAAATTTTTCACTCATCTTCAGCTAAGTTCTGGGGAATTCCAAGCACTCAACAAACAGTATGCAGTAAGAGGCCCATTGCTCAAATCTGGCTAAAGACTGCTCTTTGCCATCAACCATTTGATCTATATCTCTTCCTTTTATTATTTCTTGTCTGAATAAATAAGCTTTTCAAGAATGAAATGGCTTTTGCACAAAACAAATTTGTGCTCATGATTTAAGTTATACAGTAGCACTTTATTGAATCAATCAGCTTTAGTTTCTTTCTTCAATTAGTTTACCATAAAAAACCCCACACTTTTTCTTGCATGAAGATGTTTTTCATTTAATACCAGACTACACGAAACGTTCTGCTGCCTGATAATTATTGATCCTTAAAAGATTAAATTATTTATTTGTACTTTCTATGTTATCCTGCACTTTTTCTACTAAACACTTTAAGGCCATTTAAAAAAGCAGTAAGTGAAACTTCTTGTGCTCCTTTTCATTCATGGCACAAGCTTACAACTCTTTTAAAAGCAGCTATTTAAATTTCCTTTATGGTTATTTCAGTGGTATTATAAAAATAAAAAGCAGCTGACTTCTGTATTATTGTAGTTGTGCTTTTCTTCATTTCTTGTAATGCCAAGTGACCAAATCGGTTGTGGTTAGTCCAAACTATTGACACTGTTTACTTCTGATGACTCTGTACTAGAATTTGTTACGAAATGTTTGCATTTTTTCTCTTTCTCTCATTCTTTATTTCTGTAATTGAAAAGGTAACAATCTTAATTAAATTGATCATGGTATCTTCAGTGTGTATGTATAGAACTGGATTTTCAGTTAAAATGATATTAAAATTCTTAGTTTTCCTATTTTTCCCAAGACATTAAGAAATTGTGATGCTGATACTCAAGTACAGCATCTGTATCAACTGGGGGAACAGAATCTCACCATTATGTCAGAAAAGACTGTAGCTTTCATTAATAAATGGTATCTGTTTATTAGGTGTGCTAATTTTACATCCACCCATAAAGTAAGCATGAAAAGAAGTACCGTAATTTCCTTAATGATCATAAATAAATAAAAAAATGGTCTGTAATCTGGAAAATATAACATGATATTGAGGGTAAATTTTCTTAACAAAACATTAGTTACATAAACCCCTATTTTTCAAGTATATGGTTTAACTCATGGTATCAAGGCCTGAACCATACAGATATTGTAAAGTGAAGGTCTATGTTTAGACAGGTGCTAGCTCTTTAATCTTATTTGTATATTCCTAAGCATATTTTAACAATTAAAGTATCATTTGTAAAGTAATACCAAGTATTAGGACCTAATATATACTTACAAATATCTGAAGGGTGGGTGTCAGAAGGATGGGGCCAAGCTCTTTTCAGTAGTGCCCAGCGACAGGACAAGGGGCAACGGGCACAAACTGAAACATAGGAAGTTCCGTCTGAACATGAGGAAGAATTTGTTCCCTCTGAGGGTGACGGAGCACTGGAACAGGCTGCCCAGGGAGGTTGTGGAGTCTCCTTCTCTGGAGATATTCAAGACCCTCCTGG
>Ga0065711_1037503_pt1 | contig 19771 bp, 14 predicted proteins | sample Hoacrofraction12_FD_59098 | JGI IMG/M metagenome (GOLD analysis project Ga0065711, IMG submission 59098) | Hoatzin crop microbial communities from Cojedes, Venezuela - Epithelial fraction 12 v2 (version 2) | ecosystem: Host-associated > Birds > Digestive system > Esophagus > Crop | place... | reverse complement strand
CCCGACCCAGGTGTAGGACCTTGCACTTGGCCGTGTTGAACCTCATGAGGTTCACACAGGCCCACCTCTCCAGCTTGTCCAGGTCCCTCTGGATGGCATCCCGTCCTTCTGGTGTCTCGACCGTACCACTTTTAACCTAGCTCAGTTCACTGAACTTTATTGTTTGGCCTCACAAACAAGTGGGTCAGCTTGGCTGAGGAGGCAGGAGGGAGAGAAGACTCCGAAGCCGTTACTAACTGCTATAACTTTTTTTTCAATCTTTCCCAAGCCCCTTTGACACCTGGGCCTGTCTCCCACAGGAGGTGCATTAGAGACGGGGCTGTAGCAGGGTTCCAAGGAGGAGGATCAAATCCAAGCTTAGAGCTCTTAGTGCAGGCGCGTGGTTTTACCATTATAAAAATTGAATGTTGTTCAGGTGCAAACCACTGCTGGGGATGAAATTATTCCCATTGCAGGTCTGCTTCTGAATGTCTTTGCTTCTGTTACTTTTTATCTTTTTTCCCCCCACACAAAGGTATTCCTTGCAGCTAAAAAGTCTTTTGCGTTTTCCAGCTTGAAGATACATCTGAAGAATCGTCAGCTTTCTCACCTATACTACATGGGTTACTGTTTTCTGATTTAAGTATCTGTGAAAATCGCAGACAGTTACCTCAAATCATAATCTAGATGTATTTGTGGGGGTTCTAACCTCCTGTCCAAACGAGCTTTTCTTCTCGTGTTTTCAGCATGGTGCTAAAACTGCCCAGGTCGTGTTCAGACCTGGAGTCGGTGCCTGCTGCAGCTGTTCTGTCAGCCCAGCTCTCTGGCCAGTGTCGTGGCCCTCATTTAAACAGGAGCCACTGGTTTCTGCGATGTGGCTGGATCACACAAGTTTTTTAACAGGTCTGTTAAAAGAAATTTCAGAGTTAGCACGTTTCCTTGTCTGGAAAGTTTACAGGAGAAGATGTGTGAAATTTCAGTGGTTTTTAATTCACCTTGAAGTATACCTAGTGCTATTAGCATCAGGTTCACAGATTAGGCTTGAGAATATAAAGCTGGCTTAGTGCCAACTGGTTTAATGCTAGGCAGGGTCTAGGTGGTGTAGCTGGAGGAAAATATTGGCAGAGATAAACTGGGCTAATGTTAATTTTTCATCTCTCATTTTTAATATACCTTGAAATGCATATTACCTGCCTTGGATGCATGCTGTATTAAATCAAAGGATAAGTGTACAGTAAAAGTATTTGAAATTTTGGCAAGATACAACTTTGTAAATAGAGAAATGTTTGTGTTTTCTGAAGTAAGAAATTTTTTTAAGTGGGATTGTTGGGTAATTTATGGGTTATTTCTACCCTAAATATGGGCAGTTGCGTACGATAAGAAGCTAGTTAGCCTCTCGGTGTTCTAAAGCCATTCTTTGATTTCTATGTCGTGCTCAGAGATCTGGGGAGGGGTGGTTGACTTAGTGACTTGCTTCCCCAGCGGGGAGAAGCTCCCCGTAGCCTCATGGTGTGCTGGCCCAGTTAGCCAGGGCACCGTCCTGTGCTGGCAGCACCCTTCCTGGGGAGCAGTGTCCCAGCTGAGCGACCCATTGCGGGGACAGCAGAAGCCGACTTTATGCCCCTGTGTTTCCTGGGTGAGGGTGCAGGGGAAGGGGTGCCTTGGGAGAACAAGCTTTGAAAAGAGTTCACTACTTCCAAAAGAATAATTTTGACCTACCTACTGGCCCAGTTCAGAAGAGCAGCTGGAGAAGAGTGCCTTGTTCTTGGTTCAAAAGATAGCTGTATGCTTGATTGTACTGAGGTGGGCAAGAGTTTTCTGGGAGCTGCAACGCTTTCCTTGCCATACCATCCTTCTCTCACATGTGAATTCCCTCACTGAGGTCTGTAACTATGAGTCAGGTGTGGTGGTTGAATGCATGCAGCCCCCACCCCGGGACCTCCAGAGAGATTTGGACTGTCCCTGTCCTATTCATCAGCAGCAAGTTTTTTGAAGATGGTATTTTAATAGTGATTCAGTACCTGGGCATACCTGGATAATTTGGTTTATGGCCTACCCGGATGGTCTAACCACTTGCTGCGTTGCGACATGGAGGAGAAAATACAAATTACAGTAGCTATGCTGCTTGTAGTGGCGAGAAGTCCCTGCTCCTTTCCCCAGAGCTCTACCAGTTCGTTTCGAGGTGCTTTTCAAGCAACAACAATCAAATACAAGGATTGGAGTTAAGTTGCTGGAGTTGTATGGAAATGTGTGTTACTATGGCAAGGAGTTTAAAAACTCCAGTGCAGAGAGCAGGACCCACCGCTGGCAGTGACGGCTCTGCCGTGTGTCGGGGACATGGTGTGGCTGCCACAGATCCGCTCCGTATTTCTACACAAAACTCAAAAATGCAATATAGTCTTGGTAATCCCTAATGACCTCATGTTTTTCCTCTACTGTTTTTCTTTTCCTACCCTGTTTCCACCTTCAGATAAAGCATCACAAGGGCTGTGAACCTGCATGAGCGGAGATTCTGGTGATTGGGTGTTGAGACGCTATTGCTGAGACTGGGATTGTTGCTGGGTAGAGCTCAGTCTGAGACCTGGCCACATCGAGTGCACTACTATGTGAACTGAAGTGTAGGGGTCGTTTCTGTGATCCCAGATAAAGTAGTCGTGTAAATCAACTGTTACAGTAACAGTGTTAGTGATAGTAAAGTCATACTAAAAAAAATTCCTATCGTCTCTGCTTTTGCTCATCACTCGTAGAACAAAAAAAAGCTATATCTTGTTTGATCCCATCTTTTACCTACTAGATATGTGTTAAAATTGAAAACAGAAATCAAATGTAAACTTTGCATGCCCAGCAATCTCTTTTTGTGTTCAAAAATTACATTCCCGTAAAAAATACTTCATATTTGTACATTAAAAAATAAATAGGAAAATAAATAATAAAACTGTTCCTCAAACAGTAGCTGTAACATGCAGTTAGTGCCGTGCAGGCAGTACTGTCACGTAGCAGGAGTTTGTCACTTAATGCAGGTCCGTGACTTTGGACTGTGGTGGGACCCTGTAATCTGCTGGAGTGCTTCGGATACTGGTGCCGCGGGTTTTTGTTTGCCGGGGTGCACATGGATGGGGGGCATTTCGCGGGGACTCTGGGATAACCTTTCCTGTGCCTGCAGAGCTGGAACTCGGCATTCGGGTGGATGTTCCCGGTACGGTGTGGCGGGCTGAGTTTGGAATCGCCTTGCCTGAGGAGGAGGCTTGCAGAGAGCCGAAGCATGCTCGGACTTTGAGAATGCTGGGTTGGGTTAAGTGCTAGGGAATAAGCACGGCTGGCGTTGCAGCTCTTACATTCATAGCCTCTGTGTGTGCTTGTGAAATACATGGAGTTGGTTGTTAATAGCATTTGCAGAAAATAATGAAAAGAAAATGCTTTCGCCACCTCCCAGAAGCTTTAAAACCAAATTTGGCTGTGAACACTGCGTCTCTTAGGCAGGTGTGATGGCAGAAGCAACAGTAAAACTGAAACCAGGTGCCTGTAAGATACGTTGAGAGGTGTTTCTCTTTGTTCTGGAGTCATTTATTGCTCTGAAGCAAATATTTTAGTTTTCAAAGAAGAGAATGTCGTTTGCAGTGGTTTAAACAGTGCAGGAGCACTGGTTTTGCCTTGGGTGGTGCAGCCCAGTAGTAGTGGGCGTGCTCTTTCTTTTTCCTGTGCCTGCAGCCCGATGCTTGCGACGGACTGCCTCTCTCCTGCTGCGTGTGGGTGAGGTCCCAGGGCCTGGCCGGGAGAAGGGGACCATGGGGAGATCTGACAGATGGAGAGAAGCTCTCTGATCAAATCCCAGAGGTCTCCAGCATCCCACAGATTATCGTCTGCGTGTTCAGTGGAGTCTCTCATTCACCCAGACTGTCCAAGCCAAAGCGAGACAGACATCTACCCACCCTCTCCCTTGTCTGTGCCTCTCTCCTTTTGGGCTTGTGGGGTTGCTTTGATCTTAAAAAGTGTGCTGAAAACGCATCAATAGCAAAGCATCCACAGGGACATTAAAATACCTGAATTTGACCGTATGAATTAAAGCAAATCAAAACACGTGTATGTTTATTTCTTTATTTCAACATTTTTATGGTCAAAGGATTTAATAGGGGAAAAAATTATATCTGCTAGAGAAAAATCTAGACAATATATTGTGTCTGATGGGGCTTGAGAACAAGCTTAAACAGGTAAAGACTCTCCTGTTACATGTGCACAGATAAATTTCCTTTTGTGTAGCTTTGCTGCTGAAAGGATGCCGGTCTTGTGTTAATGCCCTGGTGAACACAGCACGTTGCCGCTTACCTGCAGGCCCCTGCTGCTTGTGGGTGAAAGCTGAATATTGCATCGAAGGGTCGGTTTGCTGGTCCGAGTGCTCTGTCCCGCAGTGCAGCTTCTCCTTCCTGATAACCCCCGGCAAAAGAATCATTCTCTCTTCAGTCCCAGTCTATTTTGTCTTTGTTATCTTGTGTATCTTTCCTTACTCTTTATTGCAAAGGCATGGCATGGCTCTTCCTTTTTTTTTTTTTCTGAAAGACAGTTTCCCCTTTCGGAAGGAGAAAGGTATTCCTGCATGGAGAACAGTTGCTGTTAAATTATTACTGTGTCTGGTCTCTGGTCTTATTCTGACTGTGACCAGTAACACCTGGAGCTCGTGTCAGGTTTGGGTCAGACCTGACTGTAATGGCATTTAAGCTGAAGTTCTCTCCTTCAGTTGTGTCTGTTCAAGATACTAAAAAAATAGTGACTTTAGATGAGAAATCTTCAAATAATGCGCACTAGTTGCAGATACTGTTTTTGTACGTGCTTTTATTTCATGAGCAAGATCTCTTAAATTGTGTCCTCTGCTTCTGAAAGGAGAAACATCCTTATGGATTCTTAATTTTTTATTTTATTTTAAGAAGGTCTGGAGCTGAGGACATGCCAGGAATTGAATACTAGGCACTTTGTGGTGTACCTCTGTGTTTGGATTTATTTCTCCTCACCTGTGATCCACTGCCCTGCACTGTCCCGTGCTTACCCCCCTCCAAGGAGAGCTGCCAGCGGTTTTAAAGTCAGAGAAAAGTAGTCCAGGAAGAAGAGAGGAGCTGAGATGAGGAGCCAGTGGCGAGGAGGACTGACAAAAAAATCTGCTTTTGCGTGCTCCAAGGGTACACTCAAAACACTGAGAGCGTTTGTGGGATACGGGTTCTAGCAGGCAGCGCACAGGCACCAGCTAGAGCGTTTGCGTAGGGCGAGCAGCGAGGGCTGCCGTGCCAGCTGTGTGCAGGTTGTAGCGGCTGATGGTGGCACAGGCCACAAGTGCCACCTCATTAGAGAGAAAAACAAAGGCTGGGGAGAAAACTTAAGGGACTTACGGTTTACCCGAGACAAGGGAAGAATCACTCATTGTCAAGAAAAGAAGGAATTTGAGCTACAGCTTAATTCCGTGATGTTGATACCAGCTTCTAGCCAGAGGCGAAGCAGGAGGGCAGTCATGAATTTTGGAAGTCCTCAAAATTTGCTTCAGATGAGTGGCACTAGCAATGGAGCAAAAATAGAAGTAGATGGGAAGATTTGGCAGGAAGAACAGCGTATTGAGATTGGGAGTGTGTTTGTGGAATTAGGGTGTTTTGCAGAGCGTAAGAGAGATGTTGTTCACTGGATGACACGCAGCAGTCAGCGGTTCTAAAGCACATTTTCAGGTTGGTTTTTTTTTTGCCTTGGTGCTCAAAGAATAGTTGTCCAGAAAGCTGTTGAAATACTGTCTGAGGACTTGGCTCACCAAATGAAAAGTAAAATGTGATATTTAGTAAATAAGAAGGTAAATACACAACAGACATGTGAACAGTGAAGTACAACTTCAGAATATATTTTTGCTCAAAAATTTGCGAGTTCTAACTGCCGCCACATGTGAGGTAACTGGCTTTCCTAAGAAAAAGAAGAATTTTGACCGACTTGTTTTGTCTTCCTTTTCAGGGAAAAACTAATTCGGGTGCTTATTTGGGGTGGTGACATGCTAGGGAATTAATGAGAGCCCTGGAATATGCGAGAGCCCCAGCACAGAAAATAAAATCCACCCGAAGCATCATCCCTCCACCCTTCATCCACTCGGTTGCACTGCAAGATAAAGTCTAAATTACATGGGTGCAAGGCCTCATTTCTTGAATCTCTCTCTCAAATTTCTGTTTCTAAAATAGTTGTTTGCATGATTTGCATAAACCACATCGTTTTGAAGTTTGCAGCTGCAAATGTTACCGTATGATGTACACGGTTCGAGAAGCCCCATCTGTGGTAAAGTGTTTTAAAAATGATTGCTGCTTTACAGGCATAACATTGTTTATCTGTAATTATTTTTTTTATTTATATTTGTTTGTATTTCAAGTAGCTTAATGGTGGTGACCTGAATTTAGGTGTTCTCAGCTAATGCAGGTATGGTCGCGTACGCTGGTTGCTTTGCCACATTCATTTCAGTGCATTTGTGTTAGGTTTTGGGAGAGAAAGCGAGCCTCGAAAGGTGTGCACCGTTGTGCCTGTATTTGTACGTGGATTGTTTTCTCTACAATACAAAGTAGAACTTCGTTTCTGGTTGTGTTTGCTTAACTAATATGCGGGCTTGGCTCCGTGGTCCCGTGGCAGCCTTTCTGGCACCAGAACAACTGCTTGGTGTTTAACACTTCAATAGTTAAACAGGAGGAGCTCTTTGTGTCACTTAAGTTTTCTATTGTTTTCCTTTAAAAAAAAAAGTGACTTAAAATTGTTGACAAAAAAGTGATAAAATGGGCAGTGGAGTGCTTAACTGACAACAGTAAAATTCCTCTTCTGCATTCTTTTCAGAATTCCTGGGTAAATAATGGAAGCTAACACCCAAGATGCCATATATTTTCTGTATAAAACAGGTTTTTGGCTGTGTTATTTCTTTGAAGGATGTTGCTCTTCATGTAGACAGTATTAAATAATTAACACAGTTCAGTGCTAATTTTGGCGTCTGCTAACATTTGATTGTTTGCAGTACAGTAAAGTCTTCAGAGCAGCAAGGAGAAGCTGATCTTCAGAACATTTTATAACAATAATCATCACTTTCTCAGAGTCTAAATAATTGTTTCCCTGCATTAACACTTGGGGGTAGAAAGGTTCCTGACAGAATGGAAAGGGAAAGGAAAACAAAGGTTAAATCTTATATAAAAGTGAATGCTGGGCACAGCCTGAACTGCTTTGGGAGCTGACAGTTCTGTTGTCAAGACGGCAGAAGACGCTTGGTGCCGTCCTCTGCTGAGGCTTGTGGGATCATCCTGGCGGGTGCTGGTGCTGCGGAGCAGGCGGAGGCAGAGCTGGCAGGTGGTGTGGGAAATGCAGGCTGGCCAGAAATTTAATGGCTGTAGTTCAGGGAAGTGTCCAGACCCCGAAACCTCCGTGGAGACTGCGGTCAAAATGGGGACCCTTCTGATAAGCTCTCTGCGCAGAGAGGTGGTCAGTGCCCCGTGCCTGGAAACATCCAAGGCCAGGCTGGATGGGGCTCGAAGCAGCCTGGTCTGGTTGAAGATGGCCCTGCTCGCTGCAGGGGGTTGGGCTGGATGACCTCTAAAGGTCCTTCCAACCCAAAGCATTCCGTGATTCTGTGATGTAGGGAAGGGGCGTTCGGTGCCGAGGGGGCGGAATGGGGCAAGGCGCCCCGCAGTCCCCGCTCCCTGGGCCAGAAGCCCCAGCATTGCGCTTGCTCGAAGCCGCGGCCGTCGCCACGTCTGCCATCCCAGCGAGGCACTCCTCCCGCGTCCAGGCACCTGCTGCTCCTCCTCTTTGGCTCCGTGGAGGTTCTGGAGGTGGAACAACGCTAGCAGGCGAGGCTGCAAAATTGAGCTTGCAAAGTGACAACCTCAGAAACTTCTGGGAACCATGTCCTTCAGGAATTCAGGGAACTGGTGGAGAATAGCAAACTCTGAAATCTGTGTCATAGAGAATAAAAAAAACAGTTTCTTGTCCAGCTCATTGTAAAGCATCCCATTTGGAAAAGGAATGTTTTTTGTTTTGCTCATTCCGCAGTTGTTAATTTTAGATGAGGGTAGAATTACTTCTTGTTAATTGCAGTGAAAACAAATGGTCAAATTAACCCAAAGTGTAGAATTTTTGTTTTTGTAGTAGGAGTTGCTTAAAATTGTAGTTTACCATTATGCTTGAAACATACGTGTTTAATAAACATAGCGAAACCTGAGTTTCAGTAGAAAATAAGGATTTTGCCAGCGGTGCTCCTTGTATCTCTGGGAATAGAGGGTGTAAATGCTCCCCTGTTAACAGGACGTGCGTGTGGATCAGTTCACGTAAAGCACTTAACAAAAAGCCCCCAAACCTTGCATGGTTTAATTGGTGTTGTCATTTTCCCTGCGGTTCATCTAGGCATGTGCAAGCGACCCAGGCCTGAGGTTAGGGTTTATCAGCTCCGGGCAGGCCCACGGCAGCCGGACCGGCTCTGTGCTTGGCCAGCAATGCTGCTCCTCGCACAGCACCCTCGGATGAAGAGCAAGCCGTCGGGAGCTCTGATGCTGGGCTGGTGACCGTAGGGCTGGGTAGGAGCCTGGGGCTTGTCCAGGGGCTTGTCCAGGGGCTTTTCTTGAAGTTGGATGCTTCTTGGCCACGGGGGTTGTTTTTCTTGAAGTGGAAGAGAAGCATGACTCGGGTGCGCTCTTATTTTGCATGCAAAGTGCTGAACGCTTCTACAATACGCATTTTTTTTCCAACAATGAAGTGTATAGACAGTACAAAACTGTGTTCTGAGTCGGGAATCCTGGATTTTATTATTATTTTTTTAGATCTTTCGGCTGGTAACAGTTTTTTCAGAATGAATATTCAAAAGCTGCTTATGGAAACCCTGCGTATTTGCGTAGGGCTAGCCACGCTGGATTGAACAAAAATTGATTAACCTGGGGTCTGATGTCTTGAGGTCTGTGTCAGGAGCAGATGCTCGTGTGTGGGGCAGGGGAGGTATGGTGAGCTGGCTTCCCCGCTGTGCTCACCCCGAGGGTGTCTGAGCCTGCCTCCCTGCCTTTTCACTGCTCCGGATGGAATCTGCTTCCATTCATTGCTTTGCCTGCGAAGTGAATGGGGAATAATGTCTGCTTTGTGTAAGCTCACTGTGCTTCTGCACAGCCTGGTTAACAGCCCTGCTTTCCTCCTCCAATTTAACAAGGTGTAGCAGAAGTAGAGAAGTTACATCGAGGAGAAGAAAGATCATAAAAGGTGTCAGATGGCTGCTGTGGCAGTAATGGCTGAGTGGACTGGGAACCGTCTGTCTGGCCATGGTGTCGTGGCTAACTGAGGTGCTGGAGGCCTGAAAGGCAAGGGTGGCAGGAGAAGGTGAAACACAAGCGGTCTGGGACCTGGAGAACCTGTAATGTAACATCAGAGGGCAGGTGAAAAGAAAAAGAGTTATTTTGTGTAACACACAGTGCAGCTGTGGCACTGGGTGCTGGGAGGTTGGGAATACTGCTAACGCCGGCTGGTTTGCAGCGATCGGGCGTGTGCTGGCGGGGCATTCTGAAATGCTGAGAGCCCGTGCACAGATCGGGGAGCCGCGAGGCTGGGCCTCCACGGCGTCTGCCCGCAGAGTGTTCCAGAGCTTTCCGAAGTTTCACGCGTGGCATGAGAAAGGGTTGTGTTTGGTTCCTTTAAACTCGCATTCTGGTACTTCCATGTAAAGCCCCTTGTATTCCAAGTAGTAGAAAACAATTGTTCCCTAGAGACTGTTGTTTGTTCCCCCCCCTCCATGCTGTTCCAGATATTTGGCTGGCATGTCCCGTATCCCCTTTAGTCACCTTTTCGCTGAAGTGAACGTATCCAGTCTGTGTTCTTCGTCCTCGTTGTTAACCTGTTCATGTGTTACGTGAAGGAGCCAAACCGGCACGCGCCGCAGGCTTTATTTACAGTTCTCCCTTACAAACGGTATCTTTCTGCTTCCCTGTTACAGCTCCGATTGCGGTAGTACTCAGCGCACTCTGCTGATTAGAGCCCGGAGTAGTTTTTTATCGAAGCACCGCTTCAGGAACGGTGTGGTCAGATACTGTGCTTGGGAAGGCCCGAGACTGTCCAGCTGTGCGTCCCAGCTGTGCAGGGCGTGCATCCCATGGCATGGCGCTGAGCACCGCTGTCTCTGGACCCGAGGGGGCTTTTTCATTTCCCTAGGTTCGCCACAGGAGTACCAGATCAAGTTTGTAGGTGATCTGGCTGGTGATTTCATATGCTTTGCTATAATAGGCACCTTTAAAACAGGTTTAGTAGCTGCATAGTTAACCTAAAAGGAATAATTTCTTGTGAGCATGGTTGCTTTAGACCCCTTTACTCTTCAGTAAAGAAGCCTGGATTTAAGCTTGTGTTGTCAGACAAGAAGGAAATACCATTAACTCTGCTTGCTTGCTTTTTCACAATGGTACAACAGTTTTTACAGTTATTCTTCTGAATCTGATTTGTTTACCTTTCCCTCTTCTCACGAAAGCCTAGTCTCAAAACTACTACCTACCTGTAACCGCTAAGATTCCCGTGAACCTACTTTACATACCTGTCCATCGCTCTGCACAGCAGAAAGCACAAGGAAGGAGAGGTAAAACAAGATCAACGCTAGCAAATCCAGTGTTGAAGGAAGAGCTATAAAAGCATTACTGAAAATGACAGGAAGAAATGCTGAAGGTGTTAGATCCTAGGTATGAGGTCTCTCGTGTGCACGTTGCACAGTTTCTCTAGCTCAGAGTGATCTGTCCTGTTTAAAGCTAAATTAAGATATGAGGCTAAAAGTTAATATTTCTTTTCCTCCTAGTGTGTGTAAAATTAGTTGTGGTGCAAAATCCCTATTATCATCCATTGTTGTTCTTTGTCAGGAAATTATTTTTGCATTTGAACTCTAACATGGACAGCACCACAGTGTTTCAACAGTTTTAAAAAAAATCGTGTCAGTATTAAGAAAAAAAGATTTAATATGCTACCTTTCCATGCTGCTGCTAGTGTGAGCAAAGCTTAGCGTACTTCCAGACTGAGCTCAGGAGTAAGCAGTGCAATTAGCATTTGCTGTGAGTGTGAATCCATTCGCAGACAGAATTTCAGAATCTGAAATAATGGCGCGTGATATTTTGACTTTGTAACGAAGTGACTATACGTGATCAGCTTGCCTTCATCGCTAGTTTGGGCAAGTGCTACGTGTAATCGTACTAACCCAGCTTTCAGGAAGAGTAAGGCGACATTTTACATTACTTTTAAAAGTGCAAAACCTTCTTGCTGCATAAGTATACAGCAAGAATTCAGTCACAGTATTTACTTTAATAGATATATCCCAAAACTTGCTGAAACTGTGGACTGTGTTCATCCAAAATGATACAGGAGTGAGTTCTGAAAACGTGCATGGGTGTCTGACGACTGAAAATGATGCTGGTCCAGGTGGTGAAGGCGTGTGCTTTTCTGTACTTCCACAAGAAGAGGGGGGTGCTAATGGGAGCATAATCACCAATTCTGTAAGTTGCTCATATTATTATCCAAATAAACTCATTTTAATTGCTCTTTAACTACCTTTTTTAAAACACCAGGAATGCGATCACAGGGCTGTAGCCTGCGGAGTATAGTGTCAGTGCAAAGAGAAATGCTCTGGGATGCCCCGGCTGCCCTGGCTCCAGCTGAGCGTGCATCCTTTTCCACCCTGTGTCAGAAGTGCATTTTTCTTTGAGCAGTTTTTCAGCCGTTCTAGTTATGATTGCTGAGGAGCTTGGCGTTTGTTGTTGCAAGAGATAAGTCCATTACTCAGTAAAGCAATAAAACATAAAGAGGGGTGTGCTGCTGGAAAACCAGATTGTTTAGGGTGTGTTCAGTAGGTTGGGACCGAGTGCCTTGTCTTTGGCAAAGATGTAATCATCCTGCCATCTCTGGAATGTGCGGAGGCAAGATGGAACGAGTTAGGGTAGTTGCTTCCCGTAGCCTTGCTGCTCTAGATCCAGCGAAGAGAAGGTAGTGCAACTCTGGTAGCTGTTGCCATAATAGGTCATGACACTTCTGATGTTTCAGCCTTTTCTTATCGTGGAAGAAAATAATTTCTTTTGTCAACTGTTCTAGTTACTGGTTTTTTAATATTACATGGCAGCCAGAAGCAGTCTTCCTTCCTTTCTTCCTGATCTGATAGTTTTCTAGAAGTGTAAGCTAAGCTAACAAAGCTCATTGGACTAAGAAAAGGAACTGTGAAAGATTTTTCAGCAGCCCGTCTCTGGCCCTGATGGCTGCCAAGGGCTCGTGGTGCTGTAGAAGGGGTAAGGCTGGGTTAGAGAGACAGGCAGGGTGGTATCTGCGTGAGAAATAACACCACTGTACTGAAGAAGAACTCGTGCTGGTGCTGCCATCGGCCCCACATTAAACACCTGGAGCTTAAAAGTGTGTGAAAAATTTCTTAAAATGAGAAGGCTGTCTATACAAACTCCTTCAGCAAGAGTATGAAGTTGTCAGTGTGTTGGATAATTGTAGGTGTGTTGTCAGTGTCCAGACTGAACTCTGGTTCATGCAGTCTTTCATTTAAGACTGAATTATTCATAAAGCAATGAGTTAAATTCCTGAAAGCAGGGAGTAATTTAGTCACTGTTTGTTTTAGTAAATTTTTTGGGATGACTTCTTAAATACCAGCTTTGGTCCACTGAGTAAAAGCGTTGGTCATACCCTAAACGCTTTGCACATGTCTATAAGGAGTTAATTACGTTTTTAAGACTGAAAATTTTGTTTTGTAAAGTGCCATCAGACTGCTGCTCTTTTCAAAGCCCCGGCCCTCGCAGTGTTCAAGGCCGGGCTGGATGGGGCTTTGAGCACCCTGGGCTGGTGTAAGCAGTCCCTGCCTAGGGCAGGGGCTTGGAACCAGGTGGTCTGTAGGGTCCCTTCCAACCCAAACCGTTCTGGGATGCTATGATAAAGGAGTTGATGCAGCAAGTTGCCTAGCTTCTGGAGCAGGTTCTGTGCAGGCTGTTTGTTCCTGGGTATTTTTCTATCCACAAAATTACATTGTACCTCCTTTCTATTTTCCAATAAAGATAACTTTTGCAGTAGGATGAAGTTTCAGATAATGTTTACCTTACAGCCTGGTATCTTTCATGCATGTCATTTAGTGTTCAGGAGCTTCTGAGAGTAAAATAAGAATAGAATAGTTATGTAACCTACTAATATGATTTTTTATTTTTATTTTTTGATCCATTAGGTGCATTGGCTTAATTGAAACCAGCCTTGCCATCCTATGAAAACATAGGGTCCAAATGTTCACTTTGGGCAGGCAGGCAGACATAATGATAGGAATGCAAGGCAACAGCAGTATAATGATTGATCAGCGTAATAAGTGGTAGCTGCAGCATTACTGTCTGTCTAGTCATTGCTAAATATTTTGTAGGCATGGCAGAGATGATGAGTCTGCTTCCAGGAAGTTGTCCCAGCCCAGCAGTGTTTGCTTCTTCATTTACTGTCCTGTGTAGCATCCCTCTCCTTCTGTGAGGGATTTGCAATTCACAGTCGATAATGCAATAATTATCTGTTGCAGATGACAATTAGAGGACAAGAGACTTCCGTATAATATTGTTTCTATTTTTTTTTGAAGATCTAATGTTGGCTACTTGCTCTTTAGTAAATAAATGTCCTTTCTACTTTCTTTCTTTCTAAATTTGCTAAGGCAATTTTTGAAAGCATTGGAGACCTTGAAACCTTGTCTCCCTAGCTACCAGCCATCTCACTTCTGATGCTTGTAACCCCCTTCTCCCTCAATCTGTAAGCTTGCCTCTTGCCGCCTGAAACTGCTCTAGAAGCCTTACCCCTGAAGACTTAGTCATCGTCCTTCATAGCTTTCTCGTTTAGAGATCTACGTTGCTAGATATACATTTTGACACCAGGTCAAGTAATGAAAAAGTGACGAACCGTGAGGGAAGAAAAATAATAGATGAAACAAAAGCAAATTACCCACCGTTTTGCTAACATGAGAACTAAATTTTAGCTGTAAAGGCAAATTACGTGATTTATACAAGTCATGGAAACATCTGTGGGAGTAGTTACCTCCACCTTGACATCAGTCCGTAGGATCTTGGGGATTTGTGTATTTCCCTTTTCCCTCCTGCCATTCTACTGGCAAAATTAATCTTGGGTGTTTCTCAGTGTTTCAGCCTCTAAAAATATTTTACGTGGATTGCTTTATTTTTGGATGCCTTTTGAAAGGCAGCCACAGTACAGAAATTGCTTGATACCTCTCCAGATATCGTTAGAGCAACCTAGGACTGTCTTGAAAAAATGAAACTGTGTAGAGCGTTGTTCATTAAACTCCTTTTCTCCGAGTCCCTTTGTGCAGTGAGTGGTGTTTGTATGCTAACTGCAGGTAGGGGCTGGGGGTCAAACAGTTTCTCTTATGTTTGAAAGACTGGGTTCTTCCAGAGCAAGTGAGTGGAATTTTTTGTTTTGAACAAAAGACTGAATATTGAAAGTTAATTTCATTGGGATTGTAGAGTTGGCAACTTGTGTGGCTTATTTTGTTGTGTGGGGGGTAGTCTCTTCCCTCTTTTTTAAACTCTGCCTCCTGGGAGTAGTGCCTATTAATCTGGCTTTTGCAGCAATGGTTTCCAGGCTTCCAGAGCAGCAAGTTGCTGGAGCACGCAGGTTGTCTTGTCTATTAATCTGGCTTTTGCAGCAATGGTTTCCAGGCTTCCAGAGCAGCAAGTTGCTGGAGCACGCAGGTTGTCTTGGGAGCTGTTGGTGCAGTCACATAAGGAACAGTTCCACTGGTTCAGTAGACTGCCTGCAGACCGCTGACAGGCCTGGTTTGGGGACTCTTGGCTGCAGAAAGTGATGAAGTAGCCAGTTTGCATCGTTTTTTCCAGTTAAAGGCAGGTATTTATTCTTCATCTTCTTCCCGTTATTCTGAGTTTCCTGTCTGTTTTCAAGAAGTAGTATTCTCACTTTCAGGTTTTCTGAATAAGTCTCATCAGCATCCTCTTCGCACCACCAAAGGTCAGTTTGGTGGTAAAAGAGGTGGTATTTTGTACAGCATTTGACATCGATGGATGTTTTTTAATTAGAATTTCTAGCAATGGTGATTTTGTAAAAATGATTCTTATTGTAATTTTTTTTACTTGTGTAGTATTACCCATGTGAGACTGGCATTCTGAATTATGCACTGAAGAAGTAAACTTTTAGATGGTTATTTGATGTATTTAAAATACTGATGTATTTAAAAACACTTCTTTTCAAAACTCTTCTGAGGAGATGATGGCACGTTCCACAGCTGCAGAGACGTCGGGCAGCATGGGCTGAGGACCAGGGGCTCGCGGGGCTGCCCGGGGCCTCTCCAGCTCCCCCCGCTCTCGGGTGAGCCGCTGAGCTCCGAGACTGAGGGGCAAAGCCGAACGCGGGGCGCGTGGCCAGCACGCAGTTTGTATCCTTTGGTGGTGGGGTAATCTGACCATTACGAGACCAACTTTCCTCCTTTTTCAGGGAGATTTACATAGCCTGACTATTCTTATCTCCTGCCGCTGTAGATTTTTGTTCAGCAAGTCCCTTTTCTCAGTGTTTACTGCAACTTCATTCATCCGTTGGAATTCATACCCAACCCCCCCAGTTTATCACAACTACACATACAGTTCTATTGATATTTAAAACAAAAACCAAAAGGTACTAGAAGACCTTTTAAAAACCTTTATGAAGGCTTTGATTCTGGAATGTCCATGTAGTCCAGCAGCAGGGGAGAAAGTCTGTTTTTTTCGATGTTTCCCCCCCCAAAGGCAGAGCCCTGGCTATGAAGCCTGGGGTGTCGGAGTCTTCCAGCTGCCGCCAGCAGTGAAGGACGGCCTTCCCTTCGGCTGCCGACCCGCCTGTCGGTGCGTCCCCCTCGCTGTTCCGGGGATAGCCGTGGAAGTTCTGCATGGAGGTCTGTGCAAACCGCCTGCAGCGAGATGTAAAGGGCTCAGTGCTAGTGATTTCCATCGTGAGGCGGTTGTGCATGATGAACTGCGAGCGAGTTTTTAGTATCGCTGTTACTCCTTTGTTGTGGTCTGTGTAACCTCAAAAGGAAACAGAAATGTTTCATAACCTGCTAGGGAGGCTGCTTCAGTTTCTTCTCTGTGGCTGCCAGATCCAAAAACTCATGAAAAACATTATAGATGATTTTTCACAATTTGAATATTTGGCGTGATAAAGAGTCATGACTGAAACCTATGAAATTAGTAGCTCGGTGTCATCGTTGTTAAAACAGTTAGCAGTATTCTGCTGTAATTCACTTACTGTGGCGGTGGAATCATTCTGTAGCTTCTGTCCACACGTGACTGCAAGCTCGTGTTTGCCGCTGAGCACCGTATCTCACACCGTGTGAGAGCTGAGGCTCTGCACTACCCCTGTCTTGTAGCAGGACTTACACTGTGTCAAAAGCCACCTGAGCTTGACAAAATCTTTTCTGCTTTCTCATGAATAGGGAGGAAACTTTGAGATTCCTTCCCTGTAGATCTGAATTATTGTCAACAGTAGAACAATGGAGCAAGATCATTTTCAGTGACCTTGAGTTCATCTTCTTAAACCAGCTGAATCCAACTGAACAGCTTTTTTGGAGTATAGTCTTTTTTTAATCATTGCTGCTATTTTTGTTTCGATTACTTAACAGTGCGAGTATTTGAGTATGGTAATGCTGAGGCCATAGTCCATAACAAGGAGATTTTTTTTTTTTAAACTTTCTACAAGGTCTGGCATCCCGTGGCAAGATGGTAGTTGCAGAGAATTTAGTCCTTTTTGTTTCCTCTCTTCTTCCGCCGCCCCCAGCATCAATTGCAATAACCAGTTTACTTTCAGGCTTTCATCCCAACGCTTCAGTGACAGACTTAGTTAATGAGTGATGCGAAGGGTGCACCTGCAGACTCATTTATGTATGATCCAGTAATTTATCTGTATGAGGTGACTGACACTTCTGACGAACTTCCCAAACTGTATTGTCATGCGCCAGTTTCTTTCCAGTTGCAGACGTCAATTTTTAGACTTGCTTTCATTTCAGCATGCATGATCTTCCAGTGAAGAAGTGAGAGCTCTTGTTTTGCTCAAACTCACTAATAGCTGACAGGGCTCTTTTTGGAAGGTGCCTTACCCTCCAAACTGCAGAGACGCCCGTTAAACACGCCAAGCTGTATCGTTTGTAATGCGGGGGCATGGGTAGGCAGAAAACTCTGTGACCTTAAATGTTTCAGAAGAAACGGTCGTCACTGTTCTTCACATTTCCTTGCATTCCTTTTTGTAAATGAAAGAATATCTACCAAGGTGTACGTGTTGCATTTTGGAGAGGTGGGAAACAGCTTCAGTGCTCTTCACCAAACAGTCTGACGGTGTCTAAAATTTTGGTATTGGAAGCTGTATTTAGTTAATATTTTGCAGTACTGTATTTCAAGCCTTAAAAACATTCCTTATTTGTAAGGTCATTTCAAGCTTTGTTGTAATACTTTCTTCACGTATGTGGCTTCTGTTAACTTTTGGTTGACTGGTAGAGTGCACCTTTGCTCCAAGGATACGGTTAAAGCTGGGTGTTCTGGCCTAGAGCTGCCGGGTGACGTGGCTGGGGCGATGCTGACACACTGTGGTTTAAGCTGCGCTGAAGACAGCCCTGTACTAAGAGTAGGTTTGGTAAGAGGGTTTTCCTGGCCAGTGCGGACAAGTATGTTTAATTTTTCTTAATCCTGTATTGTAAAATTTGAAGAAGTCTTTGGCATCGTTCTGCTTGAGGCGAAGGAAAATAAGTTGCTTAATGAAAGCTGGGTATGATTTGACAGTTCTTTCCTATGGGCTCGTAAGGACATCAGAGGAAGACATAAACTACTGGTTTTCAGTGCTATAGTTGAAAATAGATGTCGTCATACTGCATGCTAGCAAATCTGTTGAGCAAGGGGTCTTTTGTTTGTGCAAAGTATTTATTGTAATGGATGAATTTTATTAGAAGTTAAAAATTTCCTTTATTCACTGAAGCAAAAAACATTCACTAGTGTTACCTGGGTTCCAGATCTGAAAGCAGTGTTACAAAATGTGCGTCAATATATGTCAGGAAAAGCAGCAGCGGCACAGATCACGATTCAGTTTATCTTATCGCTGAATAGTATCTCTCAGAAGCTGCCTCTGTTTAGCTTTTAAGTCAATTGCTTTTGCTGTGATCTCTCCTGCGTTTGCTCCCTCCTCTCTGCTAACCATTCATGTTTCTGAGGAATGTAGAGCAGATTCATGTAGAAAGCACTTTATTTGCTTAGTTAAGGACGGGTCTTTCCCTGTAAAATACGGTATCAACATTTAAATCCTCTGTTAAAATAATACTTGGGGCGAGCTTTTAGTGAAGATCTGACTATTCCGCAGACGTTTGCTTCAGTTTGTTTCTAGATACTGAGTTGCCTTGATGATAAATTTTAAAAAAATAGTACAAATTACTGGTGTTCATGTAGTGTAAGCAGTTGTTGCATTGCTGTCGGCATGCTGTGTGCTTCCAGAGAGAAGTGACCCAGAGGACAGCTGCCCTGTGAGACTCCAAGCTTCCTTGGCAGACTCTCACCGTGCTGCTGTTGAAAGATTAAAAAGAAAACAGGGAAAAAAGCAAGCTGTGGAAATAAACCTAGTGGTCGTCCGTCCCTTTTCCTGGTCTTGAACTGCAGCAGTTTAAACCTGTCCCCCCGTAGCAGTGTCGTAGCCAAGTGCCGTTTGCTGTCCCTTGCTGCAGCGTGGCCGGGCGGGAGCCGCTGGGCTGCAGCCCTGCTGCTCGTGGGATCGGGACTGGAGATCAGGCCTGCCTTTGCTCTCGGGCTAACGCTGAGGAAGGTGCGCGCTTTGCTGTGGGTGCTGGGCGCTGTGTGTTTCGGTGTACACCTCTCACTTGTGCCTCGGGGGGGTTTGCTGGGTCCTAGCCAGCTTCCGAGCGCCGTGTTTGAGCATTAGGCGGATGGTCTGCTGTAACTCTCGTCTGGAAAGAAGTCTCCAGCCCGATCTGTTTCTGTTCGTGCTCAGGGCAGAGGTTATGAGTTCTGTGGAACTTTCAGCAGAGTAAATCATCAGGAGAGGAATGCTGGCTGTGGAAGCACCTTTTCTTGTGTGCTGGTGATTGGAACAAGGCTGCGAAAGCATGTTGTGCACACCCAGCACGGCTGTCGGGAGCGGGCGGGCTGCGGAGCGGCTGGTGGCCGATCCTGCTTCGCCGTTCGCGGGGCTTACCCTAGCTGTGGCCTTCCTTCCCTGCATTTTTCTGAAAGGCTCCGGCAAGAGTCGCTCAGTGATTGCTGTAGCTCCTTCCGCTCCATGTCGCACGTCTGTCCCTTCTGTCTCGGAGACGCTCAGCTGCGCTCGGACGGGAGAGGAGCGGCTGGGCTGCCTGGTTCCGCTGGAGGCAGCCTTGCAAGTTCCTGCAAGTGACCGGCACCCCGCGGACACGGGTGGGGAGCAGGGACACGGCGAGGGGGTGAGCGGGGGCACGGGTGGGAGCAGGGACACGGCGGGGTCGGGGGGGAAGCGGTGGCACGGGTGGGAGCCTGGTGGGGAGGGCGGCGCTGTCCATGGTGCTGGCGGGCCGGGGCCGAGCCGGTGGGGCTCCCTGCGGAGCCGTGTCCTTCCTGGAGGACAGGTGACCCCCAACCCCTTCTGCCCATGCGCTCAGAAACTTGTGCATAGCTTTTGGGTGTAAAGCTGTTTTGCTTACAGAAGTTGGTGATTTCCGGGGTTGTGTTACTGGAGGGCTACAAGGATGGTGAGGGGACTGGAGCATCTCTCCTACGAGGAGAGGCTGAGGGAGCTGGGCTTGTTCAGCCTGGAGAAGAGA
>Ga0065711_1037502_pt1 | contig 19774 bp, 19 predicted proteins | sample Hoacrofraction12_FD_59098 | JGI IMG/M metagenome (GOLD analysis project Ga0065711, IMG submission 59098) | Hoatzin crop microbial communities from Cojedes, Venezuela - Epithelial fraction 12 v2 (version 2) | ecosystem: Host-associated > Birds > Digestive system > Esophagus > Crop | place... | reverse complement strand
GGGGGGGGGGGGGGGTTCCAGAGGCTGGGATGGGATTTTTGGATGCTTTCATTCAAATAAAGTTTTCCTTCCGCTCTGTAAGGTAAGAAATTCAAATGACCAGATCTTGAACAAACATACAATTCTGCAATGAATACTTCTGATTGCTTTGCTGCCTTGAGGGCAATAGGTGTAGACACTGTCGTCCATTCCTTTTAATGGCAAATGCAACGAACATTGCCCTCCTTTTTCAAAATCAGCTCACCCAGATAGTAAACTTGCCTTTTGTTGGCGAGAACAATGTGTATTGGGAGGGAGATATGCCGAGAAGTTTTCCTTGTGTTTGCTTTTACTGCAAAGTACATTCCAGGCAAAAAGGATAGCATTTATGTAAGGTGTATAGGCTTCTAGTCCAGGATGAAATGTGTGTTCAGGTTGCGTTATCTTAATCCTGTTTAAGGAAAAAGAAGAATCATCCACCATCAGATTAATATTGATTAAATGTCACGAGGATTATGAAAGAAACATACCGTACACTTACCAAACACTGAAATCAAGTTTAAAAGTGTGGCAGATTTATATTTTATTTCCTAAGTGTCTTCCCCAGCCTTCACAACCTGATCTGTTTGAAGCTCACGTAAAATTCTCCTTGATAAATTTCCACTGTGTATTCCTACTTCAGGTGCTCTCCTGAGTTTCTTTGCAACTTTGCACAAGAAGGACAAGAAGAGCTTCAAAGGAATTCAGTGATGACATTGCTATTGTTGAGCTGCAGAAAAAGTGTTGAAGGACCCCAAAACTAGTCAAGAAGGAAATATCTAGAGGTCAGCACAAGATGTAGAAGCCTTTCTTTGTATGTCTTTTCTCAGTTTGGATGCAAGCCCTTCTGTTCTTTTCTGTCATTCCCTTTATATTTCTCAGACTTTCAACCACTGAAGCTAGGCTGTTGAAGATCAACCTGTGTCTACAGACACACACATCACTAACGACCTACATGGTCACCTTAGAGCTTGCAATTCATCTTGTTTGTATGGTTTCTTGCTTAAAACCAGGCTCCATTTATTTCTTGGGACTATGAGTCAGATAAGGGCTTCTCCTCCACGTGGCGGAGCTGGCGATGCTGGAGTCACAGGGAGTTCCCGTCTGGCCTAACTCAACCTCAGCCCAGTGCCGAAGGGTTGACTCACTCCCTACATGCCTACAGTGCCGAGACCAAAACCTAAAAGATTCTAAATAATTTACATTACATTTTTATTTTAAACACCTTTCTGTGTGATTTCACGTGATTTCATTACGTCTATTGCCCTTAAAAGAACAACTCCTCAGCACTTTGACAATGAAGGTAGGCAGGCAGACAGACCTTTGCAATGAACCATTTTTATGCTATCCTAGAAGGAAACATGAATGAAGCTTGATGTCTTTTGTTCAGTGCACTGGCTTAACCTAGCCGGGCTGTTATGGTTGGGCCCTGAAATGGAGCTCTTATTGATTTCAGATGTGATGGGATTCAAGGGGAGCAACAGCAATTACTATGTTCATCCATTTAAAAACATAAATTAAGGATGAATAAGCTTTTATAACTAGGAATTAAAAGAAGCAGGCACAAATCATTTCTACCTATATTGTATTGGATTTACTTCCTGGACATCTGTTTGTACAAACACCTTTCTGAGACTGTCACGTATTACCCTGATGAGACCTACAGAGGAGAGAACCTCGTCAGATGGGTGTTTTCATGAGCAAATTGCTGTGAATGTGTCCTGATCAATAGTAGTGGGTATAGAGGTAGTTTATGGAGATCACCAGAATGCTATACATTGCCTCTTGACTTCAGCTAGAAAAAAATCATAGCAAATCTTTCTCCTTCTCCCTTCATTTGCACAGTACTACATTAAGGCACAGGACTAAAGATACACTAAACGTGTACTATGGGTCTGGAATTATTACTAGGAGGATACACAGAGTGGGAAAAACTGTGCTGTTTAGAAAGAAAAGAAAAATGGAAGTGGGGAATAGCTAACCAGGTGCATCTGCACCTGAGCAGGAGCCTGATTTCTCTCTTTGAGTTCTGTACACCCCCAAGTGCTGTTCAGCTGATTGCCACCTACCCTTGACAGCAGTAGCATCAATCATTAGTCTAAAAATACCTCTCATCGCATTGCATTGGAGCTGCTCTTCTCTCCCTTCCAGCTGATAGCAGTAGAAGCCTAAAGCAAGTTTTGTGCAGCGGGAGCGGTGTGGGATCAATATCTTGCTAGGATGGCTGGAGCCCAGTTCTGGGCAGAGGGAGCAGGGACGGCCCTTGCCTTTGCACCAGGAGTGTCACGCAGCTCTGGTACTGCTGCAGCACACAGGGAAAGCAAGGGGCAGCTTCGAAAGCTGAACTGCTGATGCCCACTTTCCTTTGGTTGGATTTGTTGCTGGTTAAGAAGATGCATGTTCCAGCTGAGATTTGCTCCCTTCTTGGGGCATTTGCAACTCCTCGCTCCCCTACGGAGCTGCTGGCATGGAGCCAGTGTTGAGCTCACACCAGAGCCTTTGACGTGGTGGGGTGTTAGTAATCTCCCAGTCTTTTCTCGTAAAGCTCACGAGATTGATCAACCAACTCCATATTTGGATGAAAAGCGATGATGCTTCAAAAGGCACTCTTCAACAGGAGACTGGCAGACCAACATGCACATACAGAACATGATGCTTCTGCTTTGTTTCAGTGCGAAACTGAGATAAAAAAATGCCTCGTTTTATGCTATGCCTTGGATTCATGTCATAGAGCAACATGATTGCCAAAAGCCCAGCCCACTGGCTCATTTTGTTGCTTCCATGCTGGAGACAGCGAGGGCAGGTTGCTGTGTCAGGCACGTGCTCTGCAGCAAGAAGGGACAGTGTCTTCCCGTGCGAGAGCTGGGACTGCTCAGAAAATGCAAGAGCCCGTTGGCACTGGGCTCCTGTGGCGGGTGCAGAATGGGAGGAGGGAGATGAGAGGGGGTCCAGAAGCTGGATGTCACTCCAGCAACTCGCTTGCACTGGTCCAGACTGCAGCCAGGCCTGTCTCCTGGCTGTGGCAGTAGGCTTCTGACAAACCACTGGTGCCAGAGGAAATGCGAACTCTTACTTGGCAGAGCTGTTCTCCTGCAGTCTTTCTTCTGAGTCTCAAATGAGAGAAGAGAAGGAAACAAACAAACAAAAAATCCCTAAACCCTGAAGCTGAACTGTAAATGTTGCCTTGTTACAGGACTCTTGATTTTTGTTCTTGCGTGAACACATGGAGGGGTCTTTGACATTTGTGCCCCCACACGTTATGCACTTCGAAGGGAAAAAAAAACACTCTTTGAGTGAATTGTTATGGTGATTCAAAACACTTTAGGTAGATCCTGTCATATGCTTTATAAGTTCCTGACTGATTGTGTGGAATTAAGTTATTGGGCAGAGAACCAGCTAATGGAAACACATTGATGAAATCATTTTTGAGGGACATTAAATGGAACTTAAAATAAAGCTGAAATGGCTTTATGGATTTTTCAGTCAAACTGTTTATGAACATTTGTCGGTGGTAAATTATACAATGTCAGAAGAGGGAATCGGTAGGTATGGCTTTTAATAGAAGTCTTTCTGATATAATACTGTGAGAAAGAATAATTTATTGCCTAGGGATGTACAGTATAGTATGTTTAAATACAAAGTATGCGATTGTTTTCTCCTAACTGTCTTTGGCTCTTTGCGGGTAAGTTACTCTTAGCAGCAGCAGACAGTCTCATAAGAGGAAAAAAAAGGCAGTACTTTGCAATGAAAGGGAAATTCTGTATTATGCATTTTTCGTGGTAGATAGCAAATGTTTTAATAGCAGATAATTCAGGAAGCAGAAGCTGTGTTGTACAATAATACGTATAATTTACATTTGCTTTGTACTCAGTAAAGGGAATAAAAGGATAGATTAGCTTTGATTGAGAAGGGAGATTGTAGCAGCTAATTCTTGAACTGCTGGAGCTGCGTGTGAATACCATTTGCCAAAACCCATCATTCCTCAGGTAGAGGCCAATGAAAAGAAGACCAGGGGAGTGCAAGAAGGCACTTTCTAGTCCTGCAGATCTTGTCCCCAGGTTTTGAGATGCCATGTCTTATAGTCATGAAATTGTCAAATCTCTTATGTCATCTGTCCCATCTAACTGAAAAGTTCCTAATTTTTTTGCTCCTCTTTTAGCTAGAAAACGCTTACTTTTCTTCCCAAATATATTTGGGACCAGTTTATTGCCACTTGCTCTCATGCCAACATTGTCCTAGAGTCAGTAGTTGTTTTTCCTTCATGTTATGTATCCTCCTAATGTATTTATACACAGCATTCGTATCCTTCCTTAGCCATCATGCTGCTAAGCTAAATAGCCCCATCCTTCCAGTCTTCTTTTGTAGGATAGGCTTTTTCTGTTCATGTAGTCATGATAATATTTCCTCTCTGTACACTTTCCTTGCTGGGGATGAGCTGGGGGCTACAGAATAGTTCAAGGATTCACTGATGAGTGTTTTAATAATGTCATTTTTTTTCATGTTCCTGTTAGACTGGACTCTTGCCTTTCAGTTTAATGTCACATTTGCCTTCCCTTTGGCCCTGTCTCGCTGCCATGAATTGTGAGTAGCACTCAGCCTTCTCATCCTGGAAGCATCCAACACAGAGCAGAAGTTTATACTATTTTCTAAGCACATGACCTTGGACTTCGTATTTTTAAATTCCACCCTCTCTCTCTTCTTCCACTCCCTGAGGTCAAACATTTGTTTCTTCATGACATTCCAGTTCTCTTCTGCAGAGCCAGAATAGCCCAATTGGGTGTCAACAGCACATTTCCCTCAAACTTTCCTTCTTTTTTTGCCAAAGCCTTTAGTAAAACCACTAATTGAAGTCTCTTCCTCCAGCCTAATGCCTTCACTTTCAACGCCGTCCAGCACTGATGCTATCACAGCCTGGCTGGGGACTTCCATAGTGGCCAAGAGTCAGACTTTGACACAAAGGCCGAGTGTAGTTGAATCTGTCCAAGGCGGTTGTTTCCGTCGGGAGGCACCGCTGGAGCTGCTGATCCCCCAGGCACAGACCGAGGCGTAGAAGAGAGAGAGCTGGTGGGAGTGGGCACATTTGAGGTCTGTAAAATTTCCGGTAGTGCAAGAAAGAAGAGGATGGTCATGTAGTGTTTTTCACAGTCCAAGGCAGAACAAGCATCAAATGAAATCATTAGGCAGCAGGCTGAAACCAAGGAAGAACTTCGCCAGAGTATTTAATTTATCTGTGAGCCCCCTGCTACAGAAATGGGGACACTTATGATGATAATTAGGTGAGGTGAGGGAAGCTTAGCTGTGTCTCTCCAGTGGCTGGATGACAGGGCCGGCTCAAGGAGCCCCTCAGACGCTGACAGCCAGAGTCAAGGGAGGGATGTTTCAGTCCTGGTCCCTCAGCATCCCCTCGTGGCTGCTGTCCTACTCGGTGACAGGGACAGGTGGCCCTTTGGGAAATCTTGTGTTCTTAAAACAGAATAATGAGAAATGATGTTGTCAGGCAGGAAGCCTTATCAAGGCAGGTAGTGATCGCTGCTAATTCGTATCAAAGGAGAGAAACAGAAGGATTTGGAAACCTCATTCCTGTTCCCAGTGCATAAGGGACTCTTCCATGGATCTGGGAATAAAGAAGACAGGAGAAGAAGGTTTAAGAACTGTGTGTAGGGAAAGGAAAATAAGGAGATGGAGGCAAGAAGTAGCAGGCTTTTTCATTTTCAGCCTTCCTGAAATGACTGAATTGGAGACTTTAATGGCTTTGTTTCCAAAGTTGCTTCCTGCATTTAAATTAAACAGTGAAAGCCTGGAAAACCCCAAGTGATTAGAAATATGCTGAAGTTCTCCTTATTCTGCAGGCATTTCTGGTTACGTGCAGATCCTTATTTTGCGCTTTGCGTAACGTAAGTAGCTGAGTTAAAGCGTGTAAAAAGAAATTAAAATTACCAGCATAAAGTCACCATGTAAGCAATCCAGGCAGAAGAGGTACAAGAATGTCTGTGTGCACCTCTGCAGCCGCACTGCTCATCTTCCTCCCCTTGAAAATCGTTGGGGTTTTTATGTAGAGATGTGCGGGCTGCGTCTTTTGCTAAGTTTCGTTGCAAAGCTAATGGCCAAGGCGGTTGTGTGGATAAGCAGAGACTTAAATCATTTGGCAACTGTTGAGAGAGGACAGATCTGATAATAATAACCTTCATGGCTGGCAAGTTACAGCTGCTTCTGACAACTTGTAACGATGAAGGCTGATAGTAAAGTTAAGAGCTAAATATCTGTGTTGTGCCATAGGATCAATTTCAATTCCCAAGCATAAAGCTTCAAACTTTAGACTGCTTTTATCATCTTTAAGATTACTTTGTTTTTCTCTACGTTAAAAAAGAGTTGGGGTTTTTTTATAAATGTTAGAGTGCTTATTTTCATTCTGATTTTTTTTCTTTAACACAGTGGGTCAGCTTTGTGAACTGATTTCAGTGCAAAGAGAATGTAGTCTTGCTGAAGCCACAGGTGTTTCTCACTTACAGCAGAAGTTACAGAAGGCTGTCATATTAAAGTGTTTTGCATCATCTCAGAACATTTCTTATTCTATAGTGGTGACTTCCAGACTGCACATAGGTAACAGTTGTAATAGCACGTGTGAAGAGAGATCTCAAACAGCATACGTAAAAGGGCTCATCAGGATCTGTAGCTTGCACCAATAGCTTTATCAAAGAAAAAATTAAGGAAATAAATAATGCCACTGGTGCCTTTCGCATGCTGACTCTGAAATTGCTGTGATGAATACAGATAATGAGTGGCTAATTGTTCACAGTGCGTCTGAACACGAGACTACAGGTCTGAATTTAAGAATATAGGTCATACTTGCTCACTGGGTAGGCAGCTATACATTAGAGAGCATGAATATTAATTTCTAGCACACTGCTGTGTGTAAGGCAGTTAATACCATTCTTAGCTGTGTTCTAATTCGAAGTTTCAACAGGAGTGAGAAAGTGATGTTCTGCAGCACAGAGCACCAGTGACAGCACTTGGGGACTCCTGTGTCCCACCAGAGGATTTTAAAAGTGGAATGCATTCAGAAAAGAGCAATGAGAAGACCAGAAAATCCTCTTCACAGTGAATGATTCAGAAAGCTGTAACTTTTCAGAGAGTCAAAGAGGAGGTTGGGGTGGTTGGGTCGTTGTCGGTAACTGTCTGCAGACGGAGGGTGCTCTGCTCATGAAGGGACTACTGGGTGGGACGCAAGGACACAAGAAGATTTAGTGGCTGAAAGCTGAAGTGAGACCAGTTCAGATTAGTTGCACATTTTTAAATTAGAACAATTAGTGGACAGGCTTACCAGAGGGTGACATGGGCTGCCTTTGGCTTAAAACAGTGAAACTGGGAGAGCACATCTTGCTAGAGAGACACAGTGTGGCTCGGTCACAAATACGGACCCAGTGCAGGGATGGCTGGGCGAAATGGCCCAACCTGGGCTATGCAGGTGGTCACAGAAGAGGATTGCAGTGGCCTGAAACTTAGGAAAACTGTTCATATTGCCTAGCAGTTTACAGCTCACGATCTAAAAACACACACAAATGAGGACAGTGCTGCCTTCCCCACCATCTGTAAAAGAGGGGGAAAAGATGCAGAAGTTAAATGACTTCTGGGTGACACATCGAGGCAGTGGCCAAGCCTGCTGCCTGCTTGCGCTGCGTGTCGTCGAGTGGACACCTCCCTCCTTTTCCCCAGGCAGCAGCACAGCCTGACGGGGGAGACATTGCCAGCGATCAACCCAAAATTACTTCTCTCCTTTGAGGATCTTTCAGAGCCCAGCAAAAGAAGTAATGCCATGACATGCATCCAGGTTCGTTAGTGAGGGAGGTAGCTGGGTTAGATGCCTGGTTACCAAGGGAGTATCTTTTCCAAGCTCCCTGCACCAGCTGGGTCAGCAAACACTTCCCACACTCCGGGTGCAAGCAGCTGCTTTTACAGCCAGAAGTGCAGTTTACAGGTAAATCCCAGTTCTAATCAAGGCAACCAATTTCAGGTGATCAAGGTCTGGCTGTTCATGGGAACAGAAGGGATGTGTGCAAGAGAGAAATGGGGTCAGGCTATGGGTTAAATTGCACCTAGGTATGATTTGACAATCAATCCCCTGATAACAGCTTGTGATGTTTACAATTTGTCTTCTGTTTTGTTTTGTGATTTCAGGAGCAGAAGGCACAGTGTTCCCTAAATCTATAGAAACTCCCAATGTCAGGGCAGACCCCTTCAAGGAACTAAGGTAAACTTTGGACTATGGTTTAACGGTAACTCAGTGGCGCCTTGTTGAAGTTATGGGTACTGCTGGGCATCATTTCTGCTTTTGCACAGGAGCTTGGGGATTGACTTTGGAAGGCATCACCGAGAGGATGCCATGGAAGAGAAGGGACCTGCCCTGTTTACGAGTAGTATGACCAAGCTAAAGGCAATCATGGGTCATGAGAGCATCATTTCCATGCTCTGCGTACCCTGGGCTCAACATTTACAAAAAAATAGAGAAATCTTTTGCTGGCTGTGCAGGGAGGTGCTGGAGACCGTGCTGAATCACAGGGAGTAGCAGCAAGCAAAAGGATAATGCTCTCCAGCATTATCTGTCTTGCAGAAATGCAGACCCTCCCTGACCTACGCAGGGTGTAGCTGTGCATGCATGTAACTGCTGACACCCGCAGAGAGGCCGCTTGCTGACAGCCATGTATCGGGAGGGAATAAACAGCACGGCTCCTGAGAACTAGCTTTGCCCTCAAGCTAGTGCTGGCCATTCTATTTATTTAAAAAAAAGTGTGACACTGCAGGTTAGTTTGGATGACTGGTCTCTGAAAAGAGACGAATCATATGGCCTAATAAATTATTGACTGAATCTCCTGATATCTTCTGACCCAGAGGGCTGTACGGGTTTGCCGTCAATGCTCTAATTATCCTTCCTCAGAAAAAGATAGGGGAGAGAAAAGGTGAAAAAAGTCTCCTGAAGGGCATCTTGTCCTTAGGTCTTGGGTTGCAAACTCTTCTTTCCTGGAAAATGCTGGGGATGAAGCAATCTTCAGAGAGCTGAAGTTGTGCAGGAGTGCTGCAGATCTACTGCGGCTGCACCGAGATGGGGGAGGACCTCTCATTAACTCTCTCTGCTCTGGTACCCGGGATAGTTACGACCCAGCTAGGTCACCGTGGAAGATGAAGAATGTCCTGGCTTCCTTCCCTTGGGTTCATCTCTGTCTTTCAGTTTCTGTCTGGAAACACGCTAATTGTTCCCATTTTGCACTCTGGGGATCAGATGCCAGACAACAAGTGCAGTGGTGGTGTGATTCGATTTGTTATCAAAGTTTGTTCTCTTTCTCCATGCAGTGACTTTAACTCTGCCTTGTGGTTTTACCAATCTTGGTATACTTCCTTTAAAAAAAAGAGGAAACGGGGTCTTTGGTCAGGCTCACGCGCAGCTGCAGGGGTAGCTCCGGGGTCTGCTGTGGTGGAAGGAGCACTGGGAGGGCAGGGTGCGGTGGGGCAGAGCACACATACCCTGCTGTTCTCCGGGCAGAGCAAGCAAATGAAGCAGTCAGTGGGATGGTTGGATTTGTAGGTGAGGTTCAGGTGGCAAAAGCTTTCTTGTACAGCCCATCTTTGCTGACATTTTCAGAAAAATTAAAAAAAACAAGGCAAGATCATGGTTAAAATATCCAATAGCATCTAAGTAACTTAAAAAAAACAGGTCCCGTTTTCAGTAGTGCAAGAGAGATGCAAGATTTGGGTCCAAATTTGTGGTTACTTAGGGCTTTTCTGAACATGGGAGGGGAATTTAATCCAAATAAGTGTAGGGTGTCATATTAAAGGGGACAAATGTGAATCAAAATGGCCTTAATCTGATTGAGTATGCTTCTGTTCCAAAGAGAATTAAGCTAAAAGAAATTGAAATGAATTAATGGCAGTATCCATCCTAGGGTTTCACTGGGTATATTTGATCTGCTTTAAATTCATGTTGTTATTTCACTTTTTTGATGTAGCAAGCTGTTAGTTAACTGACTTTCTTTGAAATTAGTGGGCTGGGTGAAAACAAACCTTTAAAAATCTGGTTGTGTTTGGTGTTTTTTTTAAGGAAAATAATTGAATAGGATTTACTTTGAAAAGAAAGTCCCACAGGGTCCTAAAACATTTTGTGTGCTTCTGAAAATTTTATCTTGGCAAAAATAAATGTTTTTTCCACCACCCTGAAAAGAGAAGAGCCAGTGGTAGCACTGGGTAGACAAAGCAAGGTTTCCCAAGAGCAAATGCTCTATTCCTCCCCAAACCGAGAACCATCCGTCTCTCTCTCTACACATGCACACGTCGGAGCACTGGCTGCTTCTTAGGTAAAATGGTGCCTTCTGGGTGCGGTACAGAGTTAATAGATAAAATAATCTTACTCTGGGGGAACGTTTTTTGGCACCTTCCTATTTTGATAGCAGTGCATGTGCGTAAGGTGTCCTTTCGGCCTATTTCAAAAGATGCTGCAGTGAAATGGGACTGGATGAGATGGCAGCCTGTGGGCCCCAAGCTGTCATACACTGCTAGAAAAGCAGCATTGTAAACATGCACTCAGTAGCTGGTTTGACTCTAAAAGACCTTTTTCTGTAATAAATAGTGCAAACTTTCTTTCCTCCTTAGGCTGAAGTTCTTGGGGTGGGAAAGTGTAAGTTCAGCTATTGCAGGCTGTCGCCAGACATCCCCAACCTCCATCACTCTTCCTTTACCAAATGGTTACGATTAGTTATGTGATTTATCCATTTGCTCTTTTCAGTACCATGCTGACTCCCACTTCTTCTTCAGGAGGCTTCAAAATAAGGTGACAGCGACAGTCACTATCAGGAAGAGAGGAGACCAACTGCTCCTGTCACCACTGGGAGTCAGACCATCTGTATGTCTTCTTTCCCCCCCTCCTCTCCTTAACAGACAGACTGATTGCCCCTGCAAGATAGGCAGCATGCCGTCGTGCCAGTCGTCTCTATTTCTTTCCTGCTTTTCCTCCCATCTCCCAAAGGCTTGCAGTCGTGCCCATGTGTCGCAAAGACAGCCACGCTTCGAGTGATGGCGCACATGTTCTCAGCAGGCTTTCTGTCCCCATTGAGCTGACAAACGGTCTTTGATTCTTATAGCCCAGTTCATTTATTAGTAACTGGCTGCTCTGCAAGGTGATCACCATCCTGAAGAACTGGCAAGGGGTGGTCCCCTTTTCCGAGTGCCCTTCTTAAAAAACTTTTGTCTGCAATGCTTTAGACGGAGAAAATTCAGGTGGCAATATATGTGCGGAGCTTTTTCCTCACATGCCAAGCCCATCCAAGAGCCACAAGGCTGCAAAAATTGGTTTGGTGCTGGTTTCGGCCAGGTGTGGACTCTGCTACTGAGTCTTCTCAGGAGGTGTTCTCCCATGTTGCAGAGAAACTCATGTGTCCTAAAACAGGAATTCTGTTCAGCCCCAGAATCAGTTGTAATGGAAATGCCAGAGCTCATAAATGTCTTGTTGCATGCAGGGTGTTAATAGTGGTTCATATTTTTTATTTGGGATCTAGAATATTCTTTAATAATGACCTAAGACTAGAAATGGCTGCAAAACTATTTGATATACTCCTATGGACATTTCCATGGTTTTACTGACTTAAAGTGGTTTTAGATTCTTGAACCTTTTGGTAGTTGTTCATTGGTTCTAAACTGGTCACGAACAGTAAAAAGGAAAATAAACATATTCTTGGAGTGTTTAACATTGCCCAGTATCATCCCAAAATAGTTTAGAGGGATGGCTTGGGAGATTTGTTAGGACATTGAAATATTTGTACTCATCTGCATTGACTCTTTTTAATGCAGCTTAGTGTCTTTGACATACGGTAACGTGATTGCTGATGTATAAATGTTGAATTCAAGATGACCTTTTCTCAGCGGATTATTTTAGTGCTGCCCAGGTAACTCGGCAAGAGCCTGTCTTGAGAGCCTCTACTTGACACTGGCAGGAATCACCTGCCTTTCTCTATTTATCTTCTCCCAAAAGGCAAATATATGCCAAGGAGAGGCTAACAGAAGTTGTCTGACAAACACAGGATCGGCAAGGGATAGAGTCTAGGCTAGCCAGTGAGTAAATAAGAAGGAAAATAATTTGAGAGGAGGGGATTAAAAAAAAATGGGTGATCCAATATAAGAAAAAAATATCAGGAGGATGTAGTTCGTCTGCTAAGTGCTGGAAGCTGGGAGGGTGTACGCCAGATGGGCACTGCGCTGTAGCATCCGTCCTGGCCCCTGGGCTCAGAGGTCATGTAGGTACCTTCCCAATGGCACCAGGGGCACCCGGAGCATGGAATCATGGCTTAGGGCATTTCTGTTCCCAGAGTTAAATAAAAAGAAATCAGACGGCATGAAATTTGCTCCGGGTGAGACAAGAACACACCTGGAATTCATCCACGATTATTGTAGGTTAAAAATGCAGTAAACCGCTCATCCAAGGCCAGGAAAGCAAGGGATGACTGTTTATCCTATAATGCATAAATATAGTTAAGAGAGAATTAATCCCTTGGGCTTGAAGGGGTAATTTTTGACCAAAGTTAATTATGAAGCACTGAAAGTACCAAATGGCAGATGAAATGTACTTGCAGCTTGATTTTATTAGTGCAGTTCTGGCTTACCATGTACAATACTGAACTATCCAAATAGTCCAAGTGAGACTCGTTGTAACAAAAAGCAATTTAAATACAGTGCTCAGCTAATGTAACAATAGTCATTTTGCAAAACAATAGTTCTTACGGAATGAAGGTTTCACTCAGCTGTGTTTCACAAGGCAGCAGAGACATTTTCAGTAAGTACGAACACAAATAATGTTTCTGTCTAAACCCCATTTCATTAATAAAGACACCAAAATTAGAGAAAATGCAGAAAATTAATGGTATGAAAGAGGAACCAATTGGTGGGAAATGGACTAGCATGTGATACTGAAACACTGTTTAGCTTACAGCAAACACTTGGAGATTCCTGTGAGGTGTCAGCCAGGGAAGAGTGGTCAATGTAGCCTTGTATCTAGCGGGCGTTATTTTCTGATTGATTTACCAGAAAGGATGCAATTCTTTGCTCTGTTATACCAGTGCAATCCCAGTACTTTTGGTAGTCCTACCAGCTTAAAAGACAACAGACTTCTGCCTTGAGATGAGCTTTACTTTCCACATTGTCACAAATAGAACTGTTTTCTTACGACACAGATGGCTGGATTTATATGACTATCTCTGCTAAAGTCAACACATACCTATTAGCGTAGACTGAAATGAGAGGACAGGTTCCCAGTTTCTAAACTTCCAGCTCGTTTAAGTGGACTCGATGAGTTTCTTTTCGATGGAAGTAGTCCCCATCACTCTCCAGTTTCTAATCTAGGAGGCCCCATCTGATCTAAGAATTTTCTTGTGACAGCCAAGGTTTCCTGAAACGCCTTCTGTTGGAGGAGACTTTCTCAGAGCAGAATTCACACTGATTTCACAGCCATGGCCACTTTGCTTTAGCCTTTCCTCCTGCTGACATCCCTTCAAAGCTGCTGCCTGTTCATCTGGTACCGAAAACAAGCCACAGCCCTCCCAAATCAAAGGCAGCCTTTCCGTAGGCTTCTGGTGGGCATTGCATGAAGATCTCTCTATACCAATGGATGTAAGGCTTGGAGTTAAGGAGGCAGCTGATTGTTGGGGCTTTCCATCTGCCAAAGTATTTCTATTGCAAAGAAGGCTGGGGGGGGTGCTGTTCACTTTCCTCACCCCAGCAAATCTGCTGTTAATGGCCTTTACCTCTTTCACACCCAGCACCAGAGAGGGGGGAATTTAGCTCTTGATGTCCTTTCCTTCCCTTTTTGTAGCAGGCGAAGCCTAGCTGAGGGTCAGATACTCAGGAGGCACGCGCCTGGGAAGCAGCAGAGGCGTTGGCAGGGCTTTGCCGACTTCTCCCGGCTGTCTCCGGCGGGCAGCTCCTCTCCAAGGGGGCGAGCAGACAGTGAAAGCAGGCTCGGCAGGAAGGGGAGCTTGGCGTGGAGGTGTTTCGAATGCAGTCTATTGCTGAAGTAAAACAGGAGAGAGGCTCAAGCTAGGGAAAAAAGACGAAGCAGTCGGAATTTGTGGTTGAGGAGCCTGCAGTGGGGTGTGTGGCTCTCCCCGGGCGTGCTCGTGTCCCTGTGCTGCAGGAGTGTGTGGGTTCGGGACCATGCATGTTCCAGCAGAACTACGTGGCCCTTCGAGTGAAAACAGGGGAGTGGGAATAGGGACGTAAGGGGGCAGACTGCTGAATGAAGTAACTGCCAAACGGGATAGCCCATGGGACAGAGAGCGGTGGAAATATCCCTTTTATTTAGAGGTTGGTGGAGAATACACAAGGCTCCTCTTCTGCATATAATTAAGCAGCATAATCGCAACTGGAGCAGTGGCTCCAGACAGAGACTAGTTCAGATTTTCCTGGGCCCTGAATAAAATACAACAGCCTGGTTCATTATTCTCTCTCTGCATTTGTTCTGTAGGGGGTTTCTAATGCAAACAAAGCTCTTTTCTAGGAGATCCTAATCATCAATCCTGACGGTTATCTCAGAATGAATATCTTTCTTGTATACAAGATCTGTATCCTGCCTAGGTGTGCTGCGCCCAGGATTGTCATTAGCTTCCAAGAGCAGAATGTTGCTTGCTCCATAGTCAGAGCATTCATCTAACCTTCGAGTGCTGTTCACGAAGGCGTGTGAGCCAGAAGTGCTCTGGGACTTCAGAGAAACCCTGTCGCTGTGACCAATCTGTACAGTCAGACACACACATATATCCATTCCAATGACAAAAATTTGAGCTTTTTTTGCTTTTTTTAACTGCAGCACACCGCTAACCTTGAGTAGAAAATAGATGCTAATAAATGCGAGGTCTTAAAAATGTGAATTATAGCCATTTCACACTCCATGGCAGACTCATACAGGTGAAATGGCTTAATACTTCATTACAATGCTTGTCCTCCTTTCAAGTGCAGATGACATTCCTCAGATAGATTTTGCAATGGCATCTGTGGAAATAAGTTGCGAAACTAATTAGTTATTCGTATAATACAGAATATTGACTGTGGACTGATGAAAAGGATGCGGTGACACATCTAACATGATGTATCTCTCTAGTAGGTTAGTCTGCTCCCTGAGGTGGTATTTCCTGGAAGGTCTTACAGAAAATGATGAAAATACCCTTTAGCTTCTAGAATGTAGATGTTTATAGAAAATGTTAGCTTTCATTTACATTTTGATCATGATTAAAGATGACTGCCGTGTTCCGGAGTGGCATGCCTTACTGCTTGTGCCCTGGGAGGAATAACTGGTCTGCAGGCTCTGAGGACCATTTTGGGGTGTCAGCTGTGATAGGATCTACAGGTTATTGACTAACTGCAGCCGTAAGTGTCCTAAATGCAATCATTAGACAACCACCCAGAGAGAAGGGCAAGCAAGCCAGCATTTGTTTCGGTGCAAGCTGGGCAACGTGTTGGCCTGGCGGCAGACTCGGCTCCTGCTGCCCTTCGGTCAGTTAGTCGGGAGACGCTGCGCCGTGGAGCAGTTGGTGTGCTGGTCTGGGATGTGGCATTTGTAATGCTCTGCGAGAGGCTCAGTAACTATGGTTCTGTCATAACATTTGTACTTAAGATAGAGCTATTTGTACCAAGGATATTGAGCATGAAATACAGAAGCAAATAGAAAGGTGGCAAAGAAAGCACCTTGCCCCCCTATCACTGTGATCCCAATCCTTTGCAAATACTTTGATATTTAGGATGTAATCGTGTTCAAAATGACTGAATAGCTCAGAAGAGAAGGAGATTTTCCTTTGAACAGTGTTCTTATCTTAAAGAAATGAGAGGAATGTAATCCACTGAGCACCGTGTTTGCTTTTGGGTAGAAAAATACATGGTTTTCTGTAATATTTCTCTCTATCCCTTTATACTTCTCTCCAGCTGTATATCTCGCATTTCTAAAATCCGAAGTGAAGAGTAAAGCAGGCAAAATAAAAATCTTTGCCTTACTCAGCACTCGGTACCTGCTTTTAAGGAAAGACTATCTCCCCACCGAGACTTCAGACGCGAGCCTGGGAGCCCTGCAACAAACAGAGCTCCCCACACCGCAGCCGTGCAGAGCCCAGCACGGGAACCGCAGCTGGGGTTTCACCTGCTGCAGAGCAGCAGTTTCCAAACCAGCTTCCTTAAAAACTGAGTGTTTAACACAGCCTTGTCATTAACCTGGTGCAAAATAGGGAAGGACAGTTCAGACGCTTTCCTGCCCAAGTGAGGAGTTCCTTGGGGTTTTGTTTCCTGCTGCTGTCCGCTGATGCCGGAGGGTCTGGCTGTGTCAAGGCAATAATACTTATTATTTAGTGTCAGTGAGGTACTTTGAGCTGTACAAGTCCACTGTGATTAAAAAGGATGCTTTTACAAATACACTAATTGTACTTCAGACTGTAGTCAGGAATCAATAGCTGTTGCATAAGCCTATTAAAGAGAGGAGAAAGATTTGTCCATAACTGTAAAGGCATCCTTTCTTTTTAAAGCAGTATTTTGTATACTTATTAAGAGAAATCATAAATATTCACTATGCCTACAGAATCTTTATTCTGAATTTATGTTTCATGTGGAATAGAGTTGTTTTCTCTAGGCCAAACAGGAGTAGCTGTGTCCTTTCCTCATGACTTGAATTGATTTTATCTTTTTAATGTGTGATGACTGCTGCTGTTCTACTCCTCATGTATATTTTGTAGTATGGATTTATCCCGTGGGTTATTGTGGCACCTCTGGCTGTTTTGAATAGTAATAATTTCCAACCAAATAGTGTTGCTGAGTTCATACTAAAGGAATGTCACTCCCTGCTCTCTTGGTGTTCGGACTCTGCTCTGCCTCTCGGCGTGGAGGCAGCTTGTGGCTCATGAGAAGCCCTTTCTAAATATGACTCAGCGGTCAAACCGGTGTCCCTCGTTGGGGACCCCTGCACAACCCACAGTTGCTCCCCTGGTCTCTACTTCATCTAGAAGGGCGATAACAATATATTATTAATGTGTGAGCATTAGCTTTGTGCTGCCTTGCACTTTCCGGGCTCAGAAGTGAGCTGGCTCAGCAGCGTTGGACTGGAGACGGTCAGTGACCCTTCCTGCACCTTTTGCATGCTCGTGTCCCGTGAAGGGAGGAAATGGAAATGCAGAAGCTACTTGTGCTGGCGTCATGGGCAGAAGCTGGCAGGTGGTTCCTCTTTCTCTTCTCCATCTTAGTAAAGCCGAGAGCCTGTGGACTTCGCCACCTCCTTTCCAGATTCTGCTGACACTTCTGAAGCTGGCAGTCCCCTGCTCTGGTTCCCAACTGAGTTGACACTGGAGTGACTCGCTGAAATAAGCAGCATCTTTTTGAGGCCAAACGTGTGAAAGCACCATATTAAAGGTGGAGCACTGCTGGTTTGAAAGGCAGAGTGGCAGCCACCATTTCATCCATCAGCAGAGGTGGCTGTTATAAATACATACTTCAGTCCGTACACACTGCTTTGCTGGCAAGTAAAATAATGCTGTGTTTTACTTCAGCTGCACAAGGACATTGTGTCCTTGGGTAGAAGAAGCCAAACTTACAAGCGTGTGTTTCACATGGTGTGGTGTGGCTTTGGGACCGTGCAGGAGATGAGGAAGCAGAAAAGTGATTTCAACCCAGTCATGGCCAAAAAAGCAGGTGAGCGGCTCCAAGAAAGCCTGAAAACACACGTTCAGAAATACAGCTTGGTTCTCTAGAGCGGAGGAGCAAATCTCCTGGGAGTGGGCAGTAGCTGCAGAAGGAGAGGAGCTTTCCCCCAGGTTAGGCTAACACGAACGGGTGTCGGGCTCTTGAGACCCTCCTGGCAGCAATTTTGCTAGCTGAAACTCAGCTGCAATTCTCTGTTTCTCGTGTTGACTTGGCCTCGGTTCATGAGTTATCTCTTGCTTTTCGCAGTACAAAAAGAAAAACACATTCTCTCCCTCCTTGCCTGGTTTCATGTCATTAAGTACGGTCGTGGGATGGCTGGCTGAGGACATGTTACAAAGTGACATGGGGGAATCAAGCAAGAAAGTAAACCAGAAAACCTCCAAACTTAGGCCATCAAGGAACATAAAAGAGGTTGTAAAACAGAGGGGAAATGGCCTCCTGGTGAGTTGGGGAACTGCTGAGGGGGCTGGATAATGAGGGGGTGTGCTGCTGTTCCTGCCAGTGAACTCAATGAAAATCTGCTTATATTTGATATAATAAGGGTAAAAAGCAAGACACAAAGAGTTTATGCTGGTAGTGCTGAACTGTGTGGCAGTGATAAAAATATGTCACGTCCTGTCCACTTCCATGAGTATTAACATTTTAAAAGACAGAGAAAGAAGTAAAATGTCAATTTAATTTTTTGTATTGAGAATTTGGTGTCTTAACTTTAATGAAGGAGTAATAAATATAAATGGATATTAATGGAAGGTTATTAGAGCTGTTCATTTTGATAGAAAATATCCAGTATCTTCTTGTATGATGCCAGAGGTTAAAGATTATTATTGCTTCCTAAGGTTTCTGAAATTAAATTCTCTCTTTTATGACCCACAAGGTATGACTGAAAATGGGTGCATGTGAAATGGTTTGTAATAAACTCTTACTGCAATAAAAGCCTCTTTAGAAAAACAAGCTATCTTACAAGAATCAGCTGAGGAGCTCTGTCTAAAGATGGAAGCTTTTTTATAAACCTAAAGAATTTCATTCTGGAAACTCAGGTGCTGCCAGAAGGATCACCTGGAAAGCACCGAGAAACTTGTGAAAAGGTCCTGAGCTTTCAGGCTCAGGGCTGAAACCCAGAGTTCAGTGGGTTAAAAACTACTTGACTTTAAGAGGCTTTTATATGATTTATACACATCTAATTAATTACAGATGACATTTCTGACAGAGCCTTTTAGGGTACAAAAATTAAGTCCTTCCTAATTGCTATTCATTGCTATCTAAAGCCTCCAAACCTCTCAGTACCAGATAATCAGTTGTTGTTCCCACAGGGCAGAAGGAACTGTGCTGGGAGCACAGTGGAAAAACCCGGTCCCAACCATACAGTGCCAGGAGATTTGGGTAACACATCCAAACCTTTAGGTGTGTGTCATACTGCAGGCATTGCCTTAATTCACTAATACTTTTTGAAGTACAGAAACTTTGGTAATGTGGGATTACCGATGCAGTTTTGACGTTGGTATTACCCAACCTTCAGCAAGGCTTTTGACACTGTCTCCCGTAACATCCTCCTAGGGAAGCTCAGGAAGTGTGGGCTGGATGAGTGGTCAGTGAGGTGGATTGAGAACTGGCTGACACTGGAGAGAGTCCAGCAGAGGGCTACGAGGATGGTGAGGGGACTGGAGCATCTCTCCTATGAGGAAAGGCTGAGGGTGCTGGGCTTGTTCAGCCTGAAGAAGAAAAGGCTGCGAGGGGACCTAATATATGCTTACAAATATCTGAAGGGTGGGTGTCAGGAGGATGGGGCCAAACTCTTTTCCGTAGTGCCCAGCGACAGGACAAGGGGCAATGGGCACAAACTGAGGCACAGGAAGTTCTGTCTGAATATGAGGAAGAATTTCTTCCCTCTGAGGGTGACGGAGCACTGGAACAAGGCTGCCCAGGGAGGTTGTGGAGTCTCCTTCTCTGGAGATATTCCAGACCCGCCTGGACGAGGTCCTGTGCAGCCTACTGTAGGTGACCCTGCTTCGGCAGGAGGGTTGGACTAGATGACCCACAGAGGTCCCTTCCAACC
>Ga0065711_1005584_pt1 | contig 19774 bp, 10 predicted proteins | sample Hoacrofraction12_FD_59098 | JGI IMG/M metagenome (GOLD analysis project Ga0065711, IMG submission 59098) | Hoatzin crop microbial communities from Cojedes, Venezuela - Epithelial fraction 12 v2 (version 2) | ecosystem: Host-associated > Birds > Digestive system > Esophagus > Crop | place... | reverse complement strand
TCCCTGGGTCCTCCTTCTTGCCCTTTTTCAAGACTGGAGTGACATTGGCCTTTCTCCAGTCCTCGGGCACCTCTCCTGTCCTCCAGGACTTTTCACAGATGATGGAGAGTGGCTCAGCAATGACATCTGCCAGCTCCCTCAGCACTCGTGGGTGCATTCCATCAGGGCCCATGGATTTGTGGGCGTCCAAATTGCTTAAATGATCCCTCACACTGTCCTCCTTGACCAAGGGAAAATCATCCTCTCTGTAGGCTTCTTCTCTTGCCTCCGGGGCCTGGGATTCCTGAGGGCCTGCCTTAGCACTAAAGACTGAAGCAAAGAAGTAATTTAGTAACTCTGCCTTCTCCATATCCGTCACCAGGACACCCACCTCATTCAGCAGCGGCCCCACATTGTCCCTGTCTCCTGCCTCCTTTTCTAGATTTCTTTCTCAGGCGGATGCACCGATCCTGAGCATGGAGGAAGTGATGTTTAAACAGTGACCAGCTCTCTTGGACCCACTACTTTCTAAAGCCCTGACCCAATTTCTGAAGACCCTTCCAGCCTGCATATCCTTGGAATCCTACAGTCCTATGATTTTTCTACTGTGATGGCTTGCATTCGGCTCAGTAATGCATAAGAGATCATTTACAATTTAATGTGACTATTTTAGTGTTGTTTTGTCTCTTCTGCAGGAGACATTGCTGTTTTCATAAGACCTCTTGGAATGCCAAAAGGGCATCGGGGCTACATTACAACTGATGTCCTCCTTGCAGTGGATGGCACTGACAAGCCAGAGGAGCTCCTCTATGTGATAACCTCCCCACCCCAGTACGGAAAAATAGAGTATGTCAGCTATCCTGGCATCCCCATCACAAGCTTCAGTCAAATGGATGTAGCAAGGCAGATAGTCTGCTATGTTCAGAACACTAAGGAAGTTGTTCCTGAAGATATGTTCAGGTAAGACATAACACCCCAACCCCCAAACATTTCCGTTTGGATTTCTTGGGTATATTAAAAAAAAAACCAACAGAAAACAAACAAAAAAATCCCCAACAAATCATTAAAAAGAGGTGGAAGCTCTGTGGAAATTCTCATCATTCATATAGCAAAGATATTATACTATAATACACATAGCTGTGACTGCTTTGGTAATAAATGAATTTTCTAATTGATGCTGAAACTGTAGCCAGAGCCACATTCACTCAATGATACTAGCTTGAACATTGTTATAGTACCCAAACATACACAGCTGTTAAAATTGAAGTGGGGGAGAAGGACTAAGAACATACTTCATGGAGCTTTGCTTTGGTTTCTTGCTACAGCTGGATGTGGTAACACTGGTCCATCCAGGTATTAGGTAATTGCTTTCTTGTCTATTCTTATTTTCCATGTTCATGGCTTCATATTCATATCCATGTTCCAGGCTTTTTGAATCCATGATTAGTTCTTGAACATAGTGAAAACCAGTCCATATATCTATTCTGACACAACAATAGCTCAGAACTTTGTGTAGACAATTGGATTTTTGGGGTAAACCTGGTTGCCTATAGGCCCAGTTCAGCAGCCTAGTCATATTTAAGTTTACTTTCACCTCGTTCAGTACTTTCTCCTTAGACCAGCTTAGACTAGGTGCCCTCCTCAAATGAGTACTTCCTTATTTTGCTTTTAAATTAACCTCCCTTGGCTGTAGAGTGGAATGATGTAATGAGTTCTCATCAGGTAAAAACAGAGTAAATGTATTGTTGCTCAAAGTCACAGGGACAGTTTTGTAAAAGAGAGCAGATTCAGGGGGGAAAAAGAAAATCAGAAATAAGGAAAATGTTTCTAAAGGAAGAACATTAACTTCTTTCTAGCATTGGCCATTTCCTCTGAAAACAAGCTGTTGACAGAAAATGGGCTTTCCATAAAATTTAGATTTTCTACACAAAAATAAAAGCGTATTCTTTTCTTGTTTGTGGCTAAGAAAAATGAAGGATTTAGCTACTAAGAGCTGCAATTTAGATAAGGCCCCTTTTTACACTCTTTTATGAATAGATTCCTGATCTGAATGGCATTTTCAATAATGCCTGATGCAGATTGACATGTTGTGTCATGCAGTTTGAGAGGTTTTTTTCAGGGAAGTCAAGCAAGTGGGACATGAAGATATCACATAAAGCTCCCTTTGACGCCGGGGCAGCTCAAGTGACATTATCTAGGGTTAAGCCAAAAGTAATCATGGGACTTTCCTCAGCTGAAACATTTTAAACTCTCACTTCCACTAAATTCATTGTGGTGGAAATTTTAGGTAGGAGCTTTGTCTGATCTACTTGTAGTCATAACAGAAAAAGTGAACAAATCTTCTCCGGCCTTATGTTGTTTCTTGACTGTGAAACACTATGACCAAGACTAGAACTACCTTGGACAAGTAAGGTTGCAGTCATGCCAGCCTGAGGTTGGGCAGTGTAGGAGTGGCTTGCAGCAGTATGACTTCTATACCACACTAATGAGAGCAGACCAAACTATTCTAGGGAGACTGTGAATGTGGATAAACCTGATGTCTTCTGTTTAGGACCGTGGATAAGAACCAAATTAAAAATGTCAGCCTTATAAAAGTAAGGTTATGATGCTTTAATAAATATTGATACTCAATAACTATTTTAGTCACAATAATTGATGTTCCTTGATGTTAGCATTTGGAAAAGAATTTGGTTTTGTGTAGACATATAAACATGTGGCAGAATATTATTATTATTTAAACAAGGAATGGTTACGTTAATTATATGAGTAATTATGAGGGGGGGATATTAATTGATCAGATTTTTACTTTCCACTGAAGTACTTCCTTCAGACATAAATTTGCCTGTATTGTTTGGTGCTGCTGGCCTGGAAGAAAGATTTGGCAGTGCTTGTTTGGACAGACTACTTCAAGTGATTAGCATCCTGACATCAGATGCTGGCAGCAGGATACTAAAAGAACATGCTAATGTCCTCCATTTTGACACGCTGGCTCAATTTTGTAATGAGCTGGCACTATTTATGATTCCATTTTTATCTTTTAAATGCCATGACAGATGGTAGGTCCTACAGCCAACTCCATTGCCATCAAACTGCAGAAAGCATGAAATGTTGGTAATGGTGAAATCAAACCATGCAACATGTCTGCCTAACTGTGCCTGAGGGCTGTCCCCTAAATTTCATCAGAGTGAGGAGAATATTGGCTGCTCTCCATTTGTAAGGAAAAAATGAAGAAGCCGTAAACCATAAATAAACAACCAAAATCTCCCAAAGGGCAGAAAAAAGGATGTCTTGGACACAGGCAGCTTCACCACCGGTGAAATCAAGCGGCATATGACATTTGCGTCGTAAATGTCAGTCTGATATATACAATCAGGAGGTTTTCTCCTATCTGGTATTCTGTAGAAGACTAGATGAATCTTCAGTTTCATGAACTGAATTATCTAAGTCTTCACTTAAATATTGTATGAGACATCATCCAAATGATTGTACAGCCATCAAAAGAATCAGAGGAAACTCACTTCCGCTGCAATCTTCCAGACTTCTTCAGAGATGGTTAAGGTCTTGACTGAATGTGTTTTGCCTTTTTTTTTTCCTTAGCATAGTATTTATCATCATTCTTCTAGTTCTGCATTTGATTTCAGCTAGATTACTAATAACGCAACCCTTTTACCATTGGCACAATAGCATGAGGTCAGTGCAGACAGATGTCTCTAGGTTCCCAGCTGAGAATACCATCCTCAGTAAACATTTCTAACTGCTATATACTCCCTGGTCTGCCTATGCTCATTCCCATCTGTTTCATGGCATACTGCCAGCTTACAAGTTGATCAAGCCCTTCACTGGTGAAGGCAGTGAGGAGTTTTAGATGAACAGTCTGTGTGACACAGTGAGCTACTCCATGACCAACTGAAGTTCTCTTACATCCAAGGCACGCAACAATAGGCCATGTTCTGACCCTGTAATTATTTAAATACTTCTTCAAGGTCTGCAGTCAAGAAAGCAAGTGGAGGCAGATAATCTAAGTGTCAACCAGTCCCCATTTCACTTATGCATGGCAGAAGTATGCTAGGTGGAAAGCAGCCAGCTAGGCTGGCCCTCATATTGACCGAAACAACCGTCCCATGATACTGTCCCGTACAAGATCAACAGCGTAAGTGTAACTGTTTGTGCATTCAGAGCACTGGGCGCTGGAGGGTGGGAGAAGAAGGAAGGTCAGGGCATGTGAATAGTCTATTACAAGCAAATTTCTTTGCAAATCAGACTCTGTTCTGACTCAGGCAGAACGAACCTGGGTGAAAACCATTCTCCAAGATGCTTTTGCACGTACTATGCAGCATAACCACAGAAACTTCTATAGAAAGAAAGGAAACTAATTCTTACATACTGTACAGCAATGGGACACAAAAGATCGTGAGACATTTTTAAGGCAATTTTTAGTTTCATATAACCTCAAAAGTTTTAGTTACAAGCAAGACAATGTGCAATGTAATTGCTTTCAGAAAATATACGTAAGTAATAATCTTGACAATGAAAGCTAGGATGAATTTTGAGGGCTAAAAGATTGGTTTTCTCTTTATTTTTACCCACAACTAAATTTGATAATAAATTTCTGCAGAACATGCTGTCACTTGTATGGCAAAAGCCCATATCCAGCTGGTAGGCTTCCAACAGATCTCCTCTCCAGCCTTGGGCACCTGTATCTTTCTCTTGTTTAGGAAAGGAAAATTAACTGTAGAGTGCAATCAAATCTTTAGTATATATATAGAAATATTACTGCTTGCCAGAGAGATATATGAAGCTATGCTGCTATTAATAGAAATTCCCAGCATGGAATAAGAACTTTGTAGATCTGACCCTTTGATGAATACATGGTATTGACATCTACATTTTAAAAATTATGCTAGCAACGTGTATAGTTCTGCCCAATTTCTCCCACAGAATCTTAGTATTCCAGTGAAACCTTACTTGAGTTTTGTAAAGAAACATAAATCAGCTCCTCTGAATATACAGAATTTTACAAGTACTGTTAGTGCCTAAACAAACATGTAAAGTTATATGAGGATGGGTCTTTTTCCAGCTTGCTTTTTCGATAGTTTTGGGGCTATTTGGTGCAAAAGGCTTGTAACAGTGAATAGAAAAAAAAAATAAAACCATTGTCCAGGCAGACCATGCACTTTACTTACCTCTTTCCATAAGTTGTAGACAAAGCCAGCACTTTCACTGGCAGTTGCCACTGCCAGGTAACCAAGTGAAGATATACTAAGGATAGGTACAAACATGTATGTATGCCACAGGGCTCAATAAGCACCCTAGCCAGCCCGCCATTTTACATCTGCTCCGTCTGTATCTCAGCTAGAAGATTAGATCAGCTCTGCTATGACTGTTGAGACTGATGGGTACACCCTCAAAGCTATTCCTCTGGTTTCTACTCAGATTCCTGCAGATGTATTGTAAGTATTGCCATATACATGGTCATCTGCTTTCAGGTTTTTAAGCTAGACATCTGCCACACTCACAGTCCAGGTCTGAGCTCAAACCAGCTCTACTACTTTTGCAGTATCAACACAGGCAAGTCCTGCAGTAAAGGTGTGTATTATCATTTCATTTCAGTACATGGTGAATCAAGAACACATGCTGAAGACTACCTTGCCTCTCTTTGCCAGATTCACCATCAGCAATGGACTGAGGACTAAGCATGAGACATTCATGATCTTCTTGGAGGCAGTCGACCAAGCTTTGCCCACACTATCTAGGAACACGGCGTTAAGATTAGTGGAAGGCACTACAGCACTCCTTTCTCCTGACGTCCTGCAGCTTTCAGACCCAGACACTGCCAAAGAAAACCTTACCTTCCTCTTGGCTCAGCTCCCCCAATATGGTCATCTCTATTATCGAGGGGCTGTGATACTGCAGTACAATTTCACCCAGCAAGATGTGGACAACAGGGATGTTGCATACAAGCACCGAGGTGGGGATTCCCAGATTGACAGATTTACATTTGTTGCAACAGATAGGACTAATCAAGGCTTCATCGTGAATGGGAGGGTGCAGAGCGAGCCAGTGGCGTTCACCATTCAGGCAAGTGTGACCACAGGCCTACTTACAAGATACATAGTACAATAAGGTGGTAAATGTAGTAATTTTGATGAGAACTGGCACTTGCTGCAGTCTTAGGTATTAACTGAGGTATTTATCAGGTAAAATGGTTGCTTTCTGTGTTCTGTGAATAAATTACCTAGAGAATTAGTTGCACCAAAGCATTACTCAGGCAAAGAATTTATATTATAGAGTGCAAAGAAAGAGACTGTATTTCAGAGAAGAAAGACATCCTGCTTATATAAATACAAGCAAGTATATATTTCTATACTTGCTAAAATATTTTACATAGAAATCTCAACCCTAATCTCATGGGGAGGAATGAACTTCCTCCTGCTCTGCTTTCCCACTTGGTACCTGACCCACTGATTGGCAGGTGAAGGATACTAGCATGACTGTTGATCTTTACATCACAGGAATGTTAAATCACAGCCACTTTGCTCCCACCACTGGACAGCCTGTCTTCCTTCTGGGAGTCCTTGTAAGACGCCTGCTCTGATTCATCCCTTCTTTACTAGGATCTTTCTGTTCAGTTCCCATTTCCCTCATTTTCAGTTCTTCTCCACTGTGTCACAGGCTCAGACACCTTTGCTATGACTTCTTGTACATTTCTGTCCGGCATGTTTCCGTATGCAGAGCAGACCTGGTTGCATTGTATGTCAAAAATCTGCATGCCTCAAAGCACTGATACTAACAAAGAGGCTCCTAACTTTTCCTGATGACGAAGTCTTAGTTACATGATGAGCGAGGAATGCCATTTCAGCAGAAGATGAGATATGGAAACACAAACAACTGTTGCAGAGTGCTAGCAGATGCATCAGTGGTTGTAAAAGGTGGCACAGATTCGAGGAGGCATATTGGCCAGGATGATGACTGTGATTATCATAATCCTTAGGTTTCCATGCTTGTTATTGTAAAACAGAGGTGAGAAAACTTTGCTGGAGTTTTCATTTGTTGTGAAGAAAATCACATCAAAAAGGAGAAGGACTATGGGGAGTGTAGGACATCAGGTCAGAGGTACACAGAATTTACGATGCCCTCCCCAGTGTGTGCTGTATCCTGCTGCACGCAGCAAGCGACTGGGCAGTCTGGGCCTGGAAGTCTCTCATGGGAAGTAGTACTTTACTGGAGATCAGAATTCTTCTGGAGCAGACTGCAAGTCAAAGAGTCTAGTGCCACCCTGAACAGGCTACTGTGCTTTTAGCAAAAGTACGACAGAGAACATACTGATGCTGTAAAATGAATATACATTTCTCTAACTTTGATTTAGGTGGATCATTTGGACAAAATGGCACCAAAAATTATTCGCCTCCATTGCTTTTCTGATGTGGAACTGCTGAAGAATGGCAATTATGGAATCTATATTACTGCCAGGTCCCTGAAGGCATCTGATCCCAATACAGAAGACGACAAAATAATTTTTAAGATTTTACGAGGTCCTCATTATGGCTACCTGGAAAATATAACAACAGGTGCTGTCTTCTATAATTTCTGTGTTTTGGAACATACCAGACCAGATTCCAAAACCTACCCTGTTGAGGTTTGCTTGACAGAGGAAAACAAAATTTCTTAGCAAAATTTGGGCAAGGTTTGAATGTAGTATGAAAGCTTTTACACTAAAACCCGAGTCTCATGTTCATCATGAATCCTCAAAGAGTTTGAGATGATTGTTAGTAGCTGCCATTGAGAAACAATTTTTTGTTTGTGTCAAGGGAAATAAAGGATGGATATTGGAAGTGGCCATTTGATAAAAAGTGTCACATGGGAAGAAATTGGCTGAGGCTCATAACAAGCTGGGATGTTGTTGCTTAGCTATAGAACCAGGTCTCTGTATCTCAGGTTGTCTAAATGTTCAACAAAGAGAAAAGTTGAAAACAGTCTGTATGAGCTACCTTGTTCTTCTGTTAACAGGCTTTTGATTCACCAGAATGTTTCTCTTCTCTCCCAGGTGGATTTATTCAGGAAAGGTTTAGCCAAAAGGATTTAAACAGCAAAATCATACTTTACGTCATCAACCCCTCGTGCGAAGTGAATTCAGACAGCCTGGAGATTCAAGTCACAGATGCCAGCGGAAACTCAGCGGTGCCCCACAGGTAGCTCGGACCCTCGGCGGGGTGTGCTGCAGTGCACTCTGCGTGCCACCCCTGGGGCAAATGAACCTGCGCCGGGCTTGGAGCCGCGCAGGCGTGAACATGGCTACAACTCAAGCTGCCCTTGCGCTTCGTGAAGAGTAGAGGAGGTTTCTTCCCCTCGGGGAAGCAAAATACGAAGGGCTAGCTCCAGGTTAGACTGGGGCACAGTTCCCAAGGGCCTTTGGGGCCTCACAGGAAAACATGTAACAGAGTTGACTCAAAGCGGCGGTTGGGCATTTGGAGATCTGAGATGCTGGGTGCTGAGGGTTGGGACTGTTGCTTCGTGTACAGGGTACTGCAGCTGGAGGTCACTCTTGCCCTGTGCTGACAGCAACACTTTTTTCACAAGCCTGATATCAAGCCGCAAATGCAATGGGAGACAAATTCCTGCAAAAGAGCACTGAAAGAAGGTGGAGAGCACACAGCATCTTCTTTGTCATCGCTGCCAAAATTTATACCAGGCATATTGTCAAAATTTCCTTGTGACATATGATAAGCCTAATGTACCAAAATTAGAGACTGGGGTATAATCTGAACCGTGCTTTGATGATAAAGGCCAAAAGTGGGAGTAGCTCTACCACAGGGGCAACTTTTCTCTTTATTTCTGAAAACAGGGCTGAATGTTCAACCAATTTATTTAATCACGAGTAACGGAGAAGAATAACTAACACTATTTTGGTGGGTTAAACTGGCTACTCGCAGAGCAGGGCTCGTGGCAAGGGACCAGGAGCGGAGAGCTGTCTCTGAGGGCCAGGCTCCTCCGCAGGGCACGTCCCTCCACGACTCGGGGGGGGACAGAGCAGAGGCAGCGTTTCGGCAGCTGACGCTGAGTGCTGAGATGTCCCCACACACAAGCGCATCCAGCCCCGCAGCCTGAGCGATTCCCAGCTGGCTCTGCTGGCTTGGGAATGGGGACCAGCACCAGTACCCATGCTGGGAAGTGCAGCTTCTTGCCTGTGAACAGGAGTGCATAGCATCACAGCTTTACAAAGAGACCAAAGAGAAAGCACTTTTTGTACGGAAAATGAGTTTTAGAGAAGTAGCATTTATCTGTCACCTGCACTGGACCTCAGAATAAAGGGGAATTTGGCTTTCAAGGAAAAATTAATATTTTTAATATTGGATTTAAAAGCATGTAAGAGGTTTTTTGGTTTTGTTTTTTTTTAAACGATTTTTCTCCTAATGGTCGCTGGTTCAAAATAGAAGTTTGATTTGCTTGTTGATATTATTAAAATCAAATCCCAGCTTTTATCTGAATGCTGCTGGACTACATCTGGCACATGCATTCTCTTTAGCAAAAATAAAGCAAATCAGTTTCTAAATGGGTTGCCCATAAAATGAGTATCAGAGGATATAGCAGGACTAGCTGGTGTTACAGCTAGTCAACCCTGAAAGGTCTAGAAATCTGTTTTAGAAAAGTTCACATTGTTTTGTAAGTAGCACAGATAATTTTCCTTCTTTCCATTCTCTCTCATTCCTCTCTGACTCTCACTGACTTTTATAACAGCTTTTAAAATGGTGAGATCTTTATTTGCTACCTTGTGCAGCATGTGATCCTCCAACATCTGGTCACATCTCCTATAAACAATTCTGAAATTCAGTGTGCGAGATGCCTGGACTCAGCCACTTCTATGGCTGAAGAGTGAAGAACACAGAGTATTAGTGTAAGGGGAGTGGGGAGGGCACTTGCACAGAGGCGGTGAAGTCCTGGAGTGTGCCCTATATGCTAGAGAAGGAGAGTTAGAGGATAGATGAAGGAAGGCGGGAAGAAAGGAGGATATAGCAGAGAAAATACCGGGGAGTGAGAGTAAAATAAAACTACAGTGTTAAAGGGAACGAGGAAGAAACATTGACAGCTTATTTTGGCCTATTTGGTCTCATGGACAAACTCCGCTCTTTTCAAAGTTGCTGCAGAACTTGCCTGGTTCTGAAACAAGGTTCAGGCTTGGTTTGGGGTCGACCAGGGCTTGACTGGAAGATTTATTAACCACCTCTCCCTCCTTCTAATCAGCCAAATCACACAAATGTGTTGATTTGGGAACAAAGACCCAGTGTGTGTATTGGCTAAATCAGCAGTCAGGAGAGAAAGGGCTCCTCGCTGAACCTCGGAGCAGCAGGGGAGGGGGCAGCAGGGGAGGTGGCTCTGCTTCACACGGGCTTTTCCTCCTCTCCCGCAGGCTGGAGCTGCGGTGGTCTCGGATTGAAATGCAACAGACCGAGTATGAAGTGTGTGAAAGCGTGGGAGTGGTGCCTCTGAAAATCACCAGGACAGGACACACTGCAGAGTCCGCTTTTATTGCAGTGAAGGTAAACCTAAAAGCCAAGCTCCTAACTGGAAGCCTATTACTAAGTAGTGGAGCCCGTTAATTTCTTCCTCAGTCTGTAAAGGTATTTCAGTAATCAGCAAAGAGGCCACATAACTCAATCCAGACTTACCAGGACATTGTCCCTACCAGTACAGATGGTTGAAAAATTTCTGACAAAACATTCTGATTTTTAAGTTGAAACACTGATCAACCAAAACTGGAATGTTTTGGAGCAGTATTTCAGTTTTGAGGACCTTCTGTGACAGAGCAGGCAATTTCCTCTGTCACTGTGCTCAGAAGCTGGGTTTCCAGGATTTGCCACTTTAAAATTCAGGCTTTGGGCAGCCTGTGGCCTTGGTACTTCTTATTTCCCTGCTCAGGCTGAAGGAACCCAGGAACTATGGACCTTCAACTCCACAGTCATGGCACCCTCTGCCATTTCTCCCCTCCACTGCCATCAGGCTAGCCAATAGCCCAAGGAAGTCCCTTTACCTTCAGTAACAACCTCTCTCATGTCAGAAAAATTAGACTGAAAGCTGCAGGTTATAATTTTGTAAAACAGGTTTTGTGCAACTTGGCATCACAAATTTTATCTTTCCTCCTAAAATGTGAATTCCAGGCTTTTACCAGCTCCCCTTGCTAGAAAATCACTACAAGTTTCCCTCCGAGTTTCTTAGGATTCTAGCCCTAATTGGGAACATAGTTTTGATTTTTCCTGCACTGAAGTCAGTGGGGATTTTGCTGTTGACTTCACCAGCGGCCAGCCTGCCCTTATCCTTCATGGATTCCTGTGACTCTACTCTGGTTGTCACTTGGCTAAAAACACTGGTGAAACTGATCCCAGCATCAAGAACACAGTGTGGAAGCTGGTGTCCTCTGTCTGTCTCCTATGAAAATTCAGGGAGTCACTGGAGTCCCCATACGTATGTACATAAGGGTTCATGCCTATCCCAGTAAGTCTTTGGGGCCGACAGACAGCTCTGCATGCCAATGCTTCTTCCAGCACCTCAGAGAGGGCAAACGTGACCAGGCTGCTGCTGCGCTTCCAGGATGCCATCGTGTGCCTGTGCATGAGCCAGGTATGGCTGGGTCCTCACCCATGGTGAACAGCAGTATTATCTGATGCTGTCAAGCAGCAGTATGAGAGGGGATGAGGCAAAATTTTAAGATGAGAGAGTTTTTTTCATTATAAGATTTAAACCATGAGCAAGGACTGAATGACAGTGGCACATCACAAGGTTTATTCTTTAGGCCTTTATCCCTTTTTTCAGTCTAAGTGCATGTGTGGGTTGGTATGTCTTTTTGAGTCTCTATGGAGAGGCAGACAGTAGCTTCAGCATATAGCAGAATGCAGCCATTTTGTGAAATAGGTCACAGCATGGCATTTACTGTTCGATTTCTTCGCAGGTCAACGAAATCTCTGCTGTGCTGGGAAAGGACTTTACAGTGACTCCTTCCAAGCTTGTTCAGTTTGATCCAGGTATGAAGCAGTACACTGAATAATTTAACAATGAGTTCACTGATTGGCACATTAGACTGCAATCAATAAATTGTGAGAGAAAGGAGCAGAAAAAGACCCTGTCCAGGTTTATTGGTCTGCTGACAGCTTCTCTTGGCTAGACGATTCATACAGGAAAGGAGCAAGGAAATAGAGGTTATGAAAAGTGTCACAAGGGTGCAGAGATTTTTTTTTTTTTTACAATGTTGTGCATGTATCTTTGACATTCATTTTGGATGTCAGCACCGACTTTGTGATGCAGAAACAGTTCCCAAGATGTTTTGTTGACAGCAATGTGTACGTTGAGATCTGTTTCTGTCCTGCTGCCTCTGACTTATTGTCAACAAATTTTGTAGACTTGTGGGTAATAACCAATGTAGTCCTTTATCTTGAAATCTTTTCTCATTTCCATAAAACAAGCCTGAAGTTACCCTGTAAATGCAAGTAACCAAGTAAAAATTTTGTAACCAAGTATAAAATCTACCTAAAAGGTTGTACTTAAATCTAACATAGTCTTTTATCAATTTGCAGTTATTTTAGATGACTGTTCTCTCTAAAATTAAGCTTTCAAGATAAAAAGCATATGATACATTTTATCCTGAAAATTGCAATGGAAGTCCTAAATCTATCTATTGTAGTGTCATTTTCCACATCCGCAGCAGCTTTTTGTTACAGTGTATGCACTTGAACTGAATCAACGTTTCCCAGGAATAAATTCGAACTTAATGTTATTTGGGCGAACAGCAGGAGTCCAGTCAGTTAGTAGGAGCACAATAGCATACACCAGCTACTCCATTCTAGCTGCAGACATGTTAATTAATATATTTCTTTGACACCCCAATTGATTGAAATCGCACTTAAAGAGTAATTAAAATGTTTATTTCTGTAAGGAATGTCAACCAAGACGTGGAGTATAGCAATTACCTATGATGGATTAGAGGAAGATGATGAAGTCTTTGAAGTAGTTCTGAACTCCCCTGTGAATGCTGTTCTTGGCACCCGGACAAAAGCTGTAGTGAAAATTTTGGACTCAAAAGGAGGTACTCTCTTTTGATCTTCATCATTAAGAAGGTGGGACAATCTTGGTTGAGTAGCTACTTATTTTCAACTGCAAGTTGTTCCTAACACTCAGATTAAAATGCTTAATTACTTTTTTGAGCGAACAGGCTTGACAGTTCCAGACTCTTTCTTCTCTCATGCAATCATATTCATCCTCAGGAAACACAGCATGGAGAAAGCAACAAGTACGAAATGAGAAGGGTGCAAGGAAAGAAGCCACTTTTCATAACAACAAGAGTTCAGTTCTCATTTATTAAAATGGGGAAAAAATGTTTTTTAGGTCCATTAGAATCTTTTTTTATACAGTTATTGTATGACAGTTGTTATATACTTCCGAAAAAAGATTTATTTTCCTCTCAAAAAAGAAGCCTAACAGCTAAACCCACCTCTTAAACATACATTTTCTAATGCTTAACAAACACAGTCCACAACATTACAGCACACAGCAATGATCATTACAGAGTTTAGGTTTTATGCCTGTATTATTATTATTATGTTTTTCAATGATCAAATGTGGTGTGCCTAAAATCACACCAAAAAATAAGCAACTGTAGAAAAATACAGATAACTAGCAAAGCAGCTGAGTCCTATCAAAGCTGATGAGTGATTTTTCTTCTGGTGCTTAGTGAAACAATATTTTAAATACTTGTGTTGCAATAAATTAGGCCTAATTTTACAAAAACCTCCTTTTAAAATTTCAGATCTGTTCTCTCTTTAACATTCATAATGTAAATCAGGAGTTAATTGACACAACTAGCTTGCAGGAACAATAGCATCCTGGATTTCTGAAGAGAAAATTGTCTGGGCATGATGGAGGTATCACCATTATCAGTCAAAGACCCTTGTCTATCCATGACCAAAAGAACAGCACTCCAAACCCCAATCTATGCATGAAAACAGGTATTTTCAGCAGATGCTTGGCTGAAATTCTGATCTGTGGGTAGACAGATGCATTACATATAAAAACATACATATACAGATAGTAGTTGCAGTCATAGTCATAGCAAACCCCACAAATGAGGATGACTGAACAAATAGCAAATCAACCACATCAAGTGAAAGAATCATCCAACTCTTAATGAAAGGCTGTTTATGTGCCCATGTCAACATGACCACTTATCTGCTCATGCAGTTAGAACTGACCATCTGCCATTTTTTATGCTTTCAGGTCAGTGCAGCTATTCCCATTCCTCTGGCCAAAGCCAGCACGACTTCTGGGGGAGAGGCACACTGTTTCCAGTTTCCTCGGGCTCCTCATCACCTCCCAGGCCTGGCACTGCTCCCTTGGAAGGGATCCCACTGCCTCCTTCCAAAGGGATGAGAGAGCATGGAGGGGACCCACGGCAGGAACACAGCTTGGTGAATCAGTCAAGGACTAGGCTGAGAGTGATTGGAAATGGCAGACTAGTAAGGCACTTCTGTAGTGCAGCAATGGACTGATTTGTGAATTCATTGGGATTCAATATCTTCATTTAGTCGTCATATTTTTCTAGTGATCCTACCTGACCGTACAAATAACCACATTACTTGAGTCTGCTTTGAGTCAGACCTGAGAGCTATTTAAAAATACGAGGGGTGTGTGTGTGTGTGTGCGTTGAAAATATTCTTAGTTTGAAGATGCATGTATACAAGAGAGGAAGAAAAAAAAAAAGTTAGGGGGGCGGGACATGCATCAAGCAACTTCAGTGATAATGCAGCTTCTAATCTTGTCTAAATTATGGGTCAGCTAGAAGAAAGAATTCACTGGAGCCAGGCCAATTGATAGAAACTGTGCATCTGCTCTGGCAGTTGTAAATCTGAAAATACTGTTAGCTTAAACAGGGAATAGTTAGTTAAAACCTGCCCATCACTTTTCCTGCTTAAGCTACAGTGGTTTAACCTGGTGGTTTAGTAACATTCTGCTACTGTGATCTTGCAAGTTAATGGAATCTGTTTATAAACACACTTGTAATGTGTGATTTTTAATTGCTGTTTATAGAGATGATCCGTTTCTTCTCTGAAAGAGAAAGAACAAAACCCAAGATATGTTCTTCATTTGTAACCTAGATCTTGTAATAAGCCTTGCATAACGTCTTTTTGTTTCTATAATGCATTAACATGCCCATCTTCTTCGGCTGTTTTACCATTTTCAGGTCCAACCTTCATCTGTATTTAGAAACGGAACTGATGTGGTTTTCAAAGTAAGAGTATTACTATAAGTACTGCTCAGACATTTCTGTGATTTCTTTCTGATTCTGTTCTTTCCAGGCTTTATCACTGTTAATAATTCATTGTGTCCAATACTTTTTTTTCTGTGTATCTTCCTTTTTCTTTGGTGCCACTTCCCCTTGATTTGAAACAATTTGTATTATAATGTCTTTTTTGTGAGAGTGTGGAGTTTGAGTTGCTTGTATGGGCTAACCCTCTCTTTTCCCTCTTCTGTTCTGCTTGTGTCTATGTCATACTGCAAAACGAAGTATCACGGGTTGGTATCACTCAAAATAGAGGATGACACCTCATCAGCTAAAGCAAACAAGCAGGCTCAAGTGTCAGTAATTAGCCAAGCACAACCACAGATAAATGTCTCCTCCAGGAAGACAGAAATCCCACAAGCTGATAAGGCAGAACTGGCATCTGAACCAAGCTCAAGACATCAGGTATGAAACCTTTTGTTTCATAGGCATTTTCACCATCTGTTTTCAGTCATGCTGTTTTCCAAAATGATTTAACACCTCTGAGATCTGCAGCTTAACCCTTCCCACTCCAAAGCTGAGTTTAACCAGTACAGAGGTAAATTAACAACTCGGCTTTTACAGAGTTTTAATGTCATAAAGTTTTAATATAAGGCCTGTTTAATCTGTTTCATGTGTCTTGTTTTGTCTAAGTATTTTCCTTCAAGTGTCAAAATGACGTTTCTCTTCACAGGACTTTCACTCTTTTCCAAAGGCCTGTACACCAGATTTAAAGGGGCTCTTGCATTATGAAGAAAGCACTCAAAAGTTATTTCAGTGTGATGGGATAATATGGAAATTCTGGAATTCCCAAAGCAAGGTAAAAATGTCACCATGACTATACATCTAAATCAGGGCATGGAGTTTATGATCAGTGAGACCCTCAAGCAAAGGACCTTCCTGTAAATACTATTAACTTATACAGAGAATAAAAGAGTTGTCCAGAGTCACATTTGCTGTCACCAGTAAAGAAGATTCCCAGAGACACGATAAGGGCTTCACCACAGCGCTTGCCTTGCATCTCTGTCACCCATAGGCGCTTCTGGATGAACCATGCGAGCACTGATGTCTTGGTACTGGTGGGGACGTGGGCATAAGACAGTCAGTGAACAAAGTCTGTGAAAGAATGAGCGGGAGTTATTAAAATTAGCTCACTTGGGTATTCTGTAAGCGTACATCCCCTCTGCCATGTAAGGTGTCATGCTGAATTTTGTTGCACTGCATTCCGTACACAGACCGCAAGAGGCAGAAAATGGTGTCCAAACTAATGTGGTCTCTTTAAGAGAGTTTTTGAAACTGAAACCTCATGTCAGGTTTAAAGCTACTCATTACAAATTGTAGGCTCCTCTGGCAGGCATTTATTTCTTTGTATCTTTTAAACAGTGCTGTAGCTTTGCTGATGCACACCAAAGTTCATGTTCAATTTAGTTCTGTGGAGGGCATAAGCAGCACCTCAGCCTTCTGTCTATTAGCGCACAGACCTAGATCACTGTAAGCAAGCGTCTGTTTTGCCTTTCCCTCTTCTATTTCAGGAGGCAAGCACGAACAAATGTCCCTCTGAGTGGCGTCATCACGGGGGCAGCTGCTACCTCCTGGTAGTGAATCACAAGGTCACCTGGAACACTGCCGCTCGGGCTTGCAGAGAACAGTAAGAGACTTCTCCAAGAGTGTGTGTTTGCTGTGCACTGCTGCTGCCCTGAGCCGAACGCTGCTCTCGAGGCCACGTTTATTCAGATAAGCCCTACTTTGGCTGTGCTGCACAGCTCCCCAAAAAAATGCAACAAGCCCTGGGATTCAGACCCAGTGGAGGACAGAAATACCGTTAGTCTCATCATGTTTCAGGTGGTGACACTACCTTATTCACAGCATGAATTCCCAAAGTTGTCCATATGCAGTAAGGATGCTTTCCTAGTGGGAGAGTTAGTTTGGGAGAAATGAAGACTCAGTCTTTCATCCTCTCTGACTCACCACATTCTTGGCTCTACCTTCACTTGTTATAGCCATAGTACAATGTTGGCAGCCCCTATGTGCCTCACCATATTCTTCTGAAGATGTAGCTCTTCAGATTCAGTAACCACTTGAAAACTTTAACATTCAAATTAACAGTAAAATTATGATTTTAAAGGATAAATAAAAGCTAATAAATAATAATAGTTGTCTAAAAGTAGGAGACAAATAGAAAATCCACCAGTCCTGCCCTTTGGAGGCCTGCTTTGTGATTTCGGTTTTAGGAGTGACAGCTTAGGGCTGAAAGAAATGCTAGGCATGGTAACATGGGGCTTGCCCTGGGATCATGCATGTTCTGTACCTTGTGTTGAATTGTGAGTGCCAGGTGGAAGACCAAGCTGCACAGTAGGAGGGGCTTTAACACACCTCTCCATTACTCCATTAAATGAAAACTGAAACAGGGAAGAGTTGGAGATGAAAGAAACAATATATTCCGTAAGTGGTTGAAGGACACGTAGGAAACATGAAGCATGGACAAGCATGGACAAGCATGCATAACAAACCTGATTCATTCCACTGTTGCCAGATTATGTTGTCCTGGCAACAAGCACAAGGAAAGTCTTGGTTCTAATACCTCCCAGCTGATAGAAGTTACTCTTTACTGAAATGTAAATGCTACCTGCTTTTGTGAGCTCACCACAGATTTCACATCGTTAATTGGTTTACTTCATATTTCGGCTCCTGAAATGGTTTTCTATTACCTGCTTTTATATTGTTACTTCTCCAAAAAAAGCCATAAGTTCTGAATATTCTAATATTTATTCTCTGAAGGCTTCAACATTCAGTTGATCCCTTGGGAACATATGTCACTCTGCTGGGAGGTGTTCCCCATTTCCTAAAAAAATGTGCTCCTGGTGACCCATATTATTTGTAGGTGATAACTTCTTGCTGAAGGCTATAGTGTGCAATGTAGATGTTAAACTGAATAACAGTAAATTAATGACAGTGTTAAACACCTACACAAAAAGTCAAAGCACATCACTGGATCCACAAGCAGCTGAATCCTAGGGCAGTGATGATTCGATTAATGTCAGACTACCACAGACTAAGGAAGCTTTGTCTTGGTCACTGGAGTACTCCTGGCCTCCATCTGCAACTGATTTACGAAAGTACAAACCCAGACACACACTTAAAAGTGGTACAAGACGATAACTCAATAAATTTCGTTTTGTGCTTTTGCCCAGCTTCCCCCCCCCGCCCCCAGCAATAACTACCACCACCAACTGTGGTATTTCTGTTATTAATAGTTCTACTGTTGACATTTAACTAGCTGATAGTTCCAACAACGAAATAAAATCAGAAGGGAGGTCAGTCCTGGTTTTTAATAGATCAAACAAATGTTAGACATTAAATGAAAAGACAAGAATTGACTTTCAGTAAATCAGCAAATTTCACTCAAAAATAAGAATCATTTTTATTACTATAAAAATGAGATTATTATTTAGACCACACAGCCCGGCACACGCAGTCCAGGAGGTTCCTACAGAGCATCAATGATAAATTTCTGATGCAAGTGGTGGAGGAGCCTACGAGTAGAGGCATGCTGCTGGGCCTTGTACTAACAAACAAAGAGGGACTGGTTGAGGATGTGAAGGTTGGGGGCAGCCTCAGCTGCAGTGACCATGAAATGGAGAACTTCAGGATCCTGTGTGGAGGAAGCAGGGCAATAAGTAGGATCAAACCTTGGACTTTAGGAGAGCTAACTTTGGCCTCTTCAAGGACCTACTTGGAGGAATCCCGTGGGCCAGGGCTTTAGAAAGTAGGGGGTCCAACAGAGCTGGTCGCTGTTTAAACATCACTTCCTCCATGCTCAGGAGCAATGCATCCCCCTGAGAAAGAAATCTAGAAAAGGAGGCAGAAGACCCGCATGGATGAGCAAGGAGCTTCTAGAGGAGCTCAGATGGAATAGAAGGGTACATGGAACATGGAAAAAGGGAGAGGCCACTTGCGAGGAGTACAGGAACTTTGTCAGAGCATGCAGGGATGCAACGAAGAAGGCCAAGGCCCACCTGGAAATGAATCTGGCAAGGGATGACAAGGACAACAGGAAGGGCTTCTTCAAGTACATCAGCAGCAAACAGATGACTAGGGACAATGTGGGGTCGCTGCTGAATGAGGTGGGTGTCCTGGTGACGGAGGATATGGAGAAGGCAGAGTTACTGAATTACTTCTTTGCTTCAGTCTTTAGTGCTAAGGCAGGCCCTCAGGAATCCCAGGCCCTGGAGGTAAGAGAAGAAGCCTACAGAGAGGATGATTTTCCTTTGGTCAAGGAGGACTGCGTGAGGGATCATTTAAGCAATCTGGACGCCCACAAATCCATGGGCCCCGATGGAATGCACCCACAAGTGCTGAGGGAGCTGGCGGATGTCATTGCTGAGCCACTCTCCATCATCTGTGAAAAGTCCTGGAGGACAGGAGAGGTGCCCGAGGACTGGAGAAAGGCCAATGTCACTCCAGTCTTGAAAAAGGGCAAGAAGGAGGACCCAG
>Ga0065711_1037501_pt1 | contig 19775 bp, 19 predicted proteins | sample Hoacrofraction12_FD_59098 | JGI IMG/M metagenome (GOLD analysis project Ga0065711, IMG submission 59098) | Hoatzin crop microbial communities from Cojedes, Venezuela - Epithelial fraction 12 v2 (version 2) | ecosystem: Host-associated > Birds > Digestive system > Esophagus > Crop | place... | reverse complement strand
TATATATATATATATATATATATAAAAGCAGGCCCACCCACTTTTGCCATCTGTATGTCTGTTACCGGCAGAAGCTTGCCGTGCGGCGGCTGTGATGTGTGACATTTCCCTTTGGGTTTGCAGAGAGATGTGCAGCCCTGCCTGCGTCAGGCACAGTAAGTGATGGTGCTTTGGGTACTGGCCGACTGGACCAAACGGTTTCATTTATCATATCTGCTGCTCTGTCAGGATACAGCCTGTAAGACTCGGGCAGCATCCTTGCAAGTACTGCCCGTATCCAGCACTTCGGGGCAGAAGGACCATGGCAGACGTGAGTGCTGCTCTAGGGGTGTGGGTCCAGGCTTTGTCCTCAGCATGTTCCCTCCAGGAACGCTGCAGCTTACTCCCATCGCAGAGGTTACATAAACAGGGCTAAGATTAGAGCAAATAACACTTCACAGGTGGAAATTTGTCCCCAGGGCCTCGTGGGGTTTCTGTCAGCTAGGAGTAAGGAAGGCGCAGCCACGGTGTGGGGCTCTGGTGCCTGCAGGGACAGCTGGGGGGGGACCATTTGGCTGGGGCCCCTCTGCCAGAACCCCCCGCCCCACCACGCTGCCCCCAACATCCTGCGCATCCCTGGGCCTGGGCTGAGTGAGTCCCATGAGGTCTTTCAGCTGCCTGAAGTAAATTTTCTTATTTCCCTCCAGGCTGTCTTTTCCCCTATTGCTGAAATTCGCTCAGCATAATGATTTCAAGGGCACCATTTTCAATCGCCTCTATGGAGCCAAAATTAATATGAAGTTTATGCCACAGTGTAGCAGAGCTACAACAGCATCCACCAAACAGCATGCATATTTCAAAATAATGTAATGGCTCCTAAACCCAAATACTGCTTAAAACCACCACTGTACTCCACTGTAAATATCAGCGACGCCTGCCCAAACTGCGGTGCCAGTAATAACGACTCTGTTGGTAGTATTTATGTGCCCATTAACATCCCACCGCGGTGACCGTGCCATTACCACAAGGAGAGTAAGCGTGTGCAGACGCTGGGGCCGTGGTCAGATGCTGCTCTGGGGCAGGGAGAGGCGCTGGTCCTTGCCTGGGGGAGGGGAAGGGTCTGGTGGCACCACTGTTGGTCTTCTCTGGAAGAAGGTGTCCAGGGGTTGTCTGAAAGTGTGGAAATTAAAGTCTTGTTTATGAAAAGGAGGTGTCCACAGGGTGCAGAACACAGGTCGTCTGCCCGGGACATGGCACTGCTTATTTTGGGATTGCCCCCTCCCTGGAAGTGCTCAAGGTCAGGTTGGATGGAGCTCTGAGCAACCTGGTCTAGTGGAAGATGTCCCTGCTCATGGCAGGGGGGTTGGAACCAGGGATCTTTATGATCCCTTCCAGCCCAAACCATTCTATGATTCTATGCAGATGGAGCAAACGCGTGGCTCTGTGTCTGCCTTTGAGTGTGACACGGCTAGAGACTGGGGTGGAGCTGCAGATCTCTTGGTAGCTCTGGATGAGGTGATGGGCATGCTGTTACGCTGACTTTCATAGTTTCCATACCGGGTCTGAACAACTCTCACTCCTGGTCACCGTGGAAGCCGGTCAGACTTTGCCCGTGAAGGACAGGCTCAGCCCCTGGGATTTCCTCACCTGGGTGCAGCGCTCCGGAGGGATGTTTGGCAGAAGCAAAGATGTGAACAGCCCAGCTCCGACGGGGCCTGATCAGAGGGTGCTCGGGCGTCTCTTTCCAGCCTGAATCCTTCTGCAATTGCATGTGAAATCATGGATCTGTTGGGCTCGGCAGGGAAATGCCCCAAGACTCCAAATGAAGTGAGCATTGGACTTTGAGCTCTCCAGAGGTCAAAGCTGGAGGAGAAGCTGCCGTGCCCGAGCCGTGGTGAGGGCCCTCTCTCGTCTGTGCTGGAGTCCCTGCTGTGAAAGGGTTTCCACCACTCTTCAAGGGAGACCTTCCTCTCCATCAGACCTCAGGGCTTCTCCTGCTAGGGAAGACTTCCTCACTTACAGCTTGCATTTTTCTCTTTCCCTTTTCGGTCCTGGCTGCTTAGGGAAGCCCCTCTCCTCTCACTTCCATCACTTCTCATCACAGCTTTAGCTAAAGGCTGGATCCAGGCAAGAAAATTTGGGTCTGCTTCCTTGGTCCTCAAGCCTTGTGGGCAAATCATTGAGGTGGATTATAACGTCTGTTTATGCCTCACCCCTTATAAGGCAGATGGCCACATTTATTTTTTTTTTTAAGAAATACATATAGGTGGGAGGAACGGAGGAAAATTTGTCAAAACAACAGGTTATAAGTGATTGCCAAGATTATGTATTTACTGAGCGCGTTCGCTGCCTTGAGCCAGTGAATTTTGACTCTGTTTAGAAAGGAGCAGAGGGATTATGAGAACCCGTGTGTGCAAAAGTACACAAGCCATTAATTACGGCGACTGCTTCGCGATACGGTCTAGCAAGAGCTAATGGAGCACGAGAAACCTGTGGAAAATGTTAGCGAGAGCTGTCAGGATGTTTGTCTTACAAGCTGCTCCGAGTGATCTCATCTCTCCCAGCGTTTCGGAGGGTGAGGGCTGTGCCGGGTCAGCTGGAGGCGGCGGGCAGACGCCCCAGCTCTGGAAGGAGGGCGATGGGGGGGAGGCATGGGGTCTGCGCAAGTGAAGCGAGGTCTCGGGGATGTGGGGTACTTGTTGCTGCGCTCCGCTGCTCGAGGTGAAAAATACGGGTGGAAAGAGGATGATTTAAGGGTGTTTGGAAAGCATAAAATTCAGTCTTTTCTTTCTGCTCCTCCGAAACAGCCGAAGTAAATTGTCACTTGGCATTGTATAAACAGGCAAGTGCGGGGCTCGGGGGGCAGCTCAGAGGGGGCAGCACCGGAGTGCCCTGGGTGAGGGGCCACAGCGGGCAGGAGGGATGCAGCCGGGCTGGGGAGATGCTGTGTCCATGTGTGTGGGGCAAGGACGCTTCCTCGGGGGAATCATTTCCCTGTGGTCCTTCCTTCTGCCTCCCCCTGTTCTCAGAGACGATGCCCGGAGGACCGAGGGATGACAAACAGGCCAGAAATGGTGGCTTGGCGATGTCGGGGCTGGAGGTCAGCTCGCTGTCCTGATTTATAAGAGATCTTGCTCGCTGCGTCCCAGGGCTGCCTTGGCTTTTCATTCATGCTGGCGATGACGAAGAGCCGTGCTTAAACAGCATTACTGTGCTGGCGCGGGCTGCTTTTAGGAGCAGGAAACCGCTCCCTTTATCCTCACTTGATCTTTCGGAGTGAAATATGTGCAGTGCCCTTGTCAGCAGTAAGAGCCTCCTAAGGAAAAAAAGAAAGGTTAGCAAGCAGAAACAGCTGTTTTACCTTTAACTTCTCGCTTGGTGTGGACTAGGGAAACTGGAGGAGGGAGGCCTTAAGGGAGAGAGGTCTGCAGTGCAGGAGAAAATGCGCTCTGAAAGCCTGACAAAGTTGTGTTGGATTGAATCTGCCTTTCCCTTGATTTTGCTGTGGCTTTTATTTGGCCTGGCATTTTAAAATTGTTATTATTATTTAAATGCACCATTCTATTAAGAGAAAGATAATTGCTTTTTCTTTCTTCTGCCTGAGCTTCTTAACATGATTAAGATACAGAAAAGAAATGCCTGGACATGAGGATGATCTAACAGGCACCGACCAGCCCAAGTCACTGAGGCCCAGTTTAAAAACATGGCACTTTTCCAGGATCTATTTGTTTCTCTTAACACGGTGATTTGTTTTTCTGTATTGCTCTCTGTAATTATCATTGCACTGCGTATTCACTGGCTCTAGGTTCAGTGTAATATAAATCTGGAATTAGTCTATTGAAGTCAATGGTTTCAGATACATTTGCTTTAACAACTAAACTAGGTCTTAGTCTCATTTGTCCTACTATAGCTCCAGACTAACTCCACCAAAGTAAATACAGCTTCTCTCTCACCAGTGTTTTCCAAAAAGCCCTCGCCACACTCCTTGGCTACACCTTCCACTCTTGTGCTAAGCAGCATGCTGCTGCAAGATGACTCCTGTGGCTTCAGACTGAGCCTGGCTTCAAACCCCCGCTGAAAGCTGTCTGCCTTTGACCTGGTGGAGAGGAAAGGCTGGCGGGGTCGGAGCCATCGCCTGCCTCTGTGCTGCGGGCGATGCAGCTTGGCATTCCTTCGCCGCTCCGCTTCAGTCTCCCTCCGAAACGCTGGGTAGACCTGGGCTCAGGCTGCTCTCAAATCTGCTGCTTGAACCTTTTGTGTTTATCTGGACTGCCAGGTCTGGAAATGGCTTTTACAGGTCCGTGAGATCCCGTGGTTTCTTTGTCTCCAAAGACTGGGCCGGCCTGCTCTGGTGAGCAGCGTGAAGGTGAGCTTTTCAGAAGCCGAGCGAGGTGCTGGTCCTTCTGGTTTGTCATCAGAGTCCAGCTGGATCTTTAACTCGCGCCTCTGCACTAGAGCTTCACTTTCCATTTGCCAGGCATAATGTTCGCCCAGTTAATGCTGAATTGGGGTTTATCCTTAGAGCCCAGTAATTATCCTTCCCAATCTTGTTTTCAGTAGCTTAGAGGGGGAAAAATTAACAGAAAAATACTGAAAGGCAAAAAAGCAGGCCTGGTTTAAAAACCAACAAAAAAATCAGTGTTACTACTGTTAGTAGGGTTGACATCTGTTGAGTCAGATATTTAAATTCTAAATCCTTCTGTTTTGGGATTAAACGTGAGGGGAGCACAAGGGTCTTTTCTTTTCACCATCAGGCTCAGTCCCAACTCTCTCTGTTCCTGGTGAGCTGGCTGGTGCCTGGCAGGGGCTGTTTTCATCCTCGGGTGAGAACTGAAGCCGTGCAGCAGAGCTGACCCTCGCCAGCCCTCCCAGACCGCACGTGTGGATAAAGCGGCTCCACTGGGCTGGCTGCATGCCGCACCCGTAACTAGATGGGGTCATCGCAGCCCCGCAAACTTCCCCCCAAAATTCATTGCCCCCAAAAAATGTCGAGGTTTAAATTCAGAGGACTCTACTTCTTTGTTACAGAAATATTATATAGTGTCAGTGTGTTGGCCTGCTGTGGATGGCAGCTCTTGAATCACGTGTGTGTCCCTGCCGAGCAGGCTGTGCTGCGCTGCCTGGCTCCCACGTCAGCAGTGGGTCCCCTCTCCTGCTCGGGAGGGAGCATGCGAGATGTCGATGGCTGCTCGCCATCCCCCGGCCTCAGCCGCCTCTCCGTGAGCCGGGGGGTGACCGCACGAGCAGCCCGGGGCCCGTCGGGTGCACGGGGTCCTGGCTCGGGAGGGATGCTGTGTGTGGTCACTCGGGTGTTCCTGGAGGGGACAGGTTCTCCATGGGCCCAGGTTTTTTTTTTAGTGGGTTTCAGTTGGAGATGGCCATGGAGGCCATGGGTGGTGCAGCCATGAAAAGCAACAAAACGCCTGGGATGGGATGGATCTCCAGCCACGCAGGCTGGAAAGCCAGTGCCAAACCCAGAGTGGTGGGATACTTCCACACCAGAGCAACGTGCTCTGCGGTTTCGATCATCATCCAGTGGATTGGGCATTGGGTTTGGGGGTGCAGTGCTTGCCTGCACAGGCAAAGGAGAGGGGCTCAAAAGAGTAGAGCTAAGCTTGGGAAAAGCCCTAGTAACTCTGGGAAAACCTGCAAAAGGAGAGTAAGAGGATTGTGAATACTCAAGATGATGCTGAGGGCCAGGGAAGCAGTGGGCCGGCAACCAACCTGAGGTTGGGACAACCTCTGCCAGCTGGTCGGGGCCATGGCGGCTGGAAACCATTGCAGCCCCACGGGCAAGTGCCGTGGGTGCGGGGAGCTGGAGGGCAGACACGCATCGTGGCTTACCCCCCTGTGCAAAGTCAGCGGTGTTGGGTGGAGAACCCAGCCTCTGCTCGGATTTGCTCTTACGTGGGTTTATGTGTGGAAATTATCAGGGCAAACACAGGCTGCTGTGCTGCACGCAATGGCCACGGTGCTGACACGCATTGGGCAGAGCGACCACGGCCAGTCCCTGCTCCTGCCCTGGGACCAGCCAAGCGCTCTCCTGCGGCTCCGGTGGGCATTTCTAATGAGGAAAAAATGTAATTTTCCAATCTCTTCCAGTTTTTGATTCTGGTAATCTGGAAAAATTCTGATATAGTTTAGGGATTTTTTTTTTTGCCTTTCACAGATGGAGACCATGCACATCAGTGGGTGCCCAAAACACGCCTCGCGCTTCACAGTGTTTTCCCCAAACTTTTTCTGCAGTCGCTGCGCAGTACGTGCACTTCACAGCTCTGTGCTGCTACTTGATAAGACAGCTGGAGAGAAGCTATTTTCTGATTTTCAGATACCGTAGTTTATCTCGAATGTTAGTTTTCACTGGCAGTTTAAGAAGTTCTTGGAAAACGCTTCAACTTCCCCCTTAGTACTGAGATGGTAAAAAGCAGATAAAACTTGTTGTTTACTACCAGCAAAAGAGTTTAGAGTTTTTTTGAAGATGTCAACTCGGGGGCTGTTATTTAGTTTTTTTGAGATGACACGTGGCTCACCTCTATCCTAAGAAGAAAGGGAAATGATTAGCAGTCCTTTCTACTGGGCTTTAAAAAAAACATACCCAAAACCACAAAAACAAAAGAAAAAAACCCAAACAAAAAAAAAACCCAACAAACAAAAAACTCCAAAGAATATAGGTTTTTTACTGAGAAGTTGAAACTTAAAAATTTTGGGGTAAAACCTTTCAATTCAAAGCTCAAAGTTCTGACCGGGAAATTTCCCCAGCGGGAGTTTCTCGCTGGGGCGGGGGGTTGTTGGCCAGGCCCTAATTCCCGTGTCACCCTGAAGTGCCTTTTGATGTGGGCACTTGTCTTTTACAAAGACAAACCTGTCTTTGTAAAGATTCTGGTTACAAAAATCCTATTTTGCCAGAAAACATCATTTCTGCTGGCTACGTCCATCCCTTCAGAGCAGGGAGACCTTCTGGTCCTTCCCTAGGAGTGCCCCAGACCAGCAATATCCGACCAGCTCCCGTTCCCTATTAAAATTCACACCGCAGCCTTTCTCGCCGCTCCTTTTCTCAGATGACATTTAAACCTGTCAGTGGTTACAACTGGTGTCGTGGAGCCTTTGTAACCAATGTAAAAATTGCTCTCTTGCTTCACAGTGGCTTCTAAACACAGAAAAAGAAAGAGGATGGCTAAGAATGGACATAAATACACAGAAGTACCCTTGCACTGCTTTCCTTGTTGCTGGTCTGACGGTGTTTCCACTGTTCCTCCCCTTGGAAAGCAAAATAAACCTGGGCAGCGGTGACTAATAATGTGCAATAAGCAGGGATGACAAATGTGTTTATCAGCAGTCAAACAACGCGGACAATGTGTCACCCCTGTCCCCGTGCCATGTTCAACGGCACAGAAGTATTGTTATGGCTAAGGAGAGGGTGCTGGGACGTGTCTGCCGAGGAGTCGGAGTTCGTCTGTGCAGCCCAGCTGGAAGGGGATCCCTAAAGGGATTCCTGAAGATCCCCTAAAGGGATTCCTGAAGATCCCCTAAAGGGATTCCTTCACCCATGGGCTTGACCCTGGTGTCTCGGTGCCAGGCTGGCCGCAGCCCGATGGGCTCAGGATGGGTCCCCGGGTGCCTGCCGTCATCCCCTGCCATGGGGCGCGCTCATCCGTCCCCGACAACAGCCAAAGCTGGCGGGGGATGGATCCTGGTGAAGGGCAGCAGCAACATGTGGCCTGACGAGAAATCCAGCAGCTCTCAGGCGGATACCTTGTCTATACAGACACTTATTCCATCTATAGCCTAGGTATAGGGTGCCTGGGCACGTTTCTGGGTGAGCGTACTGTGGGCAGCAGCAGCTGCTGTGTCTGCGCACAAAGCCAGTGCCGGTGGGTGCATGGCCGCGCACCAACGCTGCTTTGAGCTTTGAATACACGTGAGCTTTGAATTTTGAATGCTCTCATCTGGTATGGCCACTGGTAAACAGCAACCTCTGGTTGTTTGTACGAAGTACAAAGGCTGCTTGATGGTCCGATCGAGCTGTTTCCATTTCTCCATGATTCATATATTCAAGTCTATAGTCGTTTGTTTTTATAAACTTCACAAACAAAAAATTCATGTTGATGTTTTGGTACCAAGCTCAAATATGGGAACAATTTTCTTCTTGATGCCAGTGTTTCTGGTGTGAGAGCTGAAAGGCATCCAGAAATGCTGTGTTTTCACCGAATATTCTTCAGTCCCAAGATATAGCATTTTTAAAGCATTACGGAAGCAAAAACAATCGCAGCGCCTTGAAAGCTTTTTACACTGACTCTGCTTCATGGAAATACTGACTCAGGGCCAAATGGCTGATTGTATCGTATGATGTAAGGAGGAGTTAGAAAGCTTAGCAGGGAATTAGAATAATGCAGTTTTGTGTGTCTGTGTGCAGTGAAGAGGGGGGAGCACAGCATTTGTTAGAAAGCTTTAAATCTTTTGCAGCTATATGTTAGTCGCTCGCAAAACTGTCGCAGACCGTGTTGAAAGCGATGGGGATTTGATGTGTGACGAGCTCTTAGCTGCCGAACTGAGCTCCTGGTTGAGATCTTTTCAGTTCGCTTAAAAGCTGTAAAATCTTCCTTGCTGGGGTGTGGAGGAAGCAAACGGCCCTGCTGCCGTGTGGACAAGGAAGAGCAGGACTTTGCTGTGTTCTTATTCTGGAAGGGCAATGAAGGATGTAGCAGTGCTAAGGGGGATAAATTCTGGCCTGGTTTCTGCCATCAGACAGAACTAAAGGTGGAGATTTGGGGATGGTGCAGCGCTCCCTGGACGTAGACGCTGGCCAAGGGAGGGGTGCAATGCAAGGGGAGTCCCAGCCCTGCCCCATCCCTGCTCCTTGCTGCTGGGAGCCATTTTTATGGTTTATTTTATCTTGTTGTGCTGCCAGGGAGAAAAGCCATGCATTGCAAGCATGAACTCTGAGACGAGTAAAAATCAAAGATGACCTAAGTGCCTAGAGGCATAAAAACAGCCACTGAATTGTTCAGCTTGTTTAATGAAATGGAGCAGCACAAAGACACAGTTCATGTATAGATTTATATATACAACAGCACTGGCACTCAAACAGTTCACAGAGCTCACTGCAAATCATAAAATGGGGAAGCCTGGCCATTCTCGGCTGCTTGAGGGAGATTTGGGAGTGAAAGTCCTATCGGAAAACCTGCCCTTGCTGTAGTGCTGTGATGGCAGAACATGAAGGAGCTGGGGACGTGCCAACCCATAGCTGCTGCTGAAGCTCAAGGCTAAGTTGCTGCTTAAACCTCTGCTCTGGCTACAGCAAAGTGCCATTTGTGGGCATCGCCTCGCCCTTGAGTCGCAGTTCCCCGCAGAGCCAGAGGTAAGTCGCTGCCCTGCCGCGGCCACAGGACAGGCAGAGCTGCAGCGACGAGTCACGTCTGCTGCAGTTCACTCCCGCTTCCTAAATACACATATTACATACATGATGCCTGCTGCTGCCTGCGGGTCCTCCTGCCCTGCCCCGTGTTTTCTGCCAGCCGGTTACTGGCGTGGAGGGTGGACAAGGCTGTCTCATCGCGCCGCTGCCCACCTCGAGTGAGTCATCAGATGGGGTGAGGTGCAAGCACTGAGCTGTGTTTGGTGCTTGTATCTGAAACACTGACTTCGAATGATGGTGCAGGTCATTAGGTCCTTAATTTCCTCTTTAATGGATTTTCTAATGCATTTGATGAGTAAATAGATGCTCAATAGTAAATAGAAATACAATTTTCAATCTTGGACTTGAAACAGGGCCTTGATATTGCCGTTATTTATGTTTACAGAAGTTCTGTGGACCTCACGGGAGGTGGAATATGTGCAAATGCTGGAATGATTTGGCCTGGAAGCACACAGCAGTGTCAGCCCGGGCCACTGCCAAAGGAACAACTCGAGTGTGCATGTGGCTTTCGGAACATGAATGATCTCATTGACTCCCGATCGCCCGTGGATGCGGCCCGGGCTGAATGGGTCTTGTGTTTGCATGGAAAGATGGTCCGGGAGGAACCGAGAACGTTTCCGAGCAGGCGTTGCTACGTGTCGCCATATAGGCACAGAGTATGTCCCCTCAGATGTGAGCTGGGTTACCGGTGAGGGTGGGCACCCCAGGGACACGAGGGCTCTGGGCTCCTGGGTGCTGCTGTGCAATCCTGGGGCCGCGCTCGGGGAGGAGGTGGTGTGAGCAGGATCCTGCCTGTGCCCAGGCCCGCTCTGCAGGCAGGACGCAGCCCCTCAACGGGGATCGCACCCACTGCACGGGAGCTCAGCAGCCTCCTGCCGAGGTGGGAGCTGTCTGCCCGGCCGAGCACAGCAATTTGAGCCTCTTGGTTTACAAGTGCCACGTTGGCACGGAGTAATGCGATTATACATTCATGTCAATTTGTGTAAAGCTGGCAGCATCCTCGGCGAATATTTTTGTACCTCCAGTTTCTAAATGGCATTACTGTTAACAGCAATGTATCATCATTACCAGCAAGGCTTTAGAGGATGCACGAGCAAAGTGTGATATTGCTTAAACCTCTGTGAGTACTGCATGGTAATTAATCAGGCATTGGTTGGTTATGTTCTCACCTTGCTCAGTAGAGAATAACGCAATGTAATGGAGCAGGATTTTGTTAAAAATTCTGTGGTGAGCTGATCCCCCCCCCCGGTCAGGACGGCTGTCTCTCCTTAGGTATACAAGAGCACTGCGGGCCAGAAGCCTTGCGTGAGTCTTTTTCTTCCTGCTGAAGCATTAGGTAGTGCTGGGTTGGTGCCAGAGGTGAGATCCAGCCCAGAGGAACCGAGGGTCTGCAGACCCCCAGATTTTCGGGGTCTCATCCTGAAGCTGCTTTGGCTATGGTGCTGTCTCCAGTCGTGCCTTTATGTATTAATAGGGGACAGAGCTGGCAGCGGGAAAGGGTAGCAGAAGCACGCATTTGTCTTGCTGTCCAGTAAGCCACATAACAAATAGCGATGCCAAGTGTAATCCTGCTTCAGTTAAGACTGTTGCTTTGGTTTGTCATCATTCATTGTTCAGCGTACAGCTGCTTAATGACAGGATGTGGGAAATGAAAAGTTTTTTATGTCCTCGTAGACTTTTTAACATAAAAATTCCTGTGCAATGGAGGGGAAGAAGGCGCTTGCACAGAAACCCTGGGTTTGAACTCTGAGATGCAGCCTGGCCAGAGCGAGCCTCCCCTCAACGAGGCTCAGGAGACGGAGGTTTTGCTCTTAGCTTTAAAAATAACCTGCTGTGTAAAGCCAGGCGCTATCCGCGCCTCGGCTTTGTTTGCTTACGTTACACATCTGGTGCAGCTGTCTCTGCCCAGCGCCTTGCAGGACACGACCCGCGTTTGATAGGAAGAAGTGAAAAATAAGACAAATGAATGCCATGTATTTGCGTGGGGCCACTTCTTTGCAAAATGCCCCGTGTCCAGTTAAGTTAGCAAAGGTTAGATTTTGAACCTAAATGTAGGGAAACGGAGGGAATTATCCTTACAGACTGTGAGCAAGTGGACGAAATATGAGGCGGACAGGGCACTTGCGGAGGAGACTTCATTAAGCCAGTAATGGCAGAGACAGCCCCAGCCCTGCTGAAAACCGGGGTGCCTCTTTCATTTTCAGGTCCATTTTTAATAATAATCTTAATTTCTATACAGGCCACAGTGGGGCTCCACCCCTTCTGCATGCTAATTGCTTCTAGTTGATAGTGCGGAATTACCGGCGGGCGTGTGGTCTTTGCTCTCAGTGGGAACTCTCCTACCTGGGTGCGCTGCACATCATGTAAGCATAGAAGGAAGCTGATGGGTTCAATGGGAGACGTATTTCATCCACACTTTAAACTTATTTCTGGCAGGCACAGCCCCTGAAGAACCACCGAAGGCTGGGATGTGGCCAGCAAGTCTGCATAATTGCTAGCCCCTACCCCCTTCGCTCTGCCTCTAGAAATATTCTCTCTCCTCCTCTGTGTATATTTATTAAGGTCTGTCCTGGACTATGTGAAATCAGTGTGGAATTTGCCCAAGGTTCCTCTCTGCTGGCCCAGAGCTTCTCAGCAGCATAAGCGAAATTAAAGGAGGTGCTGGTGTTGGGATGAAACTGCTCCTGCTTATCAGAAAGGGAGAAACAGAGGAGTTGGGGTGCTGCGCACTCTGCCCTCAGCACTGCGAGAGGGATGAGGAGCTGCTGAAATCCCCAGCTGTGGGCTCCCCTTGTATCTGGGATTTACCACCTCTTACGGTCTCAGATAAACATCACCTTTTTAGGATTATTTGACATATTCTTGCAGTAATCTGTTACCTGCAGATCACCACCATGCTCATCACCACTCTCTCAGTCCGAAAGTTGTGCTTTTTTTTCGTATCCCTTGAAATTTTCTATTTCCAACAAGCCTACTGTTATCTCACTTTTGCTATTTTAAGTTCTGTGGCACAAAAAGGCTGACTCACAGAAAGCCGTGTTGTAGGAAATATTGGCTCAGCTGAGGAAATAATTCTCAGTTCATTCTTCCACCATGTGCTTTGGGTTTTTCTGTGTCCCTCTTTTTTTTTTTTTTCTTGGTCTTTTGGTCTCATGCTATGGCACACATCTAGCACCATGAAAGCTTGAGAGCTATTTCTAACGCACTGGTCTACCCAGTCAAACGTCTCTCTCTGTATATACCCCAAAGTGTTTTATGTACCTGCTAGAAATGTTACACAGGATGCTCACACAGCTCATAAAACTTGGCCCCGTATTGGAAATGTTTTGTGGAAGTATGCTGCTTAATCTCCTGCAGCCATTCACAGTTAATGTTGTCGTGGTGTGCATCGGAGGGGGTGACGATTACAACTGGCTCAGGGAAGTTTGATTACGTTATCAGAAGTCCTCAAGAATAAAACTGAAAGAAGTGGATGTTCAACGAAATGGAGATAATTGACTGAAAAGGGGGAAGTACGGGAGGCCCCGGCAAAGTCGTCCTGCTGACTGGACTTGCACTACAGTCAGCTCCTTCTGGTGAGTGCCCATCACCCTTTCACAGCTGAGGGACTGTATAAAACACATCCAGGGTGTGCTTTAACTGAGTGTTAAGCACGTCAGTGATGTGCAGTGGAAGACAAGGCTGGAGATCCAGGATGAGATCCTCGCTCAGCAGGGTGGGTGGGGTGGGTGGGGTAAACCCCAACAACTGCAAAACCTCTCTTGACTTCAAGGGTTTTCATCACTGGAGCAGGCTGTCTAACAACAGACTGCAAGGCCTGCTCTGGCACTACCATGTACTTCATTTGTTTTGCGTTTAATATGCCAGAAAACAATGCTTAACGTCTTGTAGATGTGGATATAGCATCGCTAGCTACAGGAAAGCAGCTGCTACCAATAATATAATAATAAGAAGAAGCAGGGACTTTTGAATGTACATATTGATATTTTTTTCTAAACCTTTTTGACACTATCATTAGCAAAACCTAATTAGACGGTGGTTTTCAACAATTGTTGTCCTCAGGACACAAAGTATAGCCCTCACATAAATAATATTATAATATTTAAAATACTTTATAAACACTAATTTACCCTCCCAGTTTTCTTGTTAGATAATTATGTGTTAACAATAATATCATCATCATTAGTAGCTGTGCTAGTCCTCTCTCTTTATAGATGGAAGCTCATGCCCTGATAATGAACAGCTTGCTGAAGGCCACATGAGGAGTCTTTCAGGACTCTGATTAGGGAGCAAACAGTCCTGGCTCTGTCCTCGCTCACGCTAAGAACCAGAACAACGTAGGTCTAATAAAAGAAAAGCGGGGCTTGAAGTACGGGCAAGAAAAAGGAAGCCTCTTCAAGCTGGCTAGATTCCTGAGCTGCCAGGAAATATTAAAACAGTATGTGACAGAGATAAAGGTAAATATCTAATAAATATTATAACTTTTGTACTTGTGCCTTTATTTACTCTGCAGTAATTACACTGGGTAATGTAGATTATATTATGAATCACGATGACACTTACAATACTGAATTTTTGCAGCCACATCCTGTCCCTGTGAGATAATCCGCTTTGATCTTGTACAAGAGCCAGATAGGTCTTGCTTGAAACTTCAGAGGTGTGCGATAGCAGCTGGTACACGCCCTTTTTCATAACCTTGTTAAAATAAAACAAGTTTGGATTTGCTTAGCCATTGTAGGATGTAACATCTGAGCTACAACCTGCCTGTGAAGGGAGCTTTGCCATAACCATGGAGTAAACAGGGCCCTCTTCAGTATTTCTGTGTGAGAAGTAACGCTTTTTTTTTTCCATTTTAAGAAATGTGGATATTCATATATCCAACCGCAAAAAAAAAAAAAAAGAAAAAAAGGTTAAAACAATCCTTAGAGAGTGATAAAAGCCAAAAAATAAATTTCTTCCCATGCCTCTAACTCAGCTTGCCGTGTCTAAACTCCTTACTACAGGCACTCTGGGGCAGCCCGGTCTTGCATTGCTGGGTGTGCTTGCACAGCGGTTGTTTAACAACAGCCTGCCTGCTGCCATGGTATCCGCTGTCAGCATCGCCTCTCCAGGAAACAACCCCAGTTCACGCTGAAACTACAGCTCTGCACCTGCGATAGCTAAACCTGCCGGGGCTCAGCCCACGTTGCTTTCCGGAGTCAGGTCTGCATCAGCATCTTTCCGAGTTGTTCGCTCATTTTTCTCCTCTTCTCCACAATTGTGCGAAACGTCCACAGATCCTCCTGGAACCAGACTCTGGGTAGCAAGGGATGGTATTCAGGGCTTTCGACACGACGCTAATCGTGCCAGCTTTCACTTCGTCCTCCCTCTTGTGCCAGGAACCGCGCCGGGAGCCCAGGGGGGACGGTGGCATCCTCTGCCCACCATGGCAGCCCTCTGCGGGCAGGGAGGCTCTGGGACTGCAGCAACAAATCCATTGTGTTTTCTCTCCAGAAAAAAAAAAAAAAGGAGAAAATGTGCCCCAGTGGGAGCGGCCGTTCCCCTGCAAGAAGACAAGGTGCAGGAGCCCTCGCTTGAAGGCGACTGAAGCAGCTGGCATCTCTTCTCCTCTGTTTCTCTCACTTTTCCTTTAAAAATATGTTCCTCTGGCACTGATCTGAAAGCTCTCCGTGGTGTGACACGTTCACACACGCACTTGTGTTCCTCTTCAAGCCTTTAGGGTATGCTGGGCCTCTGGGTAGGAGGTCAGCAGCAATAAAACAGAAAGGCCAATGGCTTTGTTTGGGAAATATCCCAGTCTTGCAGCAGCAGCTCTTAACTTTGTCATCTGCGGGCTATGCTGTTTTTTGGGGGCCTGCTGGTAGCTTTTAAAAATAGAAGCATGGAATTGCCCCTGTGCAGAAGGGCCAGGACGAGCAGCCCGCGCCCTGCCGAAGCTCTGTATACCAGGGAGATGCTAACTGGTCCACGCGTCTTAACACCACCGACTTACGGCAGCGCTAAATGTGCCACGAGCGGCAAAACTTGTGTCCTGAAATTTCTGAAAGCCGCTTCATGGCTTCGGATCACACGGTTCGTCAGCTGCCTATGAATGAGGGACTATGCACCTGGTCACACTGTTCCTCCGCTCCTGCTGTTTATTCTGGGAAGCGGAAGCCTCCGAGATCGATCTGGGTAAGTGTATCAACGAGACGATTGTTTTGGGATCCAGTCCTCTCTAGTATGGAGATGTACAACGTGTCTGTGCATGTATACTTTAAAGCAACTGATGAAAGTAAAAAGTAGCGCTACAGGCATGTTAATCACCCAATGTTAGACATTTTTTACCATGTGTCCACTGATCAATTCCTAATGATTTTGTACGCCAAGGTAGTGGCAGGAGATGCTCCCTACTCAGAAGCAAGTCCCTCAAGTCCCCAGCATGTCCTCTCCCGCAAAGTCATTGTCAGCAGCTGCAAAAAGAATAAAGCCAGTCCTGTCAAACTGGTGAACTTGCATTTCCTTTCTTGGTATGTAGAACATAAATAATTAGATGTTGTTTTAAGTTGGTATCTTCCTCATAGTAAGGAGAAAAAAAAAAAAGAAGGCTTAAGAGTGTGAAGGCCACTGGTCTTAACTGTTCAGTGCTCCAGATTTAGAGTCTATGGACATGGGGAAGTGGTGGGGAAATTGCTAGGGCGTGGGTGTACCTATCTCTCCTCTTTGCCACTGTTTTCTGGTGTGGCAGCACTACTAGGACTAAAGGTGCCTTTGTGGTTTACGCTAATCGGCTTTGGGGCACAAACTGAGAAAAGCATGGTCGTGGGGAACAGGACGGTGGGTGCGGGGAGCCCTACTCCAGCAGCTGTCCCTCCTCTGCCCCAGCCAGCCCTGAGCCAGGGCGCTCCCCCGGCGGGACCCTGCCCGTTCTGCTCTGTAAGTCCGCGGGGTTTAAGTCCCGCGTGTTTAAATATCAGGTTTAACTGGGGCTTGCCTGCATATCAAAGGCAGTATGGTAATTTTTACGAGGGAAAGGGTTTGCCCCGGTGTTGGCCAGACTTGTCCCTGCTCTCCCTGTTGCACAACGTGGTGCTGAGTCACTGCCGTTTCTCACCCAGCAAGCGCTTGCATTTTCTTGGTGCCGTGTTTGTACAGCGTGGGGTCCCGTAACGCACGCCGTAACTGGGGGAGCCTTTGCATAAACAAGAGCTAGAAATGAACAAAGAGTCTTCCTGGTGCGCTGGTATTTATCTGTGTCTTGCCGTGCATGGGGAGTTGCACTTGGGCACCTCGCTTGTGTGGTGGACTGGGCTTGAGCTTGCTTCTCTGCAGTCAGTCATGTGACTCCTGCCGATGCACTGGTATCTCACTGGGCCTTTAGTCTCGCCCCAATCTGCAAAAGATTTATGGATAGGTATTACATAGATTTAACACAATACCACGGCTTTTATTGTTTTCTGGAAAATGTTAATAAAAAACAAGTATTACAGATGCATTTTAATCCCTGAAGTGATTTTTGAGTAGAATGAATGAATTATTAATTGTAGTTATTGTTATTATTGCAATGCATACCTATCTCACAGGACATTGTGAGGATTAATTAATTCTTGTAAAGATGTAAAAGGGCATACAGGTGTCAAAGGTTATGACTAAAGTGCTTTGAAAATGGAAAACACTCTGTGAGTGCCAAGTATTATTATTTATGGAGTCCAGGCAGTGTGCTTGGTGCTGTGCAAACACTGGTCCAGCTACTGCAAATATTTGCTTATATGTGCTTAGTAGGCCGAGCACTCACTGCTACAAGTAATTTCAACAATTTTAAGGATGTGTCCTACAAATATGGCCGTGAGAAGACCTGCCAGCAGTTGCGATGGGCACGCCACGAACGTGAGCAGCTGTGGTACTGCAGCAATTGGAAGTCACGCTTTTATTCAAACATGTGGATGAACCGAGACCTCAGATCGCTCCAGTTCTACTTCCAAAAGTTAGGGTTTGATCCCGTCTTTCTTGCTACCGGGAGGCTTTGGGAAAGGAAATGTAACAACAGTTATTGTTGACAAGTGCCTCTCCCGGCTCAAGGCAAAGCCAACTCCCTAAGCTGGGCTCACTCACCGAACAACCCGCTGTAAACCATAACCTGCTCAACTGCCCGGTGTTACCCAACATCTGTTCTTGGAAACCTCTGAAAGTGAGAGCCTCCCTCCCGTACGCTCTGGAAGTTTGGGCAACGGAACCACAAAGTCTAAAGCTCATCATGGAAAGTAATGCCTTTGTGCAGTGCTGTGAAGTGTTTGCCTTCATAAAGAGAGGGAAACCAGAATAAAATGGATGGGGTGAAATTATTAAAGCATATATCTGCCAGAATGCACTTCATAGATTCTGCAGAGCAGAACGTATACTCGGGTAATCACCCGCTCGAGTACATCGTAATGTTAAAAACGAAAGCCTGGCACCCCCGAGTCATGACCGAACATCTGGGGAACACCAGACCACGGAAACCTTCAGGCAGATGACTTCAGTTCAGCATGCCGTCGCTGCTCAGCAGACGGATGAGAAGACGGTGTTCATAGTTCCTGTGGGCCAAACAACGCACACTTGAGGGGTTTCCCCTCCTCCGTTTCTCACAGAAACTTTCTGAACGTTACACCTCCGGGTCCTATTTCATGGACTTCTCACAGCTGCTCCCATACCCTTCTTCGGGCCCCGGGGTCCCGCAGTCCCATGTCAGAGGTCCCTTATCTTCCTTCCTCTTGCCTTAGGCTACGTGCAAACTCCCATTCCCCCTTCCTTCACCCACTGTTTTTGCTCACCTTCTTTTACGTGGGAAATAAATAATTCAGAGTATCAGGAGGTTAAACTTCTTTAGAAGCATGGACACATCTACGATTATAATGTAGGAAAGCACTAATGAGTCCCTTGCCAGCTTTTTCCTGCCTTTTAAGTGTCCCAACGTTCAGCAAAGCACTCAAAATTTGGAGTTGGGACTGTCTATGGTCTTCAAAAATTACTGCAGCTTTACATACCTAAAGCAGACAACCTACACACCATTACTGAGAAGAGAAAGCTGCCCACTTGGACCATCAAAATCATTACAGAAACAAATGCTGAACACCCAGTGGTCTGCAACTGCAACTACGCTCCCTGGCTTTCTAGGGAGACTTTGGTTTCCTCATATAACTCAGGCCTCTTCAAGCAAAGCGACTGAAGGCCCAGGGCTTCCTCAGAATTTAATGATTTTGCAACACAAAAATATCTGTTTGCTGCAAGTATTTAAAAATTATTCTTCATAAAAAAAAAAAGTGCATGGGCCTGTCCTGGAAAAAAACGAGCGCTGTGAGGTGATCCTACACCCAGAGACCCACGCGCCTGCTTTCATCAAGGCTTCGCGGAGCCGAGGGGCCCCATCCGCTTGCGAGATGAAGCTCGGGTAGGAGCAATCTGCCGCCGGTACACCCCAGTCGTTAGGCTGAGAGCAAAATCCACCCTCAGCTCCAGAACTGCCGTCTTCGGACCAGCGTAATTCTCCAGTCATGCCGAGCTCTGTTCACAAAAAAGGAAGAAAAACCAGAGCTCCATTCGTGGCCCACCTCTCTCCTCTCCCGCTCTGCCAGCTGCAGTTGAACCACGCTCCGCGGCAGCGGGGCGATGGGGAGGTCGCGTTCGGGCAGCCTCGGGCCGGGGCTGAGGAGTGCGGAGAGCCCGCGGCAGCAGCAGGGATGACGTCCGCTGTCGCTGTCGGATCCGTGCGTGGTCCGAGGCCGCTGGGATGCCCCGCGAGTGCCAGTGTCCGGCCGCGTCGGCCCAACGCCCGGGCGTGGGAAATGCTGCTGCAGAAGGGTTCTGAGACGGGAAGGCCTTGCCTAGCGACGGACACGGTTCCGATGAACAAAGCTGGCTTTAAAAAAAATAAGCAGACCTGCCAGATAAATGACAAACAGCATTTCGGCTTCTAAAAACGAGCAGCACCCGGGTAGGACGCAACACGGCGGCTGCGGAGGATTATTTTCATTAAATGAAATTACGGGGTAGGCGCAGTAACGGACCCGGCGGGACTGGATCCCCAGCGCCGGGCTCCATCGCCAGCGGCGAGGCGCTGCCGGGGCACGGTGAAAGCACCGTGCCAGGCCCCGCGCTGCCCTCGGCGGCGTTTAACGGCTCTCCTAGAGAAACTTCCCGGGCCCGCCGGGCCCCCTCACCCCCCGCCGCAGGCCCGCGGCCTCCCCTCCCGCACGGAGAGCGCGGGGGAAGGCAGGGAGGGGCCCCCCCCCTCCCGCCCCGGCCGCCGACCTCCGGGCTGCCGGGCTTGTGGTGCCGGACGGCCGCAGCAGGCCGGCCCCGCTCCGCCTCGCCTGGCCTCGCCTCCCGGCTCGGCTCCTTCTTCCCTTCCCTCCCTCCGCTCCCT
>Ga0065711_1037499_pt1 | contig 19775 bp, 13 predicted proteins | sample Hoacrofraction12_FD_59098 | JGI IMG/M metagenome (GOLD analysis project Ga0065711, IMG submission 59098) | Hoatzin crop microbial communities from Cojedes, Venezuela - Epithelial fraction 12 v2 (version 2) | ecosystem: Host-associated > Birds > Digestive system > Esophagus > Crop | place... | reverse complement strand
GAAGTTCTGTCTGAACATGAGGAAGAACTTCTTCCCTCTGAGGGTGACGGAGCACTGGAACAGGCTGCCCAGGGAGGTGGTGGAGTCTCCTTCTCTGGAGATATTCAAGGCTCGCCTGAACAAGTTCCTGTGCAGCCTGCTGTAGGTGACCCTGCTTTGGCAGGAGGGTTGGACTAGATGACCCACAGAGGTCTCTTCCAACCCCTACCGTTCTGTGATTCTGTAATTCTGTGATTCAAATTATTCTTTTGAAAATCCATACTTCATAGGGTTGTATTTAGGGTTTTTTTTCCCACTTATAGAAACTAATGGCAATAATATGAGAAATTTTCTACTTTCTTTCCTATAATACCTTTTACTTTATAGTAATAGCCAATACAATCAGATAATAGAAAGTGTGTTTTAATCTGGTATACTTCAACATCGTATTTGTAAGCAGCTTTGCATGAAAGCTCAATTTATGAGCTGTGATTTTTTTATTATTTATTACTCTGGAAGCTTTAGCTTTACATATTATAAACAAATCTATGACTAAATGTTGAAGGTAAGAGCTTTTTCTGTATTAACAGTGTGCAAGTAATATACACAAGGTTTCATGATTTAATTATACTACACCTTCTCAGATTTTCACCAGATATTGAATTCGAGACACTTTCAGGAAAGTGAAGTGGACATCCTATAGGTACCAGAAAGAAAATCTTAAGAAAGAAGATCTTAAGCACATGCAAAGAAGTCTGAAAATCACCTAACTGTGTAAGGTTAATAAAACACATATATTCTCAAGAGCATTTCCTGTCAAGTGGATAGGAAGCCCAGGGGTCTTCAGCCATACAAACATCAGCGGGTTCTAATTCTTCTTTTCACCCAAATAAAATCTATATCCCTGTGGAGCGGTGCTTGTTTCTGAACAGGTCATGGAGTCATTGTCATGTCCTTCTCTCCTCCCACGCAAACCCTGTGCAAGCAAACAATCTTTTTGATCTTTGAGGAATGTGGATTTTTTCAGTGACTCTCCACAGAAAGAAAATCTGGAAATGTGTCTTAGAGGGTTAAAAAGCTTGACAACACCTGTTTCACTGGTGATTATTGGTATTTTAGGAAGATATTTCTTGAAAATAATAGTTGTGTCTCTGTTCTTCCTTTTCCATGACAGAAGAAGGGTACTGAAGCTCCAAAAACAGAGTGACAAAAATCTTTTGAATTGGACAGACAGAGAAGCCCACATTTTTTGCTTGTTCAGCAGATGCAAGAAAAACTATGTGTGCTGGAAAGGAAGTGAACTTTTGTTTTCCTCCCTACCGTCTCAGAAAGTGTGAAAACACACTAAGCAACTCTGACAGTAAATTCATGTTGTACTAACTACAGAGTGAGTGTTCTCTAGGGCATGTATAAATTATCTTTTAATTCACAAATGAGGAAAAATTTACTGTATTTTTTGCTGGTAAGCTCCAAAATCATTATCAGACAGAGAAAGAGAGCACAGTCCAACATGTGACCTGTCAGGTAACTCAGTGGCTGTTTTAGTAATACTGATTTCATGATCCAATAATTTGATTTCTTTAATCTCAGGTTTTTTTCTCACTGATAGTAATTTTGGTCTTATGCTGCATATAATGGTGTAGTTCAAGATAAATTTACTATTTATAACTTAAAAGGACATATTCTTTATAATTCCATGTATGTTATAATAGAAAAGGAAGCAAGTTTCTTATGTGAGAAGAAGTACTTTAATTAAGTAATCTTACATTAGGTGCTCAAAAGACTTGTGTTATAGGCAAAGTAAAATATTTAGACAGAAACAAAAGTCTTGGTAAAAGTTTTGCATTTTGGAAAGCTGTGTCATACACTACAAAAAATGCAGCCCTAGCTGCAGAATTCTTGAAAGAGAGTGTGTATCTATTATAAAGTAAAACAAGTATCTACCAGTTTACCATAGTAAGAAAAAAAGTGTATTTAATAAATTAATTATCAAAAGTATTATGCTGGAGGGAGAAGGTGGGGAGATTACATACTATAAAAATAAGGTCTTTTCTACTGAAACTATGGCTACCAGACCCATTGTCTAAAGAGAAGCATTGGATCTGTTGTCCATATGCTTCACAGGTGGTTTACGCTTGTGCAACAAGTTGATCTGTTTAGGACACCATAAACACCGTGCATGTACAGAAATAATTCTGCAGAGTCTGTGTAGGTGTATGGTACTTCCCAGAAACTTTGGGCCTATGGAGCTTGTGATATAGACCATCTGTTTATCAGATACAGATCCAATACATAAGTCTTCCCAATAGACCCACAGCTTTCCAAATTCACTTCACTTGTGCTGCTTACTGCAAGTGCAGATATTTCCACTTGGAAAAACAAAACAGAAGAAAAAAACCTTTTACAAAAGCTATGTGCAGACACCTTACATGAGGAGCACAAGAAACTAAAAAAATCTTTTCCTAGTTCGTCATATCGGGTGAAGCTGGGCCCCAAATATGATCTATCTTTCACTCTTTTTCTCTTACACTCTCATAGTCAAGAGTAAAGTAGAATTCCGTTCGCAAGCTTAAAATAGTTTGCGCTACTCTCTGCATTGTTTCTGCAGCTTTCAGAAGCTTACAAAGATACTACTCAACAATACGTATGCAGTTACCACTTCTAAAGGGTTCATATTCAATGATGACTAACATACTGTTGCGTTACTTGGCTAAGTCACTCAGAGTTTCTTGCTGCTTGTTAAAAAGTTTTTAAGTACATATTTCCGACCAGTAATCTGTCTTTCAAACACAATAATTGGTCTCACCTCAAAATGTTTGAATTCATCCCTTTGTCAAAACTTTAAGGCATTCAGTGTGGTAGGAGTTATATAATATGAAGAGTCGAAAGGCTAACATTTATGCTAGGTTCAAACATGCCACTAACAGCTGTTAAATTGTACTAGTATGACCATAGATATGTCTATTCTTCAATAAACCTGCTGCTGTATATCCCAGAATGTCTTGCAGCAATATTTCATGGAAGGCAGGCAAATCAGCAGAGATGTTTCTACAGAAAGACTTAACAGGGCAAAGCACTATGGAATACATATACATCCTAGCTGCAGGCTTGCTAGATAGGTCAATGTGTCAACGTCATATTTGAGCCTGTGATTGCTCCTAGGCTAATTAATTAAGATGTAGTCTGCATATAAAACAGGAAGTATGAGAGGAATTATAAAGATAAATTAATTAATATTTCCTATATTTCTTCTAATTAATAATACCTGCATTCAGATAGATTAGCAAAGAATTTTATAGAAAAACTTCTGAGGAAATCAATAACTTAATATATAACACAGTAAAGCAGCAAATATGCCCAGGGCCATATACTGAACAAAGATGATAGAAAAAATCATTGCAATAGGGTTGATTAAGTGCGCATTGAACACTGAATGAGGCAAGGAAAAATAGTATGTAATTATGAAATTAAAGATTGCATTTTTGTGTGTTTACACAAGGGTCCTATTACCTTTTCTGCAACAACTGCCAGCTATTGCCCACCATGACCACATCTAAAAGGGTTATTTTCAGTTTCTTTGGAGGGCAAAACTGTGCTATGCAATGTACATGGAAAATTACTTTTCACAGAATAAAAAAAAAATTACAGTGTAAAATTCCTCCTACGCTTTTCCTATTTCATAATAACATGTCATGTGTGGTTTTAAAGAAAAAGTGTCCACTAGTGGCAATGGGAGAAGTCCTGGAGGTGACCACAAGATTTGAGTGTTAAGGATCATTGAAAACTTAGCCAAGCTAAAAAAAGACTTTTACTTTCCCTCTGTACATACAATTTTGCCCTACAGTTGTGCTAAGCAAAAGTTTGATATCCTCAAAAGTCTGACCCAGATCCAAAAGCTCTGCACAGACTTTTACTACATCCAAGCTTGCTGTCAGGAAGTACCATACCACCTGTGCAGCTTTCTTGGCTTTTGTCAGCTCTTCTCTGGTAACACTTGTGACAAACAGGTCAACTTCAAATTAGAATTTCTTGTGCAGACTATACGAATTCTAGTTAATTCCCTGAATCAAAAATTCAAGGTCCACCAGTCAATTAAATCAAGGGCTGAAATGAGAAAAATTGCTCCTTCTTCACTATGAAGAATATCTGTGCTTTTGAAAGTGGCAATAAGAAGTACAAAACCTCTTTGACCTCCATCCTCTGTCAAGCTGATTATGCAAATTTTTTGTCCTTTAGTAAAATACTTTGCCTCTGAAAACATGCCCATACTCTAACCAGAGAGTGATATTTGATTGACCCACAAATCTCTTAAGCTGTCACTCAGGATTATCTGGAGGTGAATTAGAGAAGTACATCAAGAGCTATTTTCTCCTGGTTCATAATGAAACAAAACTTTCTTTAAAGGCTTAAATCCATTAGATTCAAGATCTCTTTTTCAGTCTGGAAATAGCTCTGAGTTTTCACACTCTGGAGATAACCATTTTTTTATTCAGGACTGTAAACAAATAAATGAGGTTATAAATAATAACTTACCGCCTGACTGATCCAGATTTTCATTTGTGTGGTTGGGTATAGTCAATTTCAGAACAATTGGATTTAAATGGTCACTGGTGATCAGTGCTTTCTGAGTCATGATTTTATCTGATGTGATTGATACAGATACTCGGCCAAAGGAAAATATGCACTGGACATATTTTATTGATTGGAGAGTTTATTTGTATTTTGGAAAAATTGCAAGCAGCACTTTGCTTATATGAACTAGAGAACAGAAACTTGCCTTTCCCACCTTTCTGTCAACTAATATTAATTGCTAAAAGCCACTTTTGTTATTTCAGTTACACTTATGCAAATGTCAACTGAAGTCGGAGCAGATTCTCCAATTTTTGAACATGTAACCAGAAGACAGATAGATAGCACAAATGCAAAACTTGTAGAACAGCAGAATCAGAGTATCAGTGCAACTATTACTCTTCTTGCTTGTGAACATTGTAGGAGATGCAACTTTGAATTCTGAATGCTTTGCCATTGGTTAGAATACTTACAGGACCATAACTTGCTGCTGGCACTGATTTTTTGATTAATCAAGTTCTTATTCTGGACTCTTTATAGTGATTAAGGGGAAAACCCACACAAAGAGTATGCCTGAAATTGTACATATTTATATTTGGATTTTTTTCTCTACTCAGCAAGACCATCAGTTTACCGAAGAGATAAAAGTGACACAGTATTTCCACTACCAAAAAGTTCAAGGTTATTTTTCTATAATCTTTTTTTTCAAAATAAAATGTCTCATGCTACTGCCAGCATAAAGACACTTTAATTTTAAATAATATGTTGTCTTTTTCTTAGCACTGTTTTCCATATTGCTATTCACTTTGATGCCCACTGTTTCAAAAGTGAGATTAATACTTATTATACAGAATTGCATTATAGAAAAACACAATATTTAAGATGTTTTTGTAGTGAACTAACTATAATAATTTTCCATTTTCAGAAGTAAATCTCTTTGCACTCAACCTAGAATTTCTGAAAATCTAAAAAAAGGAACAAACAGCTATTTATCAAAAATCATATCTGTACCAATGAATGCCTCTGTGCAAGCATACACACATGTGTGCAGGTACGTCTGGCAAATAAAACAATCAAACAATAAGCAAATGCTGTGACAGTACATTGAACTTAAGGCTTTTAGTCTTCATGCTAATATCCTTAATCTCCCAAATCAGATTAAGTTTTCCATTGTGTATTGTGACCTTTTTTAACTATGAAAAGTGGATACAGAAGACCAGTGTTGTCCCAACTACTCTGTGTCAGAGAAAATGTATTCCTACAAGGGACTCATGTGATATATTTGGATAGAAAGATTTTATTTATTATCCATATGTATGTTCAGCAAACTCTTTCATTTGTTCTTCCCTGTGAAAAAGTACCACTGACATATTCAATGGAAAGAAGAAATTTAAGAACCATTCTGTAATTAAAAATATTTAAGAACATGCAACAAGGAAAACCACAGAATTCTATTTGAAAACCATTCTGACTTAGGAAAAGGAACTGGTAGCTGGTTAACTAAATGTATACATACACAATATATGTATGCATGTGTATACATACCTAAATATACAAAAAAATATATATCTAAATACATATGTTAGTATGTGTAGACCTGTATCTAGTTGTATATCTCTGTATATCAAGAGAGAGAAAGGAGAGCAATTAGTTGATTGTTTTTAATACTTTGCCACTACAGTTTGCTGGTTTTAGTCCTTCAGTACTGTCACAGTAAAACTAATGCCATGCAAATGAAGTGGTTTTGAAAGTATTCCTACATTGCCACAGATAAAGCAGTGGCATGCTTTGGTAGTGCCTCGCACTGCACGGCCATTCTTACCCTAGGGCAGTTCTGGGTAGGAATACTTCATTCTCTGCATCATTTTTAAGCATAAATACCTTTTCACTGGAGACTAGCTTATTCCCCTAACTCATTTCTTTTCAGAATTCTACAGGTTTTAAACACTCATTCTCAATGATGTAAGGTCTGTTCCAGTTACCCCTGATTGGGATGTTTAATTTTATTACTAGTTTCTCTATGGACTCTAGTATATTAATCTTTCTCTGTCTCACAAACTTGAAAGATCATATTCTCACAATACATATTTGACAAAAGTTTTAATGTTTTGAGGACAAATTTAAGGCATAGTTTAAGTAGTTCACTAAAAGTCATGCAGGAGAAATGTGTCAAAGGGGTGCTATGCCCCTATCACTGGTCATTATTCAGTGTCTTGATCACTGTACAGTCGTCTGGTGAGTCATAGGTGGCCTGGATCCAGGAAGCAACAGAATTATTCTGGCATTTAAAACTGTGCACAAGATGAAGTACTTCGCCAGACCAAAGGCTTACTGTGCTTATCAATTTATGGACAAAATATTAGGGAGGCTAGGTATGGGTCAAGGAGAAATGAACGTCTTTATGACAAGGTGTGATATGTGTGATCCTGAGTGTCTTATGGTAATTAATCCTGAATCTTTAAGAGTAAGAAAGAGTTACAGCTAAAATCACTATGGAAGAAGATCTACTGCTTGAGATACATTTTTTTCTTTTTTTTCTGTTGAGCTTAGTGAACGTTCTGCTACAATTTTAGACATGCGTATTACTCTTACACTCTAAGGGAACAATTAAGTTTTATTGTGCAATTTGTATCCCCCACATAAGTGGTATAAATCTCTATCTTTTGTCTTGGAAAGTAGAGGTAATTAAATTTGTAGTTAAGAAAGAATTAATTCATCTTAATTGTTGCAAGTTAGTGTTACAGACTAATATGAATGGCATAGACATGAATGGAAAACAAAATATTGCAGAAAATAGAGTATGTTAGTTGTTACTGCATAGTGCATCCCAGTAGTGTTGGGAAAGCTTCAGAATGTAGAAAAAAGGTCCTATAACCACTGTTCCAGTCCTGGTAATTTCAACACCACGTGGATTTTTTCCCAACCTGAAAAGAATGAGGTATTACCAGTATCAGAGAACTGCAAGACATAAATTTTGTAATGCACTTTGATAAACTGCTTTTGTTCAAAATCAAATTAAAGCACAAACGTGAATTTCTGTTTTTATAAATCCCTATAAAGTGATGCTGAAATTTTTTTGAATCTCATGGAATTTGATTGAAAATAAAATAAGCACTAAGAAAAGGAAAGGGAAAAAGATCAGATTTTCAACTATTTAAAACTGGAATATTTTGTATTTTCCAAAATTGTATTGTACAAATATAATTTGTACAATAGCACAGGAAGTTCCTTCTGAACATGAGGAAGAACCTCTTCACTCTGAGGGTGACGGAGCCCTGGAACAGGCTGCCCAGGGAGGTTGTGGAGTCTCCTTCTCTGGAGATATTGAAGATCTGCCTGGACAAGGTCCTGTGCAGCCTACTGTAGATGACCCTGCTTTGGCAGGAGGGTTGTACTAGATGACCCACAGAGGTCCCTTCCAACCCCTACCATTCTGTGATTCTGTGATTCTGTAATTTAGTGTCTTTTCTCTCTTGAGAAATGCAAACTATTGTTTTGCACAACCTGAAATTTAAAAAGGATAATTTTGACATTCTCTTTGAAATGACTTTTTGAAATTAATTACTCTGAACATAAGTTACTTACACCACAAAATAAACTGAAGTACTTTTCCTTCAAAATAATTATGATAATGATATTAAGAACAATAATTACTTAAAATAATGTGTCAGATTACATATCATTGGTGCTGACTCATGACTGCTGTAAGTTAGTAGTAAACAGAAATAAAAATAAGTAGAATTAGGTAAATCCACTGATAAAAAAATGACTTGGAGCTGAGATATCCAGAAAAAAAAATGTATATTCAGCAATATTTGATGGTATTGGACTGATTAATATTTTCTGGAAGGCGTTATTTTGTGTGTTTTCCTGACTAGCAATGAAACAAAGAAAATGAATGTGAAGAAGAAATAGCTAAAACTGCTTATCAGTAGCTAAGAAGCTCAAACTGACGTAATTTAGAAGACATACTTTATTGACTAATTAGTATCTAGCTAATGAGCTTCAATGAGAGGTACCAGATATCCTTTTTTTTAAATTTTTGTTTTCTTTAGTAAAGTCAATCCTACTTTATTTCTTAAAAAAACAAAACAAACAGATATATGTGCCAAAATACCTTTGCATTGAAATGAGATTATGGCAAGTAAGAAATATTTTTGTTATCCTGATTCTTTTAGCGAAATCAAGCTAACATTTCGAAACTGAAGTCAACCAAGACAGGTGGTGTCTGAGCACTACTGCTGAGACTAAATGGTCACAGCCCTAAACAAAATCTATTACTCTACAAATTATGATAGTTAGGGACTTACATGGATTTTGTCAGAACAAATTTACCCATGATTTTAAGATTAATAAAAATCTGAAATATAATATTAGACTATCTTTTTTTTTTTTTTTTTTTAAATAACCCTATACACAGCTATTTTCTTGCACTGTTTTCAACAGGACAGTCAACATTATGTGAGGGCATAAAAATACAAATCTCAAAAGAAGTATGAAAATGTGCGCTTTAAGGAAATTGTTTCCCAGAGATCCGAATATGGAACAGTAGGTACATGTAGGTTCCAATTACTGTATTCTTATATGAATTTATCACTAAAAAGAAACTACTATAAAATCTATAGTTTTTTGCTATAGAATCCTGAGAGAATATGCTCTAATCCTGTTGACCTGCACATAAGGCATACTTCACATTAAATTTATATGGTATTAATGATTTGGCAAAATGTGGTTTAAAACTGTTCAACTAATTTGAAGCAATTACAATGAAGTTTCATTATATTAGCGATATTAACAAATATAGCCTCATTGGAAGGTTCTTATGGGATTATTCAGTTTAATTACCCTCTGTAAAACATGACATGCTGACTTAGCGCATTTTTACAAAGGCAAGACAACATACGCATGGTGACATACTTGCCAAATTCTTGGACAAAGAAAGTCAAAGTTGTGGAAGCTTTAAAGCATGGAAGTGAATACGTGGAAAAATAATTAGCAAGAGATAATGCAATACATAGGTCATCAGAAAAGAAGAAAAATAAAAAGACCTCAGGAAGATACTATATTTTTTTTTTCTTTTTTAATTTTTTGGCTCATTGGTGTGTTTTTGGCTCTTTGTTAGTATTTTCACATACAAATCAGGCACCTGTATGCTTAAAAGGCCTCCTAGGAATCATTTTTAGCTATGGATTTCCAACATGTTCATGAAAAATAACATTAAAAAGTACACAAATATTCAAAAACTGAGTCTTTGCATGTATACACACAATTATAGACGCTATACATGCTTTCAGAAAAGGAATTTCCCATTTAGAGGTTATATTTGTCCAGGAACGTAAATAATGAGATCTCATCACTCAGTACTGTTTGAAATGGTGACATATTTACATAACAGGAACAGAGCGAACACTAGCCCATCATTGGGAAAGACTGTCATTTTATGCATGATGGTATAGTTTGCAAGAAATTATTGTACTGAATTATGTGTCTGAAAATATGTACTGGATAAGTCATATTTTCCATTACTGAAGGGAGTCTTCAGTCTTTTTTGTCCTGTTAGCTATCTTTCGTATTTCAGCTTCATGATTCACAGGATGACGACACTCTTAGTCCAGATAAAACATTTCTCAGGAAGACTTTGGCTAGGTCAGTGTTCAAGTAGTGCAAAGCACTCATGAAATTATATACTGATCCTTTTTAATTTTTATTTTTATTTAGGAAATACCCTTTATTAATTAGATTCAATTGTTTTAGATAGAAGTACGGAAAACTGGACGAGGCTGCAAACAGAGTGTGATTTTAGGAGATGCTGAATGTCTTTGGCTCTTCCTGACATCTGAAAATTGCATCACTTATTTGAATGCTTGATCCTAAATATTTGATTATGTAAATTTGAGCTTAAATTAATATAAATAGGATTTAGCATGTGTTATCTCTAAATTCTAAACTGTTATTCTGCGTGAATAAAAAGTCATCTTTAAATGTGAATGTCTGTCGTTTAAGCAGGTATATTAAAGATTTAAGATTTCACATCTTTCATGATAATAAGCACATACAAATAATTCTTTGAACATCAGTCTGTCCACCGCTAGTTTACATGCGCCAGAACCATGATGCCATCCATAAATTATGAAATCATGTAATTGTCCATGTAAATGGCTGGTGGGACTTAAATGACAATTGCAACATTCATTTGTGCCCCTTTTTGTTTATGTATCTGTAATTTTAACCAAAATTCTGGAAAAAAGGTGACATTTAAATGTAAGGCTTTGTTGTGGTTTGCCCCTGGCCGGCAACAAGGGACCACACAGTCACTCTATCGTCCCTCCCCCTCCTGGGATGGGAAGAAGAATGGAAAGAAAAAGGCAAAACTCTTGGGTCAGAACAAGGGCAGTTTAACAGAAGAGCAAATGAAGTGAACAGTAACAATGATAATACTGATCAGAAGAATATACAAAACAAACAGTGAAATGCAGGGAGCAACTCTCCCTACCCAATGCCCAGTGTGCTCTCAAGCCCTGATTATCTTCCCCCCGGCCAGCTGCCCTGCTCAGAACCAAGCACAATGGCACATGGCATTGAATACCTTGTTTTGTTTGGCCAGTTTGGGTCAGCTGGCCCAGCTATGTCCCCTCCTGGCTTCTTGTGAAAATTAACCCTGTCCTAGCTGAACCCAGGATAGGCTTTTGACATACTGTCCTGGTTTCAGTTAAAGCAGAACCAATTTTATTTTAGTGACTTTTCCATCCAGCTAAGTTCTTCTAAATAACTGCATTTTTCTGAAGATGGCTGTATATTTTTCAGTTTCTGCTCCTGAGCTGGTAACATATGATGTTTATAGTTTTACTGAGCTAACAGTAAGAATGGACTGCAGAAAAGGCCCAGGTTTGTAATTATTTCTATAGAGGCCAAGGATGTTGATAGACCTCTTATATTCTAGGAGTGAGGGATCATATAAGGGTTGTACTTGCAGTAAGGTGCAGACAGAACAGGTGACCCAATATTGACCTATGAACTATTCCATGCCGTACAGGTCATACTCAGTTTGATGCTGGGGGATCCTCGGTCTCGCTCTTTTCATCCATAGCTGGCTTCTGAAGAGGACCCTGCTCATTGTCCTGTCTGTGACCCTGGTCTGGATTCTGACCCATGCATTCCTGAGTCCGGTTCCTGTCTACTGTTCGATCCAGTCCAGGACTTCCTGGTGCCTGCCCCACAGCCAGTGCTGCAACACCAGACCCGTGGAAGGGTACTCAGTATCGGGTTTGTATATTTTGCATTATTTCTCTTATTAGTACTATTAGTAAAGCTGTTTTAATTTCCAAATTGAAAGTCTCTCTCACTTCTCCTTCTTTGCTTTCCCTGGTGAGGAGGGCGGGGATTAATAGAGAATACCTGCTGCCTTGTTTCTTGCCACCCTGCTTTAAATGGTGACACATACCTAACCACTCCAGCACCATCTTCTAATACCGTTCAAAACAGCGCAAAGAACAACTGTAGAAAGTATGTTAGACATATTTCATTCCTGAATACTGATAAATTTTATTAATCTGCTACAATTACTGCCCAGTTTGCTATAATTTACCTGCTGGTAAAGTCTCACCAGGTTGGTGAAGAGCTGTTGTTTTATGTAAATTGGACTTTCCAAGTGTCAAATTTTTAAGCACCTGATGTTTGTACAACAAACTACCCTGAAGCATTGGTGGAGTCAGACTGAAACTGTAGTAAATAAGGTATGTCTTCAGGCAGAAATAAAAGTCCTGAACAAAAAAACGTATAGCATATATTCAGGCCTGTTGCTTCACTGTTTCCCAGTGAATTGTCTATGGCTTTCATTCTTTCTCCATTAGAAATATCTAACTTCTGATTTAGATATTTTCTGAAAATATTTGATTCAGCTGTAGAAGTTATTGCTACTTTTTTGACCACAAATTTTCTGAAACTTCTTAAATTCAACTCACCAGGAAATTTTTCGTAAGAAAAAGAGGGTTAACATTTGTTAGGAAAATTATTTCAGGTATGCAGTAACACTCCTGGTCAAAGAGAAAGAAAGGGGAGTGAGAGAGAAGTTGCAGAATAACAAACAGACTTGTGGTCAGTGCTTGTCTTCGCTACGTGGGTAGTTCATTTTGAAGACTCCTGCAGTGTGAAAGTCCCAGAATTGCCTTCTTTCACACAGGTTAAAGTGTCCCAGATTTCACCAGGCCTGCCCACACAGTGTCAAAAATGGAGTAACCTGAAGCAAGCCTGTAATTCCAACAAGCTCTGCAGAATAACAAATCATGCAACCTTTCTTGTCTGCATCATGTAAAACTACCTTATACAAGAGTCCTGACCTCTTACCCATCAGCATCTAAATTCTTTACCTTGCTTCAGTACTCCTACTGTCTTATTCGTGTAAGCTTTTGAAAATTTAGGCTCCAAAGAGAAACTGGTAGGGTGACAGATTTTAAGTTGCTTAGTGACAAGTAGACAATATGACAATGATGTTGCTGATTGCATGTTAAACTTTTATTTGCTGTTCCTTGAGCCATGTTTCTAAACTCACTGATAGCACCACATTGTCCACAAGATGAGAATTTCAGCAGCTAGGGAAGGCACCTGGGAAAAAAGGATCAAAGACAAAGCCATCCACACATAGCAGTGAAGTCCCCCTTTCCAAAACTTTTTATTTGTGAAACCCAGTGCCACCTTTTCACCATTCCCTCTTCTTTCTCCTTCTCCTACCTTTGGCCATTTCCCTTTATTTTCTTTCCACAAAACCACTCCAGCTGCTGCTTCCAGAATATCACACAGTCACCTTGCTGTCCAGTGTGGTTATCTGATGCTAAAATTTTTTCCAAGTCAGTAAACTGCTTCCCCGTGTGCAGAAATCCTTCTGTATACAGTATCCTCTCAGTGGATTCCTCTCAGGAAACCTCCTGCTGTGCACATATACCAGTTTACCTAATTCTCCTAAAACATGCTCGAAGTGTTTCTCAGAGAACTCATAATAAATAAATGCAAGAATTCACCTGACAGTCCTTCCTGGAGGGCTGCTTCAGTTCTCCAAGATTTTTTCCTACATTGTTTTGTCCCCAGTCTCCCCACTCCACCAATCACATGAATATCAACGGGACACAGTTTTTGTTCTACCTTACACTCATGCTTTACTGTCTGTGGGCCCGAACTTGAAACTTCCTTGGACCTATCTAAGCCTCTCTCCAGTGATGAGTCCCACTGCTTCTGCTCTGCATCTTCCTTTTTCTACTGGCTCCTTAGCCTGAGACTGCTTTTCTACTCGGAAAGATTAGAGATGCCCATCTGTAGATGAAGCAGTTATCCTCTTCAGCCAGGAGCAGCATTCACATATACATGGCTTCCATACTCAAAGGCAGATGTATTTCATCTGTCTTCTTACAGAAATCGTGTAGTTTTTGTCACATGCTGAAAGAAATATACTTCTTTTCACTATAAAACATTTAAAATGTGAAGTGCAAGAAAATAGGCACTTGACTAGGATTCAGACTGATAAACCAGTCTGTATATTATCACATCACTCTAAGGACTGTCTTCTCCACTGAGAGATTACCAGATCTGAGGATAGATTTACAGACAAGCAAGTCCATTTGACTGCACAAGGTTTGATTAGTTAGGGTTCACAGGGAAAAATGTTTTGCATATAGGTGACCTCTAATTACTGAGACAAGCTCATCTGTGTCATAGACCTGCCACAGGTGATTGAAAGACAAGTTGCTCTTGGGAAATCTGGAAGTTGTCAGAGCCCACACAGAATGAAAACACATCTATGGGCCTTATCCTGGCTTTAATCAAAGATGCTTTGTGTGAGAAAGATAGGGAACACAATATAGGTTTTACTCACCTTTAGAGTCAAATGAGAAATGCAGAGGGCTGCTTTAGGGTTCAGATACTATACATTAAACAACAGGAAGGATCACTACTCCCCTTTGCTGTAAAGTTCTAGGGTTTAAATTCAGACCATGAGATTTCTGCCTGTGGACCTACAGATCTACCTGATAGACCTGGTATTAGAGTCAGTGAATGAAGATAGGACATCCTACCCAGTGTAAGAATATATATAACTGCATATATCTGCAAAGATGCGCGTATGAAACGTATTCATACAAGAGAGTTATACATTGATATATGTACTCGTGCACATATAGATAGACACACACATACACACACACACACATATTTCTTGCTTATAGCTGACGTACTATTTAATTCTTTCAATGAGCGTCATTTTCTTGTCATTTTGAAGTCTGTTCATTTTTGGGATTTTTTGCCATCTGATGATACCTGAGCAGATCTCACTGGAACTGAGTTAGAATTTACTGTCCACAGACCGTGTGCTTGCTTAAAGACTGTAAATTCTAAGAAAAAGGATTTTTATTTTCTGTCTGCCTCTGGATCACCATTGCCATCATGAAGTTCAACAAGGGCAACCCTCAATACCAACACAGACTGGGAGATGAATAGATTGAAAGCAGCCCTGCAGATGCCTGGGGTACTGAGAAATGAAGAGCTGGGTATGAGCTGGCTATGTGCACTCACAGCGCAGAAAGCAGTGTGGTCAGCCGTTCAAGGGAGGTGATTCTTCCCCTTTACTCTGCCCTCATGAGACGCAGCTTGGAGTACTGCACCCAGTTCTGGGTTCCACAGCACAAGAAAAACATGGAGGTGTTTGGATCTAGAGGAGGGCCATTAAAATGACTACAGGGCTGAGACACCTCTGCTATGTAGAAAGGTTGAGAGCGTTCCGGTTGTTCTGTCTGCAGAAGAGAAGGCTGTGGGAAGACCTTATTGCAGCCTTTCAGTATGTGAAGTGGGCTTATAAGAAAGACAGAGAGAGACTTTTTATCCAGATCTGTAGTCACAGGACAAGGGGGAATTGTTTTAAATGAAAAGATTTTTTATGATGAGGTGGTTGTGACTTTAGAACAGGCTGCCTGGAGAAGCTGTACATGTCCCAACACTGGCAGTGTTCAAAGTTGTGTTGGATGAGGCTTTCTGTGTTTTGATCTAGTGAAAGATGTCCCTGTCCATAGTCATGGGCTTGGAATAGATGATCTTTAAAGGTTCTTTCAAATCCAAACAATTTTATAATTCTATGATTTTTTAAAAATTAATAAACATCTAGAAAAAATAAGCTTTCCATTTAAACCTGAAAACATATGACATTTGTAGTGTCTTTGGTAGGTGATTTCCAAGTTTCTGATTATTTTTATTAGTCTGTTGGTCTACTGTTTTTCCTTGTTTCTTTTTGTTCCCTCCTACTCTTTCAGTATTTCCTTTGGCATTATTTATTTGTGAAAGAAACCTACGTACCTTAGCTATTCTGATAGTCACTGTACAAGAAGGAAACAGATAGTAAAATATTTGTACACGGATTTGATAAAACTGCAAAGAAAGTGAAAGCAGAAAATTGCATCTGCGTCACAGATTAAGTTGTTTCTCAACATGTAAGTGGCCTGGAGCAGTGCTTTGCACAAGAGCTGGAGGATATTTCCTTTTTAAGATTTTTTGACATACTCAGGAGAAGCCATCAGAACATAGCCTGGAATGATACGTTCCCAAAGAGGTCCCTAGCAGAACTGTGTGGATGTCCATGGAGTAGTAGCTACACTCAGATCAGACAATTACTAACCTGAGCTAGCTTGTTTGAATTCAGTTTGTGTACCCTTATGCTATAGTGTAGTCATACAGTCTTAGCCAAAGACAAGATAAAGCTCCTCAAAACAAAGCAAAGTAAAAACCCACAACTGGGAGACTGCGGAATTGTGTAAATACGATATGGTGTCTGAAAGCAAAATGACTTTGGGCCCTAATCTATGATTACATTTGAAACTGTGACTACCTTCTATTCTGAGCATTTGATGAGCGTCTTAACTTTAAGCTACCTTCCTTCTCTCTAATCTCAGGTATTTCCAAGAATTTTTTTCATCATCCCGACTTTTGCTTGCTCTTATGTTCATTGTGGCATGTCAGTCTATCTAGATCAGTGTACTTATCGTCTTGACAGATGATTTACAAAGGTGTTTACTGAAGCCCATACGTTGCTTTTTTTTCTGCCTCTATCATGCAGTCTTTGATTTAGATTAGATGGACTCCCTGGGAGTACTGAATGCATCCACGTGTTTGTCCATCAGAGAAGCTGTGCGTCATTCCTAAAGCATTTTTAAATTAGCAGTGTTAAGGTTAGTTGAAAGAAAATATTCCCTTCAGATCTGTTCCTACCATCCCTTTGTGGCTTGTTGGGTTTTTGTGGTTGTTTTTTTGTTTTTTGTTTGTGGGTTTTTTTGTTTGTGTTTCTTTTTTGTTGTAGTTGTTTGTTTTTTGTGGTTCTTGGTTTTGTTTTTTGTTTTGGTACTTTTTTTTTTTAATTTTCCATTGCTATTCTTAGTAAGAATAAAGTGGAAACTAGATACTAGCGACTTTAAAAAGTTGTTATCACCATAGGCTAGCTGAGATTGGCTTTTGTTCTTGTGGGAAACCTCACATAACTTTCTGAGGTTGAATTTATATGAGGAACCATCCAAATACATTTTAAGTTTCATTGAAACCAAACCCTCTTCATTAATCTTTGCACCTTTATTTCGCTGAGAAGGACTATAAATCATTGTATTGTATTGCTGCTATTCAAGAAAGATACTTTTCTTTAAGGTACATAATTCATCATAGAATGGTTGTTCATGAATACTGTGTCTCCTGAACTAAAGTAATTCAAACCTGTAAACAAAGAGAAAATCAAGTAAAAGAACAATGGTAGATTAATTACAATAATTTTAAAGGACTATCATATGCCATCTTTAACCCAAATTAGAGAAGTGTTACTTCTTAACACAGCAATTCCTCCTTGCTATAGAAAACCATTCAATAGTTTATTTTGGTAAATTTCTTGATAATCAATTTTACTATGCAAAGTAAAAAAAGATACACTCAAAACACAGTAATACAGCTAGGCTACTCTCTGATACCAAAAATGCTACATCTACTGTAAAGCTTTGATTATTTCTTTTCAAAAATCTTTCATTTGACAAGTGTTAGGGAAAAATCCAGCTGAACTCGGTTATAGACTACAAGCTGTATGTGAATTTAGAAGTATTCATTAACTTGAGTACTTTTAAGTTCTATATGCGTGAAAAATCTGTGTGGTGCACGGAGACTGTGAAGGATATCTTAAAGAAGGCCTAGAACAATTGATAGGCAGGCAGATAGTGGAAGCTTCTCTTTGTATGGTTAGTAATATACAGTTCAAATCCATGAAAAAAGAGCAAGTAAGTGTCATTACAAATACAAGTTTATCAACAAGGTGCTTTCTGAGCAGTATTTGTCTCAGTCACTTAAGCATAAAGTAAAGCCTGGACTTGATATGATCAAAGTTTTAGATGTGGTTACTCAAGTGTCATGAATCACAGATATATATCTTAGGGGATAGTCAGTAGGGACCGTCTATTTTAATCCCTTCTTTGCAGACAAATATGCCCTTGGAGCTTCTGCTACTGATTTGATGATGCTGTCTAATTGACAACTTAAGATTTGCACATGCTATGTCTCTGTACCTAATCCCCAAGCCATATTTATGCCTCCTGTAAGTCATAAGCAGGCCAAGGACATTAAGGTCTTATAGTTTCAACAGCCTCTGGGAGTCTTTTGCTATACACTAGTCACTTCACATACAACCTGCTCAAAAATTTCATTGGCAACGACACTAAGAAATGTCTTCATCTTCTGGTGGTCTAAGCAATATTCTTTCTTTCATGGAAGAAAACTGACACTGTAAATCAGTCAAATGTGCTCAGAGTAAGCATTCATGCTCACTGGCACTCTGGTACTGAAGCACGTGTCATGATTTCAAGATTTTGTAGAGATATCATATGCATTTTCTTAACCTTAAAATAAAGACTACAAAGAGGTTGGTTTTGAAAACTATTTTTTTCTATTATTTTTCATATTAAAAGCTTTTTGTGCAAGTAACTGTGGCTTAACTTTTAGTACATACCTGCCTAATTCTAGCTTCTTCATACAGTTGGACTATTTTTGTAGGAGTAATTTGTGAAATCCTTGTTGAACTGATAAAGATTGTAGCTTTCCTGCTCAAACTAGCAGAACCCACATCATTAAGACTGTAACGTGACACAAAACAGCAAAAGGTGAGATGTTTTGGAAGTCTGTTGCTGGGTGCCTATAGTATAGCTATCAACAAAGCTATTGTAGGAGATAATAAAATCAAAATCTTACTGTGTACTGTGGCAAAAGTATGAACGGTTTTTAAAAAAACTCTCCCTGTCCTTGGACTGAAGTACAGTCTAGTGCATTTGATCTTTAAATAGTACATATGAATGGATAACAATAGGTCTGCTCTCATCTCAACTACAGTTTTCAGCTATGGTGAGTTTGAAAGTGTCCTTTTGTCAAGACAACCTCACAAAACATGACTCCTAATAGAAGCAGAGAGCAGTGTGTTCACTGACACGTCCAGAACAAGTTTTCACAGAAAGGCTTTTGCAAGTCTGGGGAAGAATTATTGCACACAGGTATGTGGAAGAGTGAGGGACAGATTGTGCATGTTGAAAGGTCTGAGGAAAACTCTTTTTTCCTGATGCTTTGAAAGTATGAATGTTTGTGCTCCGTGCTCTGATACTGCATTTCTTGGTGCTATATAGAGCATTAAGAAGGAACCCCAAGACCATATCTGTCAAATTCAAATTTCTAAAGCTAAGTTCCATAGCTAGGTACCTAGATGACTTTTTTTTTCACTGAATCCACAGCAACTGGAAAAATAAGGTGACTTATGTGTCTTTAAACTTCGACTGTAGATGCTTAACTTCAGGTGTGCTCAGATTTGAAGTGGTCTCTGCATACTTCTCTTCTGACCATCAGTAGGCATCATGTACTCCCTTGTCTCTATGCATTTCATCAGCAAAGAGTAAACTTATCCCTAGCCCTGATTTCAGAACTGTTTTATCAGCTTAAGTCACAGACATAGGTATCAAGTTGTAGGCAACAACATAGTTGGTAGAAAACTCAAAGGATGCCCTCAATCTTGCTATGTTGTGTGTACAAGTGTTATGGTTTGACTGCGGCCGGCAACAAAAGCGCCATGCAGCCGCCCCATCCCCCTGCCTGTGTGTGGAGGAGAATGGAAAGAAAGAGGCAGAAACTGGTGGGTCGGGATAAGGGCAGTTTAACAGAACAGCAAACAAAGGGAACAGGAACTACAA
>Ga0065711_1037498_pt1 | contig 19775 bp, 13 predicted proteins | sample Hoacrofraction12_FD_59098 | JGI IMG/M metagenome (GOLD analysis project Ga0065711, IMG submission 59098) | Hoatzin crop microbial communities from Cojedes, Venezuela - Epithelial fraction 12 v2 (version 2) | ecosystem: Host-associated > Birds > Digestive system > Esophagus > Crop | place... | reverse complement strand
GCATCATAATGGCACCCAAGCATTATAATCGATACATAATACAATTGTGATGGCCCCACAGGAAAAGTTTCAGGCATTCAGAAGAGCATATCTCTGCAACACTTACTGTGCTTACATTTCCAAATTTGACTAGAAGCATGAAAATCCTCCCAGTTTCAGGAGAGAGCCTTAGTAGGTTTAAACTGTAGTATAGGCACAGAGGCAAAAATGCAGTGCACAAAGCTGCGTTCCTCAGTCTCTCTCACCTCTTACGTGGAGGAACAGCCTGAGGTCTGGGACCAAAGGTCCCAAAATGTGACGCTTCACCTCACACCAACTGAAAAAGCACTAACTGCTGGAACTTGCAAACTCTATGGAAAGCGTTACCTGTGCAAGACATAAGGTCAGGTAACAATTCATGCTATTTCATGCGAGCGAGATGTCACTTTCAGCTCTAGATATGCTTACCAATACAACTCATCAGTGGGTGGAAATCAGACTGAGAAATTGCATGCAGAATTTTAACCAGCTTATTATAAATGGTTACCAAAGCAGCACACACTTAGAAAGTGGTAAGCTTTCTGGCACAAACCCTGGTGACCACAAAGAGTCAAACAGCTCTACAGTAACAGAATATGCAGAAACATAGCAGTCACCCCAATAGACTAGAACTCTGGGGATGTTTTACACGTTCTCTTAAAATGCTGTGCGTACCTGCTTCATTTCTTGGGGTGTATACAGCATAGTTCGGATAATCATTACTCTATCCAGCAGGTCCAGAGGTATTCCATGAGGAGACACTACATCCTCTGTGCCTCTAAAGGAGAAACCAAACAGAAAGAAATCAGCTCCTATTCTGTGTTCAGTACACTGCTCTGACTAAAATCAGTAATAAGCGACGACACATCTTCTAGTTTACCATTCTTGTGTCTTCCCACAGAGACACACTCCCCAGACAGAGACAGGAAACATTCCAGTCTGAAGTTCATACTGGACCACCTGAGGGAAACAAATACTATTTCTGGAGCTCCTGAACACGCCACTCAAAAATAGTAGAGGTGGTGCTTTCCTGCATTGTGTCTTACAATAGTCTTATCTAACGTTCCAAGGTATCTTCCAGCAAGCAACAAATCATTCTTGCTAAGCTGTTCAGCAGTATCAGCACAGCCATTTGGCAACACCCCCTCTTGCCGAGCAAGCCATTACTCTGCTCAATACATCCCCTAGTCCCTTCAGTGAATACGGCAGTGTTTAACATTCCATGCTTGCAATCCAGCAACTTGAGGAGGTCTGTGCATGAAGTGGGATCTAGACCCCCAACCATTTTATTTGTTTGACACACAACACCCAACAGCAAAGGCTGAAGACACATCTACTCTTGGTTTTCCAAGACCACCACGATTTGCTGTGAAGTCGAGAGTGAAAGATACCCAGATTTCACAAGATCTATAGAGATTGCAGGAAAAAACAGTAAAGTGCTGCTAGAGAACTACGTTCCCTAGCTCAGTAGCAGTATTTGGGCACTGCAGCTTTGGTCCTCCTTTGGAATGAATCAAAATGCCCTTCAGTCATCTGCTGTACTCAAGAGTAGATGGTGTTGTCTCTTCTGAAGTGATTCCGTCTCTTACGAGGTTACAGAATCAACTATCCTATACAATCACTTTTTCCCTAACCCTTTTAAGATCCATCATCAAACAAATCGGAGCATTTCGAACTAGCTGGAATAGTAGCGCACAGTTAAGACCTTGCTTTGAAGGACTTAATTTACCAATGTTAGATAGAACTATTGTGTGGAAATCTTCCTTTCTCCAAGTTTTTTCATACCAAGATCTGCAGTGAATCCGTACTGACAGATCTCTATTTGCTCTACTTTTACAAGACAGCCTTGTTACGCCTTTGCAAAGAGAGCGCTGCAATGTCCACCTTGAGCATTTTCGAAGGGCTTATCACCTTCACTTCTAAGCAATGCAAACAGAGAAAGATTAATACCAAATGAGCCACTAAGAGGGAAAGGAATAGCTGGTTACACAGCTGAACTAAATCAATTTAAAGAGTAGCAATCATTGCTAATGACAGCTTGTTTAGACATAATTAGACCTAGACCACAAATTAGCAATAGAACTTAAGGGAGAATTTGAAAGAGGAGAGCACTTTAACTGAACATGTGAAGAATGCATTGTGTGGCTGCAAAATATTGAAGCAGAGGCACGAACTGGAGCAGAGATGAAAAACAAGTTAGTTGGCAAGACCAAAGAATAACAAGAAGCCAGACCAACACAGTAGGAAATAATGAAGGGTAGGGAGAGGGTGAAATGTGACATGCTTTAAGAGTAAGAACAGGAAGCTTAAGCCTGTTGCAATGAGGATAGCAAACACCACAGTAATCCAGAAGAAGCAGGAAACTATATCAGAAGTTTGTAGCCCTGGTGCTTTTGATGTCCCTAATGTGCAAGCAACAGATGTGTTGAGGTATCCAATGAGAAAGATAATTGTTACAGATCACCCAGGAAGTAAGACAATTCAGAAGCTGTTAGAGAAAGCAGGATGTGTCAGTGGAAATAAAAGGAAGAATTCCATTCTGCTTTAACTCAGTCAGCCTGGCATTAAATGGTTGTCACATCATGAAGCTCAGGAGCAGTTTTTGAGCACTGATGCAGCTGGCAACCCATGCAGGGGATTATCACAGGTGTCAGTGTCAGACACAAAAGCCTTCAAAGATTATAACTCTACTGAAACAGCTAATTCCAACGTTTATGGACCAATGCAAACTGGAAAATTCAAGTTTAGACATCATACCTGATAACACAGTTTCCTCGATTGGAAGCAAAGATGACAATGGGGGCAATAGAAGATTCCAGTGCTCGATGCAGGTATGTGAAACATTCAATATCCAGCATGTGAACCTCATCCACAAAGAGTACACCTGGGACTAGCTCTGCGATGCCTTGATCGATATATTTATTTACCACCTTATTTATCTCTCCTCGAAGTTTGTCTGAGAACAAAAAGAAACTGTTAGTTGTTCTGCTAGTGAACTATAGGCCTGTATGAAAGGCTGAAAGCAAGTAAAATTCACCTTGAGGTTTTTTCATGGTGTGGTATCTTACCGCCACAGTGAAAATCTGTGACGCTAAAATTCTGTGGCAATCAGTCCTGTACTGGGGAGACGTGTGCAACAAAATATTTCTAAAATTAACTTCTCGCACTTAACTGGGGTAGTCTGTCCCCTCACATGGCTTGTGAAAAACTATGATTTTTGTGGATTTGGGGAGTTTGGTGTGGGGGAAGTCAGTCAAACCTCAGTTTAAAACACGAAAGTTTCCAAGCATGGCTGAAAACAACATCACTGAAAGAATAACATATCGCTACTGTATTTCAGCAAAGAAGTTGTGTTTACCAAAAAAAAAAAAAGGCTATATAAATTTCTGTGAACATACGGATCTCAAAGCTATGCAAGATGTTACACTGATAAATCTGACATCAGACTAAGCAAAAAGTGACCTCTGGAACAGATGAAATACTTCAAAAGACCGCCATTCGAGTTAGGTATTGAAACAGATTTTGATCTAAATTTAGATAGTCACTTACTGAAGCATCATTTCTTTCAAAGCAAAAAAGGAGAACAGATCTTTCTGTAGATCTTTTTTTCTCAAATGTTCTGTAGGTAGGAAGAGCAGCACTGCAGTTAGAGCACCAAGTCAACAGACAGCTGCTACTGAGGTGTCTAAACCAAACCAAGGATAGAGTTTTTAGAAGCCATTTTATTATTCCACTGAAATTCAGTATGGTTTCTTCACATAAGCATGCATCCTAATGATGTTTTTTAGATTATTTTTTTTTTGTAATTGTTCAGTTTAGCTCTCTGTCAAAGTGTGAACCTCACACTCTCTGGGAGGAGTGTTTTGAGAAAGGGGGATGGCACTAGCATTCTAACCTCTTTCTCCCCAGGAAGATAAGTGCAGAGTACAGTATATATTTTATCACTGTATGTGTGAACCAATAACATGTTGTACTGTTACCAGCCGTTGCAATTCTAGCAGCTGTATTACTGCTTTTTGAAATCTGAATAAGTATTACATCAGCATTCGTTTAGAGGTACTGCATGAATAACCCAATTTTTAATTCTTTCCTAACTGGCAAACATACAGGTTATGTTGGTCTAAAAATACCATGCAGGATTCATACCAGTAATTTCAGTTTTCTTAGGCTTCATCAATTGTCCCATCATAGAAAGGATGTCTTGCCCACCCTACGAAAAGAAAGTTACAGATCAGCTGTGAGGTCTTGTAGTGAACCCATGCCTTCAGAATTTTATAAATGGGGAATTGGTTAAAGAAGTTGTTTCTTGCAGTTAACTTTATATCAGCAGTGGTTGATAATCTGTCAAAGGTTAGGTCATGTCACTGCTACAGTACTCTAAACATCATCAGTTACCTCCTCACCCTTTCTTTAGCCTCGTTCATTTGGAGAGCATAAAAAGCCAAAATAAGATATCATCTTTAAAAAAAAATTGTCACAGAGAAGCTCATAAGGACTAACATCATCAGGGAACACAGAGACCTGGAGTGCCTGTGTGCACAGTAGGTGTTCAACCTGTAAACGCAGGAACAATTATGCTGAGTTTTAAGGTTTGAACACCTTGATTTTTATCATGTAAATGATTTTGTTGGAAAAAAGGATGTTTATTTTGAAATCATAGAATCGTTTAGGTTGGAGGAGACCTTGAAGATCAAGTGCAACCATTAACCAAATGAATGGAACAGGTTAAGGGCTTGTAGTATCATACTGTAGGGATGCCAGCCTTTAAACAGAAGTATTGTATTGTTCATGGCTTTTATTTATGACATAGATGGAAATCCCTCAATACCGGGTTTATATTAAGATACAGCAAGGAGTAATTCTCCTACTTGCAGTTTTTTTGCTGCAATATGTTCAGAGTTCTACTGGAAGTCACAAGGAACCTTAACAAGAGGTTATGAAACATTTCTAAAGGAAGGAAAGACATCAACAGAATCCGTAGCAGTCAAAAATACTTACTGACCTTTTACGATAGTGCTTGCAGTTTCCATTTCATGGCCAGAAAACCACAAACACAGAGCAGAATAAAGTAATCTCTATTCAGAACTTTTGATACATAAAATGATGTGGATCTGTTTGCTGCTACCTCACATCTGTAGCCAACTTTCCTTCTGGAAAGAAAGTAACAACCTCTTTTCCTGATCAAGAGGAGCAGCCCACGCTGCTCTTTTACCGCAGGGGATGGGCACAGTGGTGGAAGGAACGGGAGAGCTAGGTCTAGATTACACATTAACTGTGAAGGTGTCAAAAATCCATGTGGAAGCTCTGCTGTGGCTGTAAGGCCATTCTCTGTAGTGTTAGGAGATGTACTCTGATAAATATTCCATGAATCCTAACCTAGCAACTGCCTCTTTAACCTGTATGGCAGGGCCACTGGGGTAGCCAGCTGCCGCATGACCTCCCTCCAGGGAGGAGAGGTAGATTGGCCTTCAAAGAGTAACACCTACTGCTTTTCCTATAATGGAATCTTTGAGGGTGATTTAGGACAGCTCAAAGCTTTCCACATCTCCTTGATTATTCTAATAACCATCACATATATGTCAAACAATTCTTCTGTAAAGACTTAATCTGTGGAATAAGATACCTGAGGTCGAGCATTGGCCACATCCAAGTCATGCAGGGTGACATCCTGAATAATTTCCTTTTTCTTGTGCACATCACCCTTTGGCAAGGGAACATACTCTTCCGCTTCAAGGTCAAATTCCGTAGCATAGATATCACACCTGCCTTGCCTCTGAGAAAAAGGGAAGAAGAGCAACCCAGGTATAGAATTAGTTTCAGTGCCAAAACCTTGAGTGACATGAACTTGATAAAGGGCTTAGTTCACAATTCCAGTCCTGACAAGCTTCGGCTGACAATTCAGACATCCCACTCCCTGCTTAGCAACAGGCATATGCTATCTACTGATCAAAGCTCAACAACTCTGTTGAAAAACACCTGCTATTTTCAGTGGTAAGAATATTACACTCCTCTCTCCCCTTCTTCTAACCGTATGCAATTCTTGCTAAAGGACAAATCCAGCAGATTAACTAGAGATTGGGAGAACTGTTCAAGACTCCTTTGTAGGTGGGTGATTTATTATATGATACAAAATATTATGCTCATCCATTAAACAGCAAGTATCACTGTACACTACTTTCTAAATCAGATATGAAAAGAATGCTAACTAATGCAGTATTCCCTTCTACATGTATATATCTTGTGGAGAAAATACCAGACCGATAAAAGAAAGATTAAATACACTGCACATGTCAGCCTGAAAATGACTAAAGTTGCTTGGTTTTTCCCCTCTTCGCTTAAAGATGTCTTGATCTTACAGAAAGGAAAACTCATCCAGACAGCATCAGTGATAGCTTCCTTGCCAGACGACCTTAGTTGTGAACCAGGTGACCACGTTCTTTCAGTGCAACAGAGAATTTTCTCTCCAGATAAGGAAAACACTGGACTCTTTAAACTTCCATGTAACCATTTCATGTCAGTTAATGTTAATAAATTGGAGAGCCTTCTGAAAACAGCAGAGAAAGGTCTGCAAGAATACATACACCTGCATACAAGTGCAGAACTTTTCTTTTACCTTGACGGCTCCACTGTTTGCTTCAATATAAATAACATCACCAGTTTCCACTCGCTCCTTCTGCAAGCTTTCAAATATGCTTGGGTCCAGCTGGAGACAAGCAAACATCACAGTCGGTCAAAACAGTTCCATATTGTTATGATAATCAAGGAAAAGAAATTTAGTCTAAAGCTCACTCCCACTAAACAAAATTAAACTGCAACTCCCCCCAACAATTCCTCTAGGATTTTATAAAGCTGTAACACTTGGACTAGTGACAGAAAATAAATGTGAAAGAAGATGCACAAAATTTACTTTCTTACGAAAAAAATCTGCTATCTGAAGGAAGTGATGGTAAGTGCCGAAACACAATGATAATGATACCAGTTACTATCACAAAATATGCCTTTCTGTAATGTGACAATATATTTGTATCTAGGAAGCAGCACTTCTCTGGCTTTCTAGCAAAACTTTTATAAAAAATCTGACTACAGCATTGAATTATGCTACTTGATTTCTTGAGTCTTTCCTCTGCGGAACTGCGTGAGGGAGAATGGATGTGGAATTCGTTAGGTGCTTTTGTTTCCCTCAGTACATGTTTATTCACTTTTGCTCTGCATTTTCGTATTTTCAGAGTGGACAAATGCAAGATGATACTTAACAAGAGAGACAGCTTTCACTTCTCTAGTACTCTAACTGACAGGGAAATTGAACAACATGGACAAAGACTTGTACAAGAAAACAAAGAGAAAGTGGGTCTGAGCTGGCAACATACCAGCTCCATTTCCAGTTCAAATCAAACATTCACTAGAGTATACCTCTGCATGTAGAAAGAAGGGATATGACAGAAAGAACAATTTATACCAAAGCAGGCAAGATTTCCCAAAACCATCCTCAAAAAAAAAATCAGTGGAGAATCAGAAAAACAAAACCAAACAAGACCTTTCTCGTACGTTTGTTATCATGAATATGAATTTATAGCCACGGTCAGTGTGAGCATATAACAGACTGAGACAGATCGTAGTTCAGATTCCCAATTCAGCCCGTTTTTGTGTGGTACTATTAATGCTGCAAAACTGCATGAGGATCTCTTCCTGCTTAAACTCTCCTTTTAACGGATTGAAGACATAGAAGTGTGTGTTGACAAACAGAAAAATAACAGGGGCTGCTAAGTAAGCAATGGGTTTATCCCCGATTTCAATTAGTGGGAGACAAGACTAACATCTAAATATTCTGCACAAAGCAGATAAACATACACGCTCAGGAGCGGGATAAAGTTGTCTACCAAAAGAAAACAGCGTCCTGGCATCCCCATTCTACAGAGATGAGGATCAAGAACTTGAAATGGAAATAAGAAGTGCTAAAATGGAAGATGCAGACCTGAAATACTTATGGAAATTGTTGAGACTCTACCATACATACCTTCAACTGTTTGGTTCCCTTTGCAGTTTTAAGCCCTATAATTACGTGGCTGATGGTTTTGCCATACCCCCCCATAGGATTTTCAGTCTCACATGGAGTTAGTTCTGTGACTTCTCCTTCATAAACCTCCTTGGTCTCTTTAATCCTCAACCCTACAAGAAATTGTTTAGAATGGTTTCAGTACACAAATCAACGGCCATATACACTCAGGAGTCTGCTGCATTACTGCCACAAGAATGTAACATATTATTAGGCTACAATACATTTAATGGTAATTTTTCCCTTTCAAAAGTAGAAAGATCAATTATCGTTCTCTTCTTCAATGTTAAGTGAGAATATTCATCCTGTGTCATCAGAGCGGAAGTTCAGCCTAAGTTCTGACCTGCAAAGTAGTTTATTAAACCCTAAGAAATTATTTTCTTTCTGTCCATTATTATTAGTTCTTGAAGCAAACATCAGTATCCTTTCTCTCGTCTCTCCCCCAAAGAGGTGATTTGCTTAATTTGATCCCCTACACTGAAGTCAGAGAAACAGTTCATTTTCTGAAACTAAAGATCAGTGACACAAAACAGTGAGTTTTACACAATTTTTATAACATCAGAAAAGCCCTGAAAGTAAGGAAAAAGACAGGATGAAAAAAAGTAACTTCATAAAAACTTTAAATTTCTAGCAACCAAGTTAAAAATAACAAATTATCAGGTATTGTGTTAGAACCTCATAAAATTAAGAAAAGGTTAATGTATCATTTAGAATATTTTTCAAGTTAATAGCAAAAGGTGAGCTAGATAAAATTTAGAATCTGCTATAATACAAATTTAAAACTATTTCAAAATAGCCAACAATCACATCCTTACTTTGTTGGTTTTCAGACAGTTGAGCAATCATCACAGTATCTGGGTATCTTCTATTCTAGTCACAACTACTGTAATTAACTAAGTTATTTTAAATTGATGAATAATACAGAGCTGAAGAGTTTTACGGTTAGACTGTTCCAAAGAAAAACCACTATCATCACCACCACCACTACAATTATGCAGACATTCTAACTACATAAAAGTTCAAAGAACCCACATCTGAAGAGACTCTATAAAGTATTTTATGAGACACACATGCCATACCAAAAATAATGAACGGGCTGTAACAAGATATAAGGAAGTCATCCTGCCTAGTCTGAGGCTATTAGGACTTTATAAAACTTTCCTTGTTCTGTAACTTTTCATTTTGCTTTGAAATAGATCAGACACTTCACCAGTAATCTTGAGTTGCTGATAGGGAAATACAAAAAACTGACAAATATGAGTCTGTCTCCCTCTACTGGACCCAAATTAAGACAAGGATTTGAAATGTGAGAAATGGGTTAATTGCGGTTAACATGATAATTTCTTGGTAAGAAACGTTTGCTTTCTGTTATTTAGCACTACATTAAAAGTTCTATATAATTTCAGTAATTTAAAAAAAATATTTTTCAAATATGCCAAAACATCAGACAAAAAGAATTTATGAACATTTGAGTTACGAAACTGACATCACATAGGCTACATATGCAAGGAATGTGAAGCAGTATGGGAATCTGCACAGTAAAACAGCTGGTGCCAAGAACTGGACATTCACAGGTTTGTGTTTCCTTTTTGCTTTTAAACTTTCATAACAAGTTCTATTCTACTTTGAAAAACTGGAAGCCCATTTGTGTTTGGGGTATATTTTGCATGCTGCTAAAGCACATCTTCCAGTTCCGTTTCATCTGAAAAGAATCCAGTTCACATGCTGACTCTGCTCCACAACACGAACCAAAGCTGAGTCAGCAAGAACAACCTAGAGATTTGCTTCAAAAGCATGCCTCTGATTTAAACTAACGTGCTCATACAGATGTATCTATAGAAAATACTTAAAGATGAACATGATCTGAACAAAGCTAATTGATGCTTTGGACTTGCTGCTCACTATCCCTTGTTTTCAAATGAATCTGCATCTATCAACTACAAACTCCATTCTCAGAAGAGCTCTTTAACTTAGACATTTCCTACTTACAAATCAGAGGCACAAGTCTCAGAAGGCAATTGTGGGCTATTTCATGTTTTGGTTCAACAGTGCTATATGAAGTTAAATAGCGCTTGTTTGATTTACTGGCAGTTACAATTTGGAGACAGAGAGAACAGATATGCTATTTAAGTGGCTATTCCAGCAGTTATTTTTTACTGCAACTGAGCTCTAACATTAGCTACTGTCATCATCCTTGCCAGCTGCTAATAAACTCTATACAGGATTAATCTCTCTCAGCTGAAGAACTGAAGGGTTTTTTTAACCGATACAAGTCGTCCATCTTCTGAGTTCACACTCTTTTATGTTTCTTACACATTATAAACTTTCTGCTATACCCCAAACAGTACGTGGCCACAAGACAAAGTGAAGTCTATTATTAAAAGAGTCCCAACAATAAAAATTCTATAAACTCAGTTACCCCTGTTTCCTTATACAATGATGGATCCAAACCAGTCAGACTCTGCTGTTTCCAAGAAAATTTAAAAAAAAAGGTAAAAAAATTGATGTTAGCATCCCTGATCCTTTTTATAAACTGAGGTGGGTAAACCCCTGAAAGTAAAATGCACAATATGAGCAACAGATGGCATATACAGAACCTGCTAATAAGGAATCATAAAAAAAAACCACCCAAAAACAAACACAAACCAAAAACCAAACCAAACAAACCCTAAATGAATACTTTAGGTATCGACCGACATGTGAGCTGAAGCTTCTCTTGCACCCAGTCACAGCTGACACTGCACTGTGCATACAAAATAATTACAAAATAATTTTTTTAAAAACATATCCTTGTAAATTATTTATTTACCAGGCAGTGAAGCTAAAACATAATTGAGAAGTAAAGACAATCAGAAAGTGTTCTGTTACAAGAAATGGTGGTTACTAGTCCTTTAAAATATTTCAGAGATTTTTTTTTTACGCTGACAAAAATATTCAATAAAGGTTGTGTTATGAAAATGTGACATGGAATTCAACAGAAAGGAATAAAAGAAGTTCCATCTTTCATTAACACTAGTATTTGTTTAGAAGTGTCTCTCTATTGACATTCAGGGAATGCAGGGAACTAACAATGTAGCTGGCTGTTAAACTTCAGAGAGTTAAAATACTGCTGTCTCTAGAAATGACAACACAGATGGCATAAGTTTCATCTGTTGGTTCAGGTTTCCAAAACTCTGACAGGGAACTTCATCACATCAAGGAAATTTTGCAGACTGCTGAGTCTCTGGCTTCCCTCCCCCTGGCCCTGACAGATTCACGGTAACTAGAAGACCAGAGACTACTGAGAGTCGCTTTCTTATAAAAGTCAACGGAATACTTTTGTTTCATTGCAGAACTGAGAGACGTCTTCTCTTTACTGTCACTGAATACTTAGATGAAGTCCAAGGTGAAACACGGTACAGAAAGCAGGAGAATTAACTATTAATATGTTCAGTACCAGAATCAGTTAGGCTAACTTTTGCCAATCCTCATACAAACAAGGACCACTTCTAACTGCATTTATCAGCTGTCAGCAGCGAGCATACAAGAAATTCTAGACACTCATTGAGGTTGTGTTGCAACTTTAACCAATTTACATCAAGTTTCTGAAAGCACTCTAGAAGTGAGGAAGACATCAAGGTAAAGTATTTATTTTGTTGGCGTATTTGTGCTCACTGGAACACTAAGTCAGGCTAACATTGCTATTTGGGAGTCCCTGATTAAGACTGTTTGCTTAGTAGGATGAAATCACTAAAACAAGAAAGGAGAGAACATTTTGCTGTCTACAAGTATTTCTGCTAATGTAGGAAAATAAAAAATTTTTTCTTTCAGTGTTATTCAGAGTCGCAGGCAAAACCAGGAGATGAACCTGGCGGATGACAGGAGACTCTGGGGAAGTAGAATAAACCATAAGACAACAATTAAACTGCAGTTTATTAACAGAAAACCTTAATAAATCCACTAAGCAGGGAAGAGATTCACTAAATTAAGACCAGCACTGAAAAAAAGAACATACCATGATCTGAAAACCACCATGACCACTGAAGTTTTTCCTTTTTAGATGACTGGGAAAAAGCAAGATAAGTATCACGTCAATACTTAATTCTTCTGTTTTTCTGAAACTTACCAATTGCACGTCGGAAGTTTTCCATTAGAACTTCTGTTTTCTTGATCTCAGTGGAATAGACCTCACTTCCAACCATAGGACAAAAGGGAACTTTACTTCCCAGTTCCTGAGCAATAGCTAAGGCCAATGCAGTCTTCCAAAAAAAAAAAAAAAGGAAGAAAAACAAACCAAAACCCACACATTAATTTTTATGAGTTAACAAAGGATTCTTTCTGCACAAAATTAACTTCCCTCACCACATCATCTTCCACATATCAACTGTCACTTGCGTATTAAGACTGCTCTGTCTGACACATATTTCTCACATATAACAACCCCCCTAACCGCAAAACAAGTTAGACACATAAAAAGTAGCTTTTATCAAAGACTTACAAAACACCTTAAAGAAACAACACTGGACATTTGAATTTGACATCTGATACAAATGCAACAAGCTTTAAATAGCACAGAGAAAAAACTAAACAAAGCAAGAACTATTTAGGCTTTTGATAAAAAATTAATTTCTAAAACTCTGTAACCACTACCCTAAAATACTTTTGACAACAAATCAAATAGATTTGGGAACACTTTATTTCATATCAAATAAAGAAAAATAATACCTTGCCAGTGCCAGGAGGTCCTGCCAACAGCACAGCTCTGCCAGCCATCTTCTTGCTTTTGATTAGTTCCACTATAACCCCACAAGCCTACAAGTTAAAGAATTATTTACACTTTTAACACAAGTATTGCTATAATCTCTTTTGTTCCAATATCACTAAAAGCGTTTAGAAATATTAGGCTTTGTGAGCCCACTAAAAATAAAGTTGATTTCAGTTCCATGCACACAAAAAGGGAGGCACAATCAGAAAAACTTGCTTCCTATAATCATTTTATCCGACACAGACATAAAAAAAATGTCACAGACAACGAAACTCAGCCTAAGAGTACAGACTCCTTTACTCCCCCTGGAGTCGCAAGCACATAAACGCTTAAAAATTAAGCAGGAAATCGATCTTTGGCTTTCAGAACGACGGATTTGCCCAGGGCCGGACATCGGACTGAAACAGAAGCTCAGATTCCCACCTGCACCAGCTCTGCTGACTTTTGGTAGGTTTCATTGCCTCGGAACCCCAACTTCAATGCCTCAAACCCGGGAGACGGTCACCTGCCCACGCCGCCGGCTACCGCCAAAAAGCAGCGGCGTGAGGAACAGCCTCGGCCACCCCCCTCGCCTGTCACACAGCGGCGGAGCGCACGGAGAGCCCAGGCAGAGACTTTCCCTCGCTACCGGGGCTCTCCCGGACACCCCGCATAGATCGGGCCCGGCCCCGGGGCCCCCGAGGCCTCCGCCGCCCCCCTCGCTCACCTCCCGCGCGTTCTCCTGCCCCACGAGCCCGGCCCCCGCCGACTTGGCGGTGCCGCTCTCGTCCAGCCCCAGCCCCTTGACGTGGCTGTGGGCGGCGATGCGCTGCGTCTTCGAGGTGCTTTTCACCTCCTCGATCTTCATGGTGAGGCACAATCAGACCCGAACACCCGCGCTCGCCACACGCGGCCCGCGCGTTACCAAGGCTCCCGGCGCTCGGCTGCCTCGTCCCGCCCCCCCCGCCCCATTGGCCCCTGTGGCTGCGCTCTGGATACTTATTGGCCGCCGAGCATGCCTGTCACCTACCTGGGGTTCATCTTTTTAGGGTCCGTCCACTCATTTCCGTGTGCGCCGCTTTCAGAAGGCCCGGCCGGGTGCGGGCACTGCGGAGGAGTTGGGCCGAGAGGAAGGAACCGGCAGGGGCCGAGGCCGGGGGTGAAGCTTTGCGGGGCGGCGAGCGCGGGCCCTCCTGGAGGGGAAAAGCAGCTTTTCCTTGCTCGGCAGGTTTCTTGTCCCTACATCGACATGGGCGCCTTCTGCTGCCGGTGAATCTGTTCTGGGGCTGGAGCCAGCGGCGTGGTGCCGGGCTGCCGGGGCCGGTGGACAGCGGGCCGGGGGCCGCGAGCGGTGGCTCCCGCCGGGGTTACCTTACACAGGCAGGCCGAGGCTTTCCGAGAGGGTTTTCTAGATCTCTGTCAGAGTAAGGGCGGTCTCTTACCTGCTCGGTGTCGCTCACTGACTTCCAGCTCTCAGTGCAACTGCGGAATAATTCTGTTCCGTGTGCCTAAAGCGTTTATGTCGGCACCTGAGGCTCTAACGTGGTCTGCACCTGCAGCACGCGTTCCTCCTGAGCTGCTGACAGGAGGAAAAATGCTCCACCTTCTCGGCAGGTAGCTTCATGGCCTCGCAGACCTCACCCTTGTTTCCTCAGGTACCTGAGGCTATGGCTTTTGGCTGTTACAGCTCCAAACTGCAGTCCCGCTGTAATTCTGCTGCACCTTTTATACAGGGTTTAATTGCTTGAGATGGAGATCACTCACAGTGAAATCTTAGATGGGATCTAGGAACCTGCAGTCCCAGTGACTTGCACTAACTTCTCCTTACTTGTAGATTGGGATCTCTCCCAAAGAAAAAGGGGACTCTCTTCCCATGAATTTATGGTGTTTTCTGTGTTTGATTACAGAGCTACGGCTGTGTCTGCAGCATTCAAGGCCAGTGAATCAGTGTGGTACAATGCAGGACTGCTGTCTGTGCAAAGGGATGGTGCCATCTCTGTTTTCCTATGTGCTGCTAGGGAGAATTGCAAAAGCAGTTGTGTGATGGTAGGAGCTAGGAGAGTGGCTTGTAGGGAGGATAGGAGTTGTGGTTCAATTTGCAGAAGCCCAGTGAGCAATATACATGCTATTCATTCCCTTTTTGTCTAAGAGCTCTCACTAGTTTTGTTATAAATGTCATTCAGCAGAGAAAAGACTTTGCCATTTGTTGCTTTCTTTTTCTGTTAATTGTTCTGTCAGTTTATATTTATATAATTTAGTTTAAAATTATAATTACAATATAATTGCACACATGTGTAGTCCAATGCCTCTGTAAGGGTATCCTATTATACAACTGTTTAGCTAAGAATTTTTGAATCAAACAAATATAAGCTATCCTTTAAATAATTAAAAAAGCATGTATACTATTGGACTCTGTACATCATCTCAAGGTCATATTAGTCATGGAATAAAAATGCCTAATATGTACTGAACAGCAGACTTTTTTTTTCTTTGTAAAAGAGCAACTACACAACTTTGATTTCTCTAGTGCATTAAACTGCCACAAGTGTTGTGGGTATGTCTGGTCAGAGTTCAAGTTTCTGCCAGTTCTGGAAGAACAATTAGCAAGTCTTTGAAGAGCTCTGAAGGCATGATGCTGCTAACGAGGTCCAGGCTACCTATGGCCCTCCTCTTAAGAAGGGCTAGCAAAGGGTGAAATACATAGCCTTTTGTTAACTTTGACTGAAATCTGCCCATACGCTTCATGTTGTCTTGTCCGATGTTGCAGCTAGGCCTGTTTTTGAGATTATTGCATTTCAAAGACTATTTAACAATCTTTGCCTATTTCTTTTTGCTGAAATTCAATATATAGGCATGTAGATGGCAGGAATAGAGAATTGCTGTTAAATCTTCATTATAACTTAGAAGAAAGATATAAATATTCCGTGTGTGTAAAAATCAGATATGCTACATAAGGTTCTTTAGCTTTAGAAAGACTAATTCAACTGGAGATTTTTTCCTGATAAAAGTGGGTGACAAACAGAAGTGTTAATTGTTTGTCTACAGCAGTAGGATGTCTCAGAATTGGAGCAGAGCCTAAAACTTCAGTCTGCTAGTGACCATTGCTGTTCAGTAAATAAAATCTACTGCCATGACGAAGGTACAACTTTAGTACTGACCTGCAGAAAAGGTTGTGAAAATGGTTTGGGTTTGTATTTGCAGTAGAAGAGGATATTTCAATATAAAAAGGAGCCAGTAAACAATTGTTTTCCTGATAGATGTGAAGCTGGCTTCTGCCTCTAATTTGCTCAAGTTAGTATTACTTAGAAGGGATTACAATCATCCAAAAACTAAGAGCGGTTTGGCACATCTCGTTGTATTGGTTGTTTTACTCGTTCCATATGTTCTTTGAGCATGGTACTGAAATTGCAGTTAAAGAGGGTGAGAAGAGTACGTTTGGGTGATGGAAAATAAACAATAATCCTTTAGACCACACAGGATTAATTGTTTATTCCCCAAAAGAGCAGAGTACAAGTAGAACTACTGGAAAGTTTAGAATTGAGCTTAAATGATCATTTATAATGGATGTCTGATGTGTTACAATGCATCAGCACAGGGAAATATTGGAGCTCAACCTTCACGTGATTTTTGATTAGTTAGCACATTAGAGGGGGAGGGTAAGATAATTTCGTTGCAAAGCATGAGTCATCTTTCTCCTTTGTCCATGCCACCACATGGAACATATGTAGGTTGTTCAACCATTCTGCCCATCTCATGTTATAGATACTTTGAGTATAATTTAATATTTTGCTAGCCAGTTAACCAGAAAAAAATAATACCTGTCACTAGCAGTCTGAACTGTTATTCCCCAAGTTTAATCAACTCATTTTACCAACGTTTCTTTTACCCCCCTGTTTGAGGTCTCCTGTTTGGCACAGACGTCATGCGATACCCGATGTGGGAGCTGGAGACTTGAGAGCTGTTTTCCTAGACTAAATGTTTGAGGTTACAGGACGTGGCCTAGTTTCACATAAGCTTTCAAATTTCAGTGGGACATGCGGAATCCTGAAACTGTCAAATAGTGTATTATTTTTGGAGCAAGAGAGAGTACGTGTGTGAGTGTGTGAATGACCTTTACATTTTTACCCTATCCCAAAAGTCTGACTTCCTGCCCTTTCTCCCATGAGTCCACAAACTTTAGCAATTAAAGTGAACACTTTTTAAGGAAGAAATTCAGTATAGGAGAGAATAACTGGGAAAAAGAACGGTGTATTAAGGAGAAAACAAGGAAAACAGCTAAATGCTGTAAACTGCTTGCTTCATGAGGGATACAGAAAAATCTGGAGAAGTTTGGATTCTTTCATTTTGCCACATTCGCCTCTCCATCTTAGTAATATCAAGACCTGTGTGTGTGTGTGTGTTCTACTTTGCTTCCTCCAAAAGAAGCTGAAAGGTTTTTCCTACTCTTCATCAAAGCAATAGGAGTGATGAATCTTAATGAACGCCATCTCTTAATTTCCAAATCTGTAATTATTTCTAAAACTTTGTAAGCTAACAGAATGGACCTTTCTAAATACTCAATAAAAGTGCTTATGTCTCTATCAAATTTTTCCTCCTTGATACTGGTGATGTAAGTGTATTCATTTCACAGGCACCATGTGCACCCTGATCTGGCAAAATCGGATCCACAGACTCTAGAATCCTGGAGACAGAGCTATGTTCTGAGTGGTAACAACAAAACTGTAGATATTGTAGCAAATTTACGTGTTTTTTTTTCCTTCCCACTAAAGTGCAAATTGTTTACAAATTACTTCCTTTCTACACAAGGACAACTGCGTTCCCTATCTAGAGGGTTTTAAGTCTTTTTTTTTTTATGTCTGAAGGGAAGAAAAATAAGAACAAACCAATATTTCTACCTGACACCCCTCTTTCTTGCAGGTCACTTATAAGGTTATAAAAGAAATGCCACCGTTTTTATGTGAGTAGTGGAATTAAATCCATTTTCCTATGGATTTTATCTTCCTTCCTTGTATCTTCTTAGAAAAAAAAATAAAGGTCCTTTTTTGTCCTGTAAGTTCTATCCAGTATCCTTCTAGTTATTGTCTGAGCAAAATACAGCTCTTTGTTTTGTTGGTAAATTGGCAGTCCAAGCAAAATGGGTCACACCTGAGCTCTTGCTGCAGCTTCTTACACTGTGTGGGCCACTGACATGGGCACCTCCTTTACCTCATTGCTGTTTTTCACAAAAGTTGTAGAAACTTTTAGACCTCTGTACTTTGACAAAGTTTGTTGAAAAGGGTGGGTATTTTAGATGTTTTGGGAGGACAGCTGGATAATGCAATTCTGGATTCAGAATGCAAATTTGGAATCAGACCTTTTTCCACCTTTTCCTTCTGAATCATCTAATAATTAATGCTAAAAAAGAATTAAATGGTAGGTAATAGGATACAGGGATATCTGTATGGATTATAACTGTGTAGGGCCTTTTCTTACGGGAAGGCTTTCCTTTCACTTTGCAAGTATGTATTGATATAACAGATTGAGACGTGCAGGACAACGAAGTGTACATGAGCCTTATGATTTGACAGGAAACTATTCGAAGCCTGGGAACTTGGTCTGAAAAGTGACATTGTGCTTTATTTGGCTCCCATGACAGAGCTCTCATCGAACTGAACTGTTCTGCTCGAGAAGCCGATTAACCAGGCTGGCTCAGTGCATTGGCAGTAGTCCTGTGAGTTCATTTCTTTCCTTTAGGGAGACAGTTGTCTCTCAAATAGCACTGAGTGCAAGGAATGGCTGCTATTTTTTTCTGCTCCTGTCACCGAGTCATTGATTTTGTTATCTTGACTTCTGAGTGTTTGGGAAGGAGTAATTTGTACCCAGCTTTAAAGTGCTGCGAACTCTTTCATATAGAAACTGTTGCTACATGAAGCAAGTTTCTTTCTTTATAAGAAAAAGACTGGAGTTTGTAGTCAAAGCCTAAAAACTAAATCCATGATGCTCAGGATTACCTTAAGCAAGTCATCTTACACTTTTGGCTCATTCATTAGTTATTGAGATGTGAATGCGAAATACTGTAGCCATATGTATTACACTATAGGGAGATCAAAAAAGCAACAGCACTGTTCTGAAAGATCTGTACAGTACAGTGCCAGTCTAGTCTGCTCAGACACCTGTGGGAGGTCCATAACACAGTATTGTTTGCTTGGCTTGTAAACAGCTGTTGTAATTTGAAAGGGTGCTTGGGACTGCTTAGTAGTCACTATTGCAAATGCACAGCACACGTGTTGAGCTTTGTGTGCGATGCATCTGGCCCCGGGTGTCTCCCGGGCTATCAGCAAAGCCGAGGGACTAAAACCAGAGAAATGTGCTCCTGCCCTTAGCCTGCCTGTTTGGTTTGGGCTTCTCTGGTTTTTTGTTGGTTCGCAGGAGAGCTGTTGGTCACTGTTAATCTTGATCATTCTTAGTCTCTTTGCGGTATGATTTTTAGTAAGCATCCTACACAAAAATATACTTTTACGGGAAAACGAATTATGCAAACCCAGAAACTGGTGATTAAGCATAGGCAGAGCAAATGATCCAGATCCTGATCACGCTTTTTCACGTGAATTTGCAGTGCCCGTGCGACTTTGGACCCCAACCTCAGCACCAGGGTGGGGGCAGCCGCGCAGGTGGGCTGTGGCAGCGAGGGGGCTGAGTTAATAAGTTAATTAACACTAATCAGTGCGGTCAAGAGAAAAGCCAGGTGCAGGAGCCGTCGTGATAGTCCCTTCTGGGGTCTCCTCGCAGCCCGCGCTCCCGGCTCCCTCCTCCCGGGACGACCGGGAGGGACCGGCGGGGGGGGCAGCCATCGAAGCAATCCGCTCCCGAGGGGGAGCCCGGGCTGTGGGGTCGGGGCTGGGCGGCCGCCATCCCCCCAGGCACGGCTGCTGCCGGGAGCGACGAATTGGCGGAGCGGCCGCCGGCCGCCGCCCCGGCGGCTTTTCCCGCCCGGCGGGGCTG
>Ga0065711_1037500_pt1 | contig 19776 bp, 11 predicted proteins | sample Hoacrofraction12_FD_59098 | JGI IMG/M metagenome (GOLD analysis project Ga0065711, IMG submission 59098) | Hoatzin crop microbial communities from Cojedes, Venezuela - Epithelial fraction 12 v2 (version 2) | ecosystem: Host-associated > Birds > Digestive system > Esophagus > Crop | place... | reverse complement strand
CCCCTCCTTATTTATTCTTTAATCCTCATTGATAAAAACTACCGAGCAGTACTTGAAACTGATGGCATCCTATTTGTATTTGGACTGTCTGAAGCTGTTGCCTGTTTGCACTGAATTATTGCCGAGGTGGCTACTGAGAAAGTCTGTGTCTTAAAAAAACAAGCAAACAAAAATAACAGATCACATTTCATAGCCTTTAAAAAAAAAAAGTAATAGATTGATTGTCATAACCTCTTAAGGTGTGTTGTCAGCTAGGTAGGCTTTTTTCTAGGAAGAAAATGGAGGTCTCTTTCTGAGAGGCAAATTGACTGCTGCCTTAATCTAGCTAACTTGTTTTTTCCAAAACAAAATAAAGACTTCTGACAAGCACCAAAATACTAGTTTGTGTTTAGGCTTTGATTGTCCCAGACAGCAGAGGCTTGTGTGTCCAGTGTGTCCACAGAGTGAATTGTGTTGTTTGATGAATAGTGTGGATATGTAGTCTCTTTAAATTGTAAGTGGAATGTAAACACAACCAGACTATTCACATCAATGCAAGTACAGATAAAGGTGTTGCACTCAAATGAGCTGATTCAGCAGAAGACAATTGAGTTACTTCATGGTTCCATGATGCTATTCGAGCAGGTAGGTCAGAGCAAGTTTGTTGCAGGAGGAAGAGAGGAAGATTGGTTTGTTTACTAAGCCTTCAGAATGACATATACATTGAAACTTTCCAAATAGACTAAAATACTTTAATTTTATATTCTAGACCTAAATACGAGGCTTTTGAAAACACCTTTAGTCACTTATCCTTAAGTATGGTTGGTTATAAAGCAGTGACACTTCTTTCAAAATTGCAGTGGAGTGTCCAAATAGTTCACTATTCTGTTTCTAGCGTGTTGCTACAAGTAATTAAAAGCTTCGTATCACAAAACAAGACCTGTGGGGTTTTTTATTGCATCTACTTCAATATGTGCAAATTCATATCTTAAAATATCACAGCAGAATTAATTGTTGTCAAAGACAGTAACAGCTCACAGTTTGAGACATTTAAGCTTTGCTCTCCCTCGTTTGCTCTGTTTGCACTTTCACTGGAATGTTTTAGGTCTTCAGTATCAAGATGTATTTCATAAACTATAGAGCTGTGATCTTACCTAGTACTCCTCAACAGGTGGTGGCTGTAAATATTCTGCCTTAGTACTCATGACTTCATAATGTGTGTACTAATCTGTAAATATGATTCTTTAAGAAAGAAAAATAATCTACAAGACTTCCTTTTGAATAACATTACAGCTCCATAGCTTTGAGTAGCTTGGTTTCTCTCTAGCCATGTATTTGCTTATCAGCACTGCAGTCAAATGTTTTTTGTCAAATACCAAGCGTAGTAGGCTTGCACATCTTAAAAGGGAACGTGCCTCTTGGTGGAAGAGCTTTACGCATATTCTTTTGATTGCTTTTAGAAGAAAAATTTTGTGGGTGCTGTTGCGCATTCAGCAGACATGGATTTCACAACACTAGTGGGTTTTTTAGTTGCTTGTGTGTAAGTGCTATTTGAGATGACAGTGGTCTGTGCAGAACAGTGCTTCTCATTACATTTTTTACATGCATATTTTATTTAGATCACAAAGTATATATTTGGCACAAGCGTAGTGAGCTGCCAATTGCGGAGCTGACAGGGCACACGCGTACTGTTAATTGTGTGAGCTGGAACCCGCAGATTCCATCCATGATGGCCAGCGCCTCTGATGACGGCACTGTTAGAATATGGGGACCAGCGCCTTTTGTAGACAGCCAGGATATTGAAGGTAAAAACCAGAGTGTGTGTGTGTGTGTGTCTGTTTTCTAATCACTAAAAGTTTACATCAAAGGCAGTTGGTTTGGTGGATTTTCTTTACCTTAAACAGGGTAGAAAAATGCTTTTAAGTATTGTCTTAGAATCCTTACTTTGATAAAAATCAACAGCCATACACAAGAAAACAGTAACTTCTTTTTCAGTAAAAGCTATTTATGTTTGTGGAATAAAAAGGAAACAACTGGTATTTCCAAAATGATACTCAAATTTCTGACATGGGCCTATAGCTAACTGTGGTGTCCCCAAGACCTCAGGATTTTATTAACTTATGTATGTAGACTTCTTAAAAATCTTCCCTCCAGTGCTTGAGGTTTAATAACGAACTGTGTTACTAAAATTTAAATAATGCATTCTGACCACACTGCAAATTGAATAATGGTGTTGCAGTGCTTACAAAAGGAATCTCCAAAGTCTGGAGAGAGAAGATTCCCCCTGTAAAATCTAGCTATCAGCAATAGTCTGTGTCCAGGAGAGAGACACAATGCAATGTTCCCAACCCTTCTTACCTCTCCCTAGAGTTGTTAACGAGATGACTGCTGACAGGTTGTTCTGCGGTTTATAGGCTTCTATCATTACACGTCCAACCTTGTGGTAAACATTTACAGTAAACATTAAAATTAAATACAGTATATCCCATTGCCACGGGACCTGGTGGGTACTAGGTGTGGACGTGAGTTCAGGGGAACCCAGACAAAGTAATCGAAGAGAAATCAAATTAGTGCTACTCGATAAGTAAACACCTCTAGTTCAGAATGTCCCTTAGGTGAAAATGGCTGGAAGTGGGAAGGATATTAGGAGGAAGAATTACCTCCTCTTCCTGCTCCTGTGCTTTCTGACGCATCTGCGTCTGGTATTGGACTAGGTGGACCAGCCTGGCCAATCTCCGGCTTGTAACACCTTGAACGCACCCAGAAGGATTCGGAGCCTATCCTCCAGTTGGTTTTTGCTCGTGGTTTTGTTTGTTTGTTTTCTCCAATTAGCTGCTTGCTCACTCTTTCTTAGTATCTCCAGAAAATGAGCTAGTAAATGCCATAAAAATCAAAAAATAGAGACTGGATTTCTCACAGCAGTGCTTCCACAAGAGGTGTAGGTGCACGGAATAATATGTAACAGCTTAGGAATCTTAAATAGATGACAGACAGCTTTGTAATTGGCACAGTCCCCCTGGAACTGGAATGCAAATGTGTGTTATGTCTTTTTCGAAGAGGCGCGTTTTGTGAACCAACACCTAACATGCTAACTTAATCCCTAAATTAATATGAATAATAATATCTAAAATAAGTAATTTTTAGCATGGTATTCAGTTACAGTATAAGATCCATTAACTAATGCATGTTCAGTAAAACTTCTGTAAATACACTGTATTAATAACCTTATAATGGAAATCTGAACTATTTACAAGATCTTCAGGGTGTGATTTCTTTCTCTTATGTTTTTGTTTTTGCTCAGAGGAATGCAGTAGCATGGATAGTTGATGGTGAATTTGGAGCAGACGACTTCAGTTTAACTTAATTAGTCGTATTTTAAATGGCTTGGGATTTGGTGCAAACAAACATGATTGATAGCTGGACAGACATGCTCGTCATGAAAAAGAACCATTTCTGAAGCCCGGTTGGGGCCAAACATTTACCACCTTGCTTCATAGTAACCAGTCGAGATGAAGCACGTCGTTAGAACGTTGTTGGACACCGTGTTGAAATTACCCCCCCATCGGTTGTGAAGAACTGTGCTACATTCAGGCTAACCATTGAACTCAGTATATATATTTTTCCCTCCTGCCTTTTTGTCTGGCAGGCTACTGTTCTTGTTGCTCTTCTGTGTAATGAAGTTTAAATGCTTGTTTGGAACACTTTATTTAACAGTTTAGAAGGCTTGATAGAAAGAGTGCTTTAGTCTGAAGAGTATACATTGGATAGGAAAGTATTTCCTTCTCTTGTTTCTCAAGTCTCTCTCCGCCTTACTTAGCTTGAGATCTTTGCAGCTTGGTTCATGGATTCTAGCCTTGCCCGTTGCGCAGTATATATAAATTGAGATGATAAACCAATGAACTATGTCAAAAGCACTCTCAGTATCACATTTGACAAAAAGTTTTGTACTTTTCACATAGCTCGTTGCCCTGCAAAGGGGTTAACAGCACAATTTTTTTAAAATAAATTATTTATAGGATTAAAATGACTTCATTTGTATACATTTGGAATTAAAATAATGCAAGAAGTGTCTTGAAACACGGTATCACTGATGCTTTTCCAGAGAGTCTTGAGACCCAATCGGAAGCAGTGGCTGGAAGCTTTACGTAGGCAGTGAAGCTTGTTTTAGAAGGAGAAACTCACTGTCTGTCTTTACAGATATTTAGGAAAAAAAAAAACAAACCTAAAACATTTGGAGTGCACCCCCAGACTAAGAGTTTAAACAAGACAAGGTCTTTTTGGTTTTTTTTTTTAATCACATAAATATATGCAACAATGCTGGTAAAAGGTAGACTACACCTCAAGGGAAGAATGTACTGAATCCTCTCTTCACAAAGTCAACATTTTGTAAAAGTAATTAATGTACAGATGGTAATTAAAGACTTGTATTACGATGGAAATCTTTCTTTGATAAAGATGTACAGATTTTGAGAAGATACTTTTAAGTCTGCAGATTTAATTGCCTCTCCAAGACCTTGTTGCAAGCTGGTGCTGTGAACGTCTTGACACATCTAGGAATAGTTCCACTAATACCCCATGTTAAGGAAAGAGAAAGACATTTATAATTTAAGTATTTATTCTTTTTGACATAGATGGCCTGGCATCTCTGTGCTTCTGCACTACACACAAATTCATTATGGGATGCCACTGGATTCCTTTTTGCCACCTTGGGTGGAAAGGTAGTGTTGGTGCTGCTGTAAAGTAACAAGGGAGCAGGGAAAGGCACGCCACCAAGAACTGATGTGAACATTAGTGTGGACTTCATCCTTTAATGGGATAATAATCTAGTGTCCTTATTAGTCATGTGTGGAAGAAGGATGGGGGAAGGTTTGCTGGAGTTCCTAGGAAGAGAAGTGTAGCCACTTTGATGAACAGGAATGTGGTGTTGAATGTAAACAGTCCCTTCTTTTCTTTCGCAGAAAAACAAAGTGAAGTTTAGCAGGTTAGATTTTTTTTTTTTTTTTTGAGATTCCAGCCATCAGTTGGTGGGTTTTATTTTTCTTGCCTTGTGTGTTAACTTAAATGTGATTTAAGAATCTGATACTTTGGTTGAGACTAGCCCCAAATCTGACGTACTCCTCTCTTAGCACCTCCAAAATGAAGCAGGAAGTTAATGTTCTTATCTTCAATCTAGTACATTTGTCTTAATTTTAAGGTGAATTTCTTTGATAGGAATTCCTGTTCCACAGTACTGGAGATATGTGTGTAAACTTACGACTACAAATCAGTTCCTTCTTCCATTAGCTAGTTTTAGAGGAAGCTGTTGGTTTCTCTTCCTGGTTCAGATAGCGTAAGATTAGTCAGTCATGTTCCTGTGGCATCAATGTTGCAGGGAAACGGACAACTTCCTAGGGTCAAACTTGAGTAACTAAACCTTTGGGTTTTAAATAAAAATTCAATACTTAAATTTTAAACAGCTTTTTATATGTTTAAAACATGGTATAATTAAAAAACAGTGCCAGTATAGGAATCTTTGGAAGTTACCCTAGTATTGTCTTACTCTGGAACTTACATTTTCGGACAAAATACTATTTATGGAGAGTAAGGAGAATAATCCTAGTTTTGATGTCTCATACAATGGTCTGGCACTGCTTGCTTACCTCATACTCATGGGACTTCAGTGGGAACTTCAGGCAGGTGGTGAAGGCTGGATCAAATCTCAAGTTTAGATTTAAAGTCTCATATGCACTTCAACAGGCATCTTTCATGTGGTGGCCACATCTGAACAAAGTGAGACTCCTTCCCTGGAACAAGCTGCATGTAGGTGTGTATGGGCCGATGCCTCTGTCCACTGCCATGCACTGTAGAAATTTAAACTTAGTACATTTGCCAAAATACTGCCTCTCCATTCTGGGGTTTCTCTTCTGGACTTGGTTTGTACCTCTAAAATACACTTCAGGTGTTTAGAGAAAAAGCTGGGGAGAAGCGCATGTTCCAATATCTCCACTTTTAGTTTCATGCTGCAACTACGCAGTGTAAAGGAAAGCTCTGTATAGATGGCACCGCTTCCAGAGCGTCTCAGTGACAGCGTATCGCGTGGCTGTCTGCTGCTCACGGGTGATGGGCAAAGACGAGAGAAGGGTGAAAGGAGTCTTCATTTCGCCACACTACTTGGTCCCCCAGTGAACTGACATTACAGATCCAGTGGTAACGATTACCATTCCAACCTGTAGATTAAAGAGGAACCTGAACTATTTCTAACGTGTCATGTATTCACAATATGTGAATTGAAAAGTACCAATACTTTTTGTGCACAGACTATAAAATGAGACTATGGGGGGGGAACTAAATGTGTTTGCTCATTTGCAACATGTTCATTTCCATGTGCTTAAAAATGTTTATAGGCTGGAGCCTAAGGCTGGAACAAGTACACACCCACAATAAATACCTGTATTTCTAGTCAACAGACCTATCGTTTTAGAGAGGCAAATACTGTAAGTGTGTACTCCTTTTGTAACTTTCTCTGGTCAGCTGTTGGCTTAAAATACTTGCAGTAGCCTCAGGTTATTGTCAAGGCAGATCTTTAAAAAAAAAAAAAATGCTGAAGCTTTTTATTATCTGAATGTTCTTCAGCTGTGCAGGTAAGTAATTTTCAAAGGCACAACGGAGCACAAAGCGGAAAATGCTAGATCTGCCCTTGGTTTAGAGGGGAGGGTGGGGGGGAAATGATACCTCTGTTTTAAATTCCCTCTGTATTTCCTAAAGTGTTTTTATGATTTGAGCAAAGATGCAAGCTAGAAATCTATCCAGATCTTGCCAGTTACTTCTCAACTTGGCTTCAAACAGGTAATGTTTAATAAAACTCAGTATGTTCTTGGGAGTTTGTGTCTAGTTGTATACTCTTACACTGCTAAGTGATGCTCCCACCCACAATCAATTTTGAAGGCTTCCTTAGCAGGATACCAGGACTCGTACAGTTAGCCCTAGTTTGAGGGGAGACGTTGTAGACCCAAATGGGGAGGGAGGTAGAGACGGAGGAATGAACATGAAAAGCAGGATTTACTGACCAAGAGACAAACTACTGTAACTCAAGGGGGAGGAGGAAAAATGCACTTTCAATAGTTTGTCCATATTTTTAGCTACAAAATACACTTGTGTCTGACTTTTTTTTTTGTGGAGACAACTACTCAGAACACCCATCCCATAAATGGCTAATCCTCTTTTTGACCTCCTCCTGTCTTTTCCATACTGGCTTGAGTCCATTTTCAGCTGCCATACCTTATTTTGAACACTGCTACTTCTAATGATGTTTCGAAAGAAAAAAAATCGTTAACACTTTTTTTTAAACAGGGTGGACTTAATTGAAGTGTGCAGTGTTGAACTACTGCTGCAGTAGCTGCCTCTAGTTGTTGAAATAAACTGTAGACAAGTTTTCTGTCAATTAATCCAGATAATCTGGATTCAATAAAGCGTCTGTGAGAGTGTTCCTCCCATCTGGTATGAATGTGCGTGTGCGTGTGGTCGATGAACAGACAGAGAACCAAATGTCCTAGGTACTTGTCATGTTTTATTGCATACTTTAAGTCGTGTGTATGTGAAGTGTCCTTTGACCGGAAGGTTTTGGTTAATATCAGTATATTTTTATAAATTTGAAATTCATTGTGCCCCATCTTTTTTCTTAAACATTTTTCATTGTTAGGGTATATGTGCTAGATTTGAATCTTCAACATTTTTAGGCACAGATGGAAAAAGTTATTGGCTCCTTGAAAACTTGCGGGACAAAATGGATCCTCAAAGCATGTATGTACTTACAAACCAAGCTGTAGAGATCAAGAAAAGAACTTTATTGTTGATCTCAAGATTTCTAAATTGTCAAGATTTATATGGAGTTGTGGTGGAACTAGTTAACACTTAGAGCTTTTGGTATGTAATGACTATTTGCTATGGACTGATATTAAATGTTTCAAAGGATTGCGTTCTTAAACTTTCTGGATTTTTGTTACTCTCCTCGGATTATATTAAGTAGTTAAAAATTTCTTTGCTATATTACATTAAAAACATAAGAACTTTGGGTCTCGTATTTATTTTCACTTGTTTTACTAATTATTTACAGAACACCGTTTTAACTTTTTTATTTTATAAATGTGTAGTATTTTAAACATATCTTTAAAAAATGTTCAATTGGAACTACATTAACTTCTGATTTGTTTTTATTAGGATTTTTAAAAAAAAAAAATTACACTTTTTCCATGTTGGTGCACAGCACTTAACAGAAATGTTTGTATTCCCTTTCTTTCAATTCAATAAACAGAATAAATAACTGGAATGAATAGTTCTTAGTTTCCCTAACTTCACTTATATGACTGACTTGGATGTTAATTTCTTGATCATTAATCATAGGCTTCTTCCATGTTTGCAGTACTTTATTTCCTGCTTAGGAAAATTAATTTGTGGCAGCTTAGCTGAAGATGAATTCACTCTCTGTTAGGTGCAGGCTTTCCAGTTCGTGATGTTTTGCTCTAATCTACCCCACGCTTCTGTTTTCACTGCACTTTCAGCAGTCGACTTGCCTGTGTCGCCTCCTGTGCTCACCTAACTTGCTGAACGCCTGGCTCCTTCGAGGCTCCAGGAAAGCCTTCGTAACTTGATGCTGGAGCTCGCCAAAATACCACACAGGTTGCTTTATGGGATCGGAGGGTTTTGTGGGGGTTTTTGATAGGTCATATTAAGAAGGTACTTGCATCTCCTGCTTAGACTTCTCTTAAACTGGAGATCAAGGACCTCCAGACTTCTGTCTGAAGTCAACCTAAGCAGCTTTTGTGGCCGAGAGCTCTTGAAGCTGCTTCTCAGCTGTTGCCTTTGTTCCCTCCAACTAACCCTGCGTTCTTGTCCATCTTCCCTGTGTCTTAAAACAGAACCTCATCTTTGTCCTGCATTTTGTATGTATTTTAGGCATTTTTATTCAGTTCTAGCTAATGTTCTCTTTAAATAAAAAGCTGTGCCAAAATTTACCCTCTCCTTCCTGTAGCTTTTCCAAATTCAAATCTTTTGCTGAAGTGCATTCAATTTTTTAATTTTTTGAGCTTCTATATTGATTAGAAAATGTCTTTACTCCCTCTAGTAGCACCTTTGTATTAACTTTATTCCCTCCTTCACAGTTTAAGCAGTGTATAGATAATTATGGCTTAAATGCAGCTGCACGCAGAAGAGGGATGCCTCATTCCTTTCCACGTGCTGCTCTATGCTGCCTCCTGTGGGTGCTAGCACTTGGCAGGAGGGTTGCTAGATCACACCTAATGCCTCTAACCACCTTATCTTTGGCAGAAACATTAATGTACTGATAACTGCATGGTCGTCAGCATAGCCTACGTTTTTCTGTGGCCACCTCCAATCTCATCATTATCGTAATATCCTTACAGGCAAAATGGTCTTCAGTTAGCATTTGTACAAAATCCTAGAGAGCCTCTTCTGAGACAAAGCATTAGAATAAAGCTATGCCACTAGAAAGATAAAGATTTACTTTATACTTACCAGGATTTCAGGCTGATTGTTAACCTGCATGTAGAACTGATCTTAGGACAGTCTAAAGTTTGTAATTGTCTTGAATTCTTGTCATAGCTTAACCTATAGTTATAATATAGTAAGCTTGGATTGGAACTACCCTGTGCTCCCTTGATGGAGACCCAGAAAGTAGGGAGGTTGTTTTGATTTTTACTACTGTAAAATTTCTGTGGATCTCCAGGAGAGGTGACTGTAGGATCCCTCTTTCCAGCTAATGAACTACATTTTTAGCAATTACAAATACATTTTTCCTATTGTTGATGCTGAGCTCTGTGAAGATCTCTGTTAAGGCACGAAATGACCCTGTACTATAAGGAAAGCTTCAGAATTACCAGTGTAATTACTCAGCAGAATTGTAGTCTCTGGAGCCTGCTACTGAGGTTTTTTGTAACTATTAGAACACATTTTTAGATGAGAACGAACAGCATATTTATAAATATCAAAGTAGGGTGGGAAGTTTGCATTCATATAAAAGTGTAGCTTATTTAATATTTGACAACCACTACTTAGAAAACATAGCTGTACTTTTTTTTTTGTTCGTCTATCATGGTTAATAATTGATCCTTGAGGAAGGAAGTGGGGATGAATCGACAATAATATCTGTTTAGGCCAGGGACATAAACTGAGACATAACACTACCCCCATTTTTTTTTTCCCCAGATACATTGTTCTTTTCCCTTATCCTTTCCTGTTCCACTTCCGTCTCTGAAGAAACACTTCCCTCAGTAGAGAAGAACAGAAGCTTTTCTTAGCAAGTGACAAATTTTACTAATTCCATGAGAGAATGGGTCTACCCTATCTAATGTCATCACTGTAATTCTGAGGTGCTAGTTGTTAGAAGTCATTGAAGGCAATGTACCTTACGAACACTTCAATTAATAAAGCTCTTATTCTAAAGACATGATTTTGAGGTAAGACACAAAACTGATAGTTTAAGTGGTGGATGTGCAGACTAATGATCCTGTTTCTCAGTGTAAAATTTATCTACTGTTAGCACTACAGCAAGGACTTAACTTGAGCAGCTTACTAATGCTGCCCTTTCTTCTAGTAGATAAAACCCAAAATGTGTAGTATGTTTTTTTTTTCACATACAAATAAGATAACTTAATTGCCTACCACGTAAGCTGCTACAAAAGTTACTGACTTTGCTCTCTCTCAAAGTTTTACTTGCTCTCCTTTTTCTAGACCAACATTCTGTCTGAGTTTTAGCTTTATAAGGCAGTACATTCTGTAGTTTGATTTCTGTGGTGTCAAGTAGTCAGTGGCACGCAGCTGTGGTAGCTACTTCCCTACTTATTTTTTTTAATGAGTGTAATTTTCAGCAGTTTTTCATCTTCACAACAGCTGAACTTGGACTCCATCCATCATAAATTTAAAGCTAGGCTTTTCCTAGAATAAACAGTGAACACAAGGTAGATAGAGAAATCAAGTTTCAGTGTTGTCTTTTCACAGCTGGCCATGGAAACAATCTGCTAATGGCAGCCACACACCAAAAAACCAAGTACTCAAGAAGGAAAAGCTCATAAATTTCAGGACTTAATTTCAGAACTGTATTTTAAAGGTGTTTCACTTCATGTGTTTTTTTCAAAAAAAACTGTTTCAATGCACATATAAGAAATTTAGAGACACTTATTGGACAATGAGGGTACAAACTCAGGTTTATATACTTATCACTGATACAAGAGCTACACAAAAAGAACTTTTGCTGGTGTCTTTGAAGCAGAGTCGTATCAGAATTGGGATAACTGGGTTACGGTTTACCAGACCACCTCCCTGAGCTAGACATACTCCTGATTCACCTAACTAGATATGGAAACAGCTGGTTCATGGAGCAGTGACTGCAGACAGTCCTCTGCTCTGCAGCCAGCTCCAACCCTGGTGCAATATGATGTTGACTTTGTATGGAGGTCTATGAGGTATTCCAATGATGAAACAGGAGTTGAAGGGAAAAAACAAGTATTAATCATGTTTCTTATTTATCTGTTTTCCACTTACACACAATTGTCACTTTCACCAAAGGGACCTTAATCCATCGAAACACAAGACTTCGTAGAGGTTGTCGGAGGGAGGGGTGGAAAGGGAGAAAAGCATACTTTTATTCTGTTGCTTTTTAGCTAGAAAAGCCACACAATGATGCAAGCTGCGCTACTGTTCCACTTCAAAATCCATGTTCCAAGCACTGCTTCAAACTAGGCTCTAACAGGACAGCTTGACAGTCAAAGGCACATCCTGACACTTTTCAGTAAGAAGCGGACATCAGAGCTGCACTTCAGTTTGTTCTGGAACTACCACTAGTATCAGCCCATGCTGCTGAAATGAGTTTCCCTTCTCTCCATTTAATTCTTATGTGATCAGTTCTGTAAGCAAGGACTTCACCTTACAGAAGCAGCAGCTCCAGCAGTTTGGATTGTAAAGGAACAAAAACAACTGCTACACAAATCCAATGTCTTTTGAAAATATTTTATGTTAAAAATACAGAAAAATATTTCTTGTTCAAAGAGGAAAAATATACTGCATGACGACACTGATCTAGGTATGTTCGGAAGGTGTCTGTGGCTCCACACCCAGTCACTGGAGTGATGACCCAATTTGGCAGCTAATGGTTCTTTTTCAACTTCTCAATCATTTATCAAAGCCAGAATCATACTGTGACAAAACAGAAAACATGATACCAGTGGATTACTGAAGCGTGTGCAAGTAGGAACAGCTCTTGCTTTCATGAGAGAACTGCACTTCATTCTGAAAGTCAAGGCAACTATGCTATGTGCTTTGCTTATGAAAACAAGAACTGCAGAAGTAATACTGCAGTAGGAGAACAGTAGTTCTTCCATCTTGTAGTAAGTGGCCCCATCACAGAACTCACCTGTTTGTAACTTATGCAGATAAACCTTATTTTCTAAAACAGAACTTGTAAAATAAACTTGGTCCTCAAGTTGATTTCCATTCTAAATTGGCCAATTATTTTATGTGCTAAAATCATGTAACTCTTTACATTGCACTTCTAGTGGGTTTGAGATTAAGGAGTAGTCTGACTTCCCAAACAATGTCTGATCAGAAAGAATAAAGGCATATAATAAGCCTGGAGATAACTGTCAAAATATATTACTGAGGCTTAGCTAGATGCAAAAAGATAAAACACTTACAAATACCAGTAGTTACACTACTAGCAGAATAGAGGAGATAAAAATAGCTGGCAGACTGCCTGGGAGCAATTTTTGAAACTAACCTGTAAAGGTACATGAAGAAACAGAGCAGATGAAAGCCTAGTTTAATCATGGCTTCCTTCATGTGTGATTTCAGTTGCCCCCGGTTATGGATCTCTGTGGGATCAAACACCCCCATGTTTCCACTTGGCACCATAATGTACCTGAAAGTTGAAAAAAAACCACAAAACAACAACAGAAGTATAGTCACCAAAACATTAGGGAGTGTCAGGAGAACAGGAGGGGGAGAGCTTGCGCAGAGGGACTTTCATCTAAAGAGCTGTTTCACAATTCAACATAAGGGAGCTCTTTTTTAATTCTATTTGAGTTTCAGGAAATTGCGTGTATCTCTGTCACTACAACCCACAAACAAAGAGTAAGAGAACAAGAAGTACTAAAAGCATCAGCCCAGCTTCCCACGTATAAATGGGAGAGTTTCCAGGTAACAGCTGATTCCAGTTCATTTTAATAGCAGTCTGTGGTTACTTGGTGTTATGAAGCAAATGTCCAACCACAGCGGAAAGATGCATTAGATGAAAGGGACCGGAAAAGAATTAATTTAGCTACGAATTAGTGATTTGATTGCAAAAAAAACCCCATGTAGATAATCACAAACTCCAGTAGTCAAAATGAGATAGCATAAGAGGAGACAAAGGATCTGTTTATTTGTCACAACCATCCTGCGTTATCTCAGCAGAGACACCGAGGCTGACAGGATGAGAGACTGGGCAGCAGTGAAGCAGTACTGCTGTCCAAACCCATGTAAGAACAAAAGCTGAGTGAAACAAAGTGAAATTGAAGCAAAATTAAGAATAAAACCAGCAATGCAAATGGTTTTGTCCTGTGAAAATTCAACAAGCGGCATGGTCTTTTGCCGCAAGCATTTCTCAAAAGAGCAAATGCAAGCCCCTGAAATTCTCACTCCAGCTGAGACCAGTCTAGAACAGTATTGTTATTCTACTTAAATGTCATACAGGCTCTACCTTCCCGGAATAATACTCTTTTCTACACAGGAATTTTACTCCTGGTCTTACACCTGGAGCAAAAGCAAGGTGTCAGAACACTTTTTGATTTTCTTTCTATAGTGGAAAAAATGGCACCACTTGTACTCCAAAAGGCACTCCTCCACCTCTTACAACATTCATTTCATTAATAGGGGGGGAAGAAAAAGAACATGAAACACGGATGTTTTCTAGCAGCAGCAGGAGACAAAAAAACTCAAACAGTTAAGACCACTATATTTGTCTTTCACAGAGGCATTAAAAAGCACCGCAGCATATCTGGCTAATAACAAAGACAATTATGTCCCATTAAAAATAGTTCATGTGAAATAATTACAGTTTGAAAGATAACACAATTATTGTCCATTTACTGGAAAATTACTCCAATAAAATGCATTTCAAGGAAGAACACAAGTTTCCTGGACCAATTTACCCCAGAAATAGAGTGCATAGTTTTCTTATATCTCTAGGATTTATTAATTTTCCTTTTTAAGAAGAGTGGTAACACTTAAATGATGCAACTTAATTAAAGCTTGCAGAACCTGGGAGGCAGTTTTTCCAAGAGGCCCACAAGCTAGTAAAGCTTAAATTATACATCTAAGGAACTGTAGTCGTGGACACAACAATGCTAGATGCTGACAAACACAACTCAAGCCAGTTGTTGTACTCTAAACAGCAGAAAATTTCTACAGCAAAACCACACAGAACAAGAAAACTGTCAGCTTTAATGAACAGACACATTAGTGCCTCCACTATCTCCATTCAGTTGAAGCTGCTGCCACAGCAACCGGACATTTTCATTTATATTACACAATTTTGTAAGGGATGTGGATGTCTTGGTCAGAATTTTCACTGTATTTTAAAGCTGCTTTTTTTTAAAAAAAAGCTTTTTTTTTTTTTACTCCTTCAGTTTTAAGAGGGGTATGATCTACTTAAAGAGATGACAAGAATCACATTTTTTGACCTATAGTCTCAAGCACATCTTTATAACAGAAGAAAGAGAAGTGTTCAACTTTTATTTTGAGTTGCTTTATTTTTGTCTACTCACATTGAACATTTCCTTTGTAATTCTTTCTTTTTTTACATAGTAGCAGGTCTTAGAAATATTTAAGAACTAAAAAAATCTATTATGAAATATGTTTAGATTTCAAATGAGCTGCTTCAATTTCTAGTTTTAAAACAAGGACGATATAAGACAAAACTATGTCTCAGTGGAGACTGTATAAGACACTACAAAATTCAGCAAAAAATAAACCAAATTAAATTAGCATCTGAGTATGCTGAACAAGAAGGGACAGTAGGATGTTACAATAAACATGCTGCAACTTTGAAAGTCTCCCCGATGCTGTTTTGACCAATTTATCCTCCCTGGGATTTGTTTCTGATGTCCCTTTCACACAAAACCTCTCTAGTCTCACTGAAATGACTGAGACAATTAGTAAATTAAGCCAGTACTGCCTGTAACTGTACCATCAAGATTAAACAGGTTTTGAAGGAAAGAAAGTAAGGGCAAGGGACTATCATCCTACCTGTCTCTCTATTATCACTTAGATATACTACAAAGCACAGACTTCTTCAATCTCCACACAACTATTTTGATTTCTGTACTCATCTTGGAGTAGAATGATAATCTTAAACCTTTCTGAATTCATGTGCAGCAACATTTTCTCCAGAAAATGGTTCTTGAAATACTATAATGTATGAAGAAAATTCAAGCACATTCAGCTGATGCTGGAAGTTTGCAGCGCATGAGAACAGGTTCACACTTCATCTGTTCCCACCTAATCTGTTTTTGACACTTCCTCCTCTCCGCTATTTTTCTGACTACCGTACCTTTTGTCCATTGATCACTGGGTCAAAGGTAAGTTCTATCCCAAATTATCAGATTTCCTTTATAATGCTGAACAACACACTTGCTTTTGCAGACCTCTAACTCCTTCATGAGAGATGGGATAGTCCAGGCTACTGATGTGTGTGAAACTCCTCGATCCTCAGAAAGAAGTCAGGATTAGCAATACAGGCTTAACTTTTGACTTCTTGTGGCAGGACAGGCAAGGTATCATATTGTCATATTAATTTATTGCCTACACTGCACATCTAAAATCGAGGAAACAATCCTGGATTTTCATATATTGAGAACGTCTACCCCATGTACGACAAATATAAAATGAGAGCTGTCAATTCAGAACAGCAGTGAAAGCTTATTGCCTGAAGTGTAGAAACAGAAATGACTGTATCTTTTAGAATTCTCTCTGACCAGGTTTAGAAGGGAAAGCAAGTGACTACTTTAAATGTTAACATACGTAAGCAAAAGGAAGCAGCAAAGAGCTAACCAGTACAAGAAATCTTAAAAGAAAATTCTTTCTCTAGGGTCTGCCGCAGAAATAGTCTAACCTAAATGAAACTCTAAATGCAAACTCCGTGCTTGCCAGCAGATTCCAGAGGAGATACTGGTCATTTTGTGCAACTGTGTATAACAGAGTTGTGCATACGAGTAGCCAAGCAAAACTATACCTGTATGTGTGCATTTTAGGCAACATTTGCTCATTAAGCATACAAGTTATACTGTCTCATGTTACTCCAGCTTAGAAACACTTGAAGGCTTTGCTAGCAGTTTTATAGAAAACAAAGGTGATAAATGCATGGTTATTTTGCCACAGAACAACAAAGTTATCCGTAAAGGGATCCTCCACTTCTTTTTAATGAGAGCTATGAAACCTCGTGTTTAATTTTACCAGCAACTCAACCCATCCCTGCAAATAGTTAGCCATAGCAGGTTCAGGCAATCAAGAATTACAGCCAACTTTTCAGACCTATATCTGAAACATTTGGTCTTCTGGACTTCCTGCAGTACAGTGATTTGCGACAAATCCACACCCAGTTTTTATTAGCGTAACGCCTGTAAAGGTTCAATACTCTGCACATCAGGTGATACAAAGTAAAAAGAACACTTTTGAACCAGCAGCCCCAGCGCTGCCACATGGAAACCACTACTGACAAGTAAACCATTTCACAGTGGTGGACGGCCCGGCATACAAAGACCAGCGACACTGACAGTTGTCATATGATGGAAAGTCTACAAACCTTTCCAAATGCAAAGAGACAAGATGGGGGGCCAAAAACAATGCAAATGAGGAGGAGAGACAAGCCAGTAAACAAAGGAGGGTGCAGGGCACAACACCACAGCTCGATGGTTTTACAACCATGACCTAAGTACTTCTATGCTGCTATCACTATCGGGCATGTAGGCACAGCATGAAAAACATTAACAACCGTGTCTGCAGTACTACTTCATAATCCCAATTAACACGCTATTATTTCCTATGAACTTGGGAATGACTCACAAATCAAGATTCCTGGGCACCAGAGAGAATGCACGGAAAGGCCAAAAGCTTCATACCCTTTATGCTGTTTGGTTTCTTGTAATTTTAATTGCAAGCAGAGGAGAGTTTTATGTTAGTTAGATCCATGAAGACTGTTAGCAGCTCAAGAACACAGCTGAAACATCTCATTGTGACATATTATTTATCTTTATACTACACTTAAAGCTACATTACTAACTGGGGGGGGAGAAGGCACACAAAACTCCTCGCACTTACCTATATATATTCCATGTTGCTACTGGCAAATTAAGGAGAAAGATGAACCAGTGCAATGAAATAAGCATTAATACTGTTACAACAGCGTGCCCAATCACCTCAGGGACCACCCACTGTAAAAAGAGAAAGAAGAGAAAAAATTATACGCACAAATGTAAATTCCTTTCTGAAAAAGAGATCTATGTGTAGTTATCACCTGATTCTAATCATGTAAAACTCAGACAGAAAATTCATGGCAGAAGCATCCAATTAGAGCACAATGTAGGGAAATTAATACCTTGAGACAGTTTCCATAGCAGTAAGCCAGAAATCGGGCCCTACAACATTATATCAGAAGTACTTTATCTAAGTATTACAAAAATTTCTAGAGGGAAGCACAGCAGCTGTTCGAACACAACTACATTACACAAGCACTTAAGAAAGGAAGTTAAGAAAAGTATACAAAGCTCATTTGAAATCACTGCAGAGAACACTGGATGTAGGAATGAGAGGAGATAATTAAAATCTGCACAGAGGACATACAGACACCCTCAGGCTTGGAACACATAAGAAAGTTGATCGATATGAAAAATGGCATAGTTAAATTGGGTCAGACCCTGGCAATAACATAGTTTTGACTTGACAGTATCCTGTAGCATTCTCTCTTGCATTAAGAAAGAAAATATCTTTAAATCAAAGCGAACACCCATGCGGAAGGCCATGTTGATTTAATAAAATCAGTTTTAAGCAGATTTAGTTAAAATGGTACTTTTCCTTATTACAGTAAAACTCTCTAGTGGTTCAACAGAGGTTAGAAATTATACAAGAGCATCAGAGAAAGTTGCTATAAAGATCTCAGAGTTCAGTCATGAGCAGACATCCTTGGTGTGGCACACCTACAAAAACGAAAGCACAGAACTCAAGAGCTCTCCGCAGAGTTAAGCCTCAGTCCCATGAATTCAGAGCAGCAGCCTTTCTCAGAGCACCAAGCGTCAGACGAACGGCCTTTCATGACTCAATTTGCTGAAAGATGGGCATCCAAAAAAGACAAGCAGACTGAAATAAAGGACACATGCAAAGTATTGCCAATTAAGGCTCTTGAAATATACATTATAACCCTGTTATCTGTGATGCTAAGATGAACGATTGTTTTCTTAAATCATATTGAACGTAAAGAAGAATAATTTACTTTATTGAGTTTTGAGCAGCATGATCTAGCATTAATGTAGTCACATTCCAAATCTGATAGTGTAATTATCTGAAATACAAGATAAGGAAAAATTGTACAGTAACTCAGAATACAGAAAGCTTTATTTTTATCCAATAAGTCGGGGAGAGCACCCTGCTCTCAGCATAGACTGTCCTGTTCTACAGCTGATATGCCAAAGGCATTCAATTTGCTACAACTCATTCCTACTTTAGGTAGAAAGTTAGGCCACATTTTATCATCAGGCCAAGCGATTTTATGATGTTTTTCCAATGGCAACTGTTGCACACGTGCTAAAGTTCAGTTCAACACTTAAAGACGACCAGGGAGGCAAACTTAGTATTTTCGGTATCAAAATTATTACTACAACACTTGAAATCACAACTTAAAAGGAAGAAAAAGTTAATGAGCTTTTTAAACTCTCCTCATAATAAAGCCAAATAGTGCAGTTGTAAGAAGTGGATCTACTTTTTTTACATTTACAGCAACATGGGATTAATTCTTACTGTGCTAGGAAATAACAGGGCAACTTTATTATCGAAGGAACTTTCAGCAATTGAAATATGAAGATTTCAGACAGAAAAGCCCTCTCAGAAAAGGCTTAGCATTCATGTGTGCACATCATCATGCTCTGTCCTGCAAAGCTCATGCTCCTTTTCTCCAAGAAGATGAAAAAGTATGACATTTTTTCTGTACCTAAAAAAACGGTGAAGACTTAATTTTTTCAATAAATAACCTATGCCTCCAGGATGAACTTCTTTCAAGTGTTTCTGTATTTTTTTTTCTGTCAGAACTGGGTAGATTCTGAAATAGTATCACGATTTGAAAGTTTATGAGAGCCAGTTCTCCTTTAATCAGAAAAAATAAGAAAAGAAAGCCAAATCAGTGCTTTTACACTCTATCAACACCAGACACCAAAGGCTGCAGGCAAGTTTGTAACAGAGAACCTGGGAACCCCGTTTGTCGGGGAACTCGCAGCCTCCTGGCTATCTAAAACGGAGTCAGGCATCCTCACAGGTAAGAGACTGTCGCCCGGCCGTATGTTTTTCGGCCCGGGTGGTTTATGGGGGTGTGAGACAGGCCCTCGGCACCCTTTTCCCTACCGCACCGCCAAGCAGGCGCTGCTTCAGCCGAGGCGCGGTGCGCTCCCCGCACCGCCGGCCGCACACGCCCGCGGCAGCCCGCGGCCACCCGAGCTCCAGCTCTCGAAGGCGCAGACATATTTCGGCACTGAGTCACCCCCCCGCCTCCACGCACCCCCACACACC
>Ga0065711_1006297_pt1 | contig 19776 bp, 11 predicted proteins | sample Hoacrofraction12_FD_59098 | JGI IMG/M metagenome (GOLD analysis project Ga0065711, IMG submission 59098) | Hoatzin crop microbial communities from Cojedes, Venezuela - Epithelial fraction 12 v2 (version 2) | ecosystem: Host-associated > Birds > Digestive system > Esophagus > Crop | place... | reverse complement strand
GGGGGGGGGGGGGGTTGAGGAACCAATATGAAGGATTTTATCCTGACCTGGTCTTTGACCTTAGCGAAGTGCTGAGATGCACAGTAAGTGTCAGCTGTGTGGGAGCAGAAGTACTCAGCCAGCGTCAAGATCACACCCATGAGTAGTTAAGCTTAGGGGAGCTTAACACTTTGACATGAGGGAAAGGACAAGTTCTGAAGGCATAAAACTCTGAGGTTGTCCTGAAGCAATCTGTGTGTTTTCCACATTCATTTGGATTCTACAAAGTATCATAAAGGGGACTGGCAGGAAGGACATGGCGTAAGAAAAAATGTGATTTTTCAGTAAATTCAGAGAAGAAATGGAAGCGCTTTTTACAGAGGATAGGAGAGAGGAGCGGTTAGCAGGAATGGGGAAGAAAAGCGGAGATGTTTGAAGTTTCATCAGTCTGTAATTGCAGAGGAACACCAAGGAGGCAATGTCAAGAGGACACGTTCAGAGGTGCAGATTGGCCAAATAGAACTGAAGACAAAACTATGCAGCATAGTAAAAAAAGAAAGTCAAATCTAGAAAGCTTCGTTCTGCATATTGTTTCCTTCAGTTTTTATTTCAGCTCCCCAACATCCTTTTAGATAGTATTTAGCAAGAAGAACTTGCTTTCTTTTTTTAATTCACCATCAAGGCACTTTTCCCAGATGCTCCTAAGTTCCAGGGAGGAAATCCCTGGACCAAAAGACTCAGACTTTTACTGATAATGATGGAGTCACATCTGCAAAGGTTATGAGTGGCCATAAGAAGGAGATTCTGTGCAACAGGTAATGTACATAATTCTTTTCAAGAGGAGAATTGGAAGCATTATAGCATGAAATGAAGAAACAGCAGGGAAAGGGGCATGTTTTTGCCCGAGGCTGAGAGACAGGCAAAGCTGTTGAATATACTGTCAAATATGTTTAAGCCTCCTATTGCAATAGATACTATTTCCCATGTTTTCTCTGCCTTCCACTGAATGTGATGCACCAAAATAATAATAAACCTCCTCCTTGCTCAGTGCTTTTCCCACAGCTATAGAATCAAGACTAAAAAAAGGTTTTTCTTGAAAGAGAATTTGGAGGAACAGGCTGTGACTAGTTCTGTCTCTCTTCTGTTTAGAACAGGGAAAAGCTGTCATTTTCAGTGGCAACTCAAATTCTGACGATCATTTTCTTTTTGGCTGCATCTGCCCACGGTGACCACCTAAGGACCCAACGGGACGTGCTAGCCTTAGGTCGCTGGAGGCTCCCACTCTTAGTAGGAACAGGGAGAAAAAAGAACAACAAAAATCTTCTGCCCAGCAGCATTTGATGAAGTTCACTGCACAGCAGTTTTGTTTTCCAAAGCAGCACTGGGCTTTCGGAGGAAGGGGAATGAATCTGTGAGCAGATTGTGTTGTCTCCGTGGTAGCTTATTGTCACTTCAAGAGTTGGCAGGATCCTTGATTGCTGTGTGACACCGTGTATGAAATAGCTTTTGCAGAGAGCTGCCCTTGCATGCAGCTGTAGAGCTTTTTAGTCCCTGTGATATGTTTGCGTTTTTCAGTACATTGTGTGTTTCAAAAGCCGTGAATGTTCCACCTGCCGTACCTACACAAACCATTTCTGGTAGTGATCAAAGAGCATGTGTAGCTACGAGCATCACACCACAAAAGCTTTTTATCTTCTTATTCATAGAAATAAGAATCTTAGAAATAAGGTTACCATTTGAAAGATTACGAAGTAAACCTGTCTTCCTGCTTCCTCTTGTGTTGGGACATCCATCGCACCTCACTGCCTTTAATTAGTTGCTTCGGTTCCGGCTAGTCCTGTAGAAATCAAAAGCACAGGGAATGACAGGAGGAGGACAATGAACCATCTGCCAGCACATTTCTCTCCTTTTTGGTCACTGTCTTGTGTTAGCCCAACCCAAATCAAAGTCAGCCTCTGTGGTACATAATGGATCCAGAGCTTGTGTGTTTAGGGCGAGATTCAGATCCCTTGTGTTAGAGAGTAATGCAGTTGCTGTTTGTTCACTCTTCATTTTCAAAAGCATTTGATAAAACCTTTTCTTACTACGTGCAGTTTTCCTCCTAATTATTTATGTGTCTTTTCCACTCTCTGTCTTCATACATATTCACCTTTCTGGGGTTACCTGTCTGCTTTGGAACAGAGTTCCTATTACTTGTGATCACCTGAAAATTTCCTTCTCTCTTCCCTGTGTTCCTTCAGCCTGAGAAGCGTAGAACTGCAATGGATGGAGTGTTCCCAGACAGCAGAACACAGGCTGCACATCAGGGCTTTTTGTCGGGTCCCTGCGGCAGTTCACACGTTTTCTGTCCCTTGGTCTCCCTAGGTTATCCCCTTCCCTGCTTTCAGTGAAATGTAAGCGCTGTTTCAGCTCTTTGAGCTCTCAAAACGCAACGAGTAATATATTGTTACTCCTCAACCAGTGTTTAGGAGTCATGAAAGGCAAGTGAGTTTAATCCAGATCTTACATAGCTTATCTGATTGAAACACTCTCAATTTGCCAGTCACTCTGATGACGTCTTTGCAAATTCCTTCCATTTTTCGTAAGCAAATAGTCATTCACAGTGTATGTATTCATATTCCTGCCCATAGCCTTCCCTGTGCGATGACAAGCACTGGTATCCACCTGCTCTCGTCTGCCTCGTGGCAGTGCCGCGGGGACACGTGCTCAGGGATTCGCGACCGTGCCCGCCCGTAGCGTGCTGGCCTCCGGCAGCTCCTGCCCAGGAGGCACCGAGCCCTGGCAGCCGGTGGGTCTGCCCGTGCTGGAGGGGACAGGGGTGGGGTCTGGCTGTCTGGCGCAGGGTGCTCTAGGCCTGGTCACACTTGGGGAAATCTTATCTGAGGCCACTTTCGCTCTAAATGCTGTGTTCTGCTTTTTTTTCCCCCTGAAAGACACAAAGACTCAGCAAAAGTAAGGTCAGGAACTCTCTGAATAGAGCGAAACTGAGGGCATGCGTTTGTTGTGCGCAAGAATAATTCCGTCAGAATGGAAGGTTGTTTAACAGCAGCAGATCACCTGCAGATTAAATCCTAGACTGAATTCATAATTATGAGCCTGAAGTCTTCGCCATGCACTGTAACTGAGTATGATTGAGCTTTGGTTTGCATGAAATCTCTCTGAAGTCATTAGAGAACACAACACAACTGCTATGCCTAGTAGTAATGGAGCTAAATGCCCTTGTACTGTACAAATGTTCCTGTTGAAAACATAATTTGACCCTACTGTGTACTGGTTATGGCCCTCCCTTTTCTGTAAATCTTTGATAGCAATTCAGATCTTGATGTTAGTATTTGTGTCAGTTACTCTGATTATTCACTAGCTCGTGATAGGCACTGTGAGAAAGGTCTCCTGCACTGCAGGAGGGGGAAAGCAGGCAGAATGGAAACCATTTTACTCAAGGAAGCATAAGCTTAATGTAGAGCAGGTGGGTCTGTTTGGGAGAGAGTATGGTACTTAGTAAGAAACCAAATCAATGTGACCCAGTTAAAAAGTTTATTTTAAGGCTGTGCATCGTTTTAGTTTTAAGTTGAAGTAGTGTTCAAAACAACTAAACATCTGAACTGCTTTGTTACCAGCCAATATTCTTCTTTGCAATTATATTAAAGAGGCAGTGAAAAGAGGGAGGGTGAGTGCCCAGTCACGGATGCATCTGTATCACTCAGGCATCCAAATGACACAGTTCTCCTGGATTCCCCGTGTTGGCAGAGTGCAGAGCAATACGGATTCCTCACGTGAGATTGCCCTCTGGAGGTGTCTTCATTAGCTATGGCAGAAAGCTGGGTGACTGCTCGTGCAACTCAGATACCTCAAAAACTGAGAGGGGGGGCAAAGTTTGTTCTCTTCTGGCACGTTCGCCATTGCACGTGTTGAGATTAAGCTGAGCGACGCTTACCAGAGATGCAAAGTTAGCACTTTTTTGTGTGTATAGCGGTCCCTTGAATAGGGTGAAGAAAATAATTGGAGAGGCATTGGCATGAAGAGCGCCAGTCAACTAAAACCAGTGGAAGAATGTTTGAGGCTGCAAATGGACAATAAATCTTCCCCTGAGTGCTCTGAGAGTGTGGCAGCCTCCCCAGGCGTGACAGCTTGATGGGACAGTTAAGAATAGGGTCCGTTATACAAATTCTTAGCAAACTGCAGATTCAGTGACCAATAAACAAGCAAATCTGAGATTACCAGAGGTAAGTTAACAGTAAGAACAAACCAGACACTGCTGCTTGGGGGTAGAGTGTATCTAAAGGGTTTTTCATCAAAACTGGCAAATATCTGGAGATAGGATCATTCCTGGTTTGACTTTTTTTTTTTTTGCAAACGTGTATGCAGAATGATTTTACGAACATCCAAAAGCTTATGGAATATTTTCTCAAAATATAATTTACAAAATAGTGTGCTCCCCTGTTTTTTTCTATTCTATTTTAAAAAAAAAAAATAAAAGAGGAGGCTATGTCCTGTACGTTTTTGCAATGGTCTGCAGAGAGCAGAAAGGCCAGAACTTGCCTGTGGAGTATTTTGCCTCTCGTGTGTTCTGGGGACATAAATTAGGGTTTTGGCAGACTTTTCTTTGTGTGCTGGTACCTCTTGTTCGTTGTAGTTGATGATTAGCTTAGGCAGTTGTTGTAAGCGATGTTTAATTAGTGCAGCAGAGGAATAGAGACTTGTTCAAAATATTCTCTAGGGGTTTCTCGGGAAGACGTTTGCCGGGCTCTGACTGCATTTGTTTCCAGTAGGACAGAAAGAGTTCATTGACACTGAAATTACTGAGTTTATTATAGATATTCCACTTAATGCTGAAAATCAGTATATGATATAGAAGTCTTTGGAAGATACAAACTATTACTTCTCATTGCTTAACAGAGTACAATGGATGAATTTATTTGAAGAACCCATGCCAGAATTGCTGCTTTATTAAACCAGTGTAGGAATAAGGATATGGAGCTCTGCATCCCTCTTCGCTAGAGCCACACAAAAGTATTGGCAGGAATGCTAGTTATAGGTATAATTTCTAAATAAATTAGGTGTGGATTCCAAGGTTGTGCAGACTTTGAATGAATCATGGAAGAAATTTAGTGCCTCTTTGTGCCATGTTGCATGAGTCACAAAGGAAAATTAATCTAATTTTTTATCAGTTAGGACGCTGGCTACTTTGGCAGCTTGTGGGGACTGCAGGTTTATCTTTCTTGGATTGTAAAGATAGACAGTAAATCAAATTGTCTTACTTTCATTGCTGTACACAATGTACAGTATGAGGTGATGAAGTTAACACTGGACTTGTTTTCTGGTATTCCCAAGTAATTGTGCGTTGACTTTCTGCGTAAGAATGCTGGCTCGTAGCAAAACGGTGAAGCAGAGCCCCTCGCTGTATTATCTGTCATCTCTGTTCAAGCACTTACCTTGTTCTCCTTGTGGGCAATGAATAATCTGCTTGATGCTGACTTTGTTCTTTGGGCAATGCAAACCCCTTACTAAGGAAAGTGAGATTTTTTTGAAAGCACAAGCGTTGACCTTCAGTGAAGTCCAGCAAAATGTTCTGAGCAGTCGTGGAGGACAGCCGCTTCCCCTCTCCTTCACGAAGCCTGCAAGAACATTGGAGATGAGACTTTCAGAAGCGCTCTCCGCTGGCATAGCTCTGCAGACATTAAAGTCAATGGGAGTTTTATTTCAGTGGGACCAGTCAAGCCAAAGCTGAATGCCCTGCTTTATGTGTCAAAGTTGCAGAAATGAATAACAAGAAGTAAAGCTGTCTGAAATAATCCAGGATGTCAGAAAGAGAGAATGCTTCCATCAGCCAATCATGTACAAAACCCAACAAATATTAGGCTAAGAAACAGAATAACAAAGTACTCCTGTTTGCCTTAATATGTCTGTAGCAGCATGTGTGAGCTACCTTGCTGTAACGTACTGTTGGGGGCGGGGGGGGAGAAGCAAAGCAGTGGTAATTATGGATTGTCAGTGTAAGTGCCACCAGCATGAAAGGCCACTGGGAGCTGAAATCAGGCTCAAAGGGAGCTGGGGGAGCATTTAACACCAGAGCCTGGCCATCAGCTCAGAAGCTACTATTATTAGTATGAGCTGCAGTATTTCTAAGATTGCGTTTAAATACATGGACCAAACCGAAATGGCACTTATACTGCAAGGGGACACCAGGAGAGAGTAAATAGCTAATAAAGAGCAGCGTAGACTGGGCATTCAATGTGTGGTGGAAGTTGTGCAGCCTTCCCGGAAGGAGCGGTTTGCAGGGCTTCGGTAGCATTTTCTGTCGTGTTAGTTCTGCCTCTGAATTCGCCTGGGCTCTGTTCTTGTACACTAACCCCAATTGTGCTCCAGGGTGTTCCTGCAGTTGTAGCGTAAAGGATGACCTCTTGTCTCCAGCACCTTTTTGCATGGGTGGAGTGGAGAGCAGCTCTCCGTGAACCTTCAGCTTGTGCTTCTCCATGCTGCTTCCTCTCAACGCTCCTCTCTCTTTGGCGCTGCCTAACTCTGACTCTGGCTGTTCATGGGGTTTTCCTTTGTGCTTGATCTAACCATGTGGTAGAACAATACAAATTGAACATGGTTCTGTCAAGCACCATGGAAGGCTGCATACTCCCTGCCGCATGGCATGCTGGGACACTTCTGCTGTTTTCAGAAGCATCAAAAGGTGAGAGATTCCCCTTTTCTCACAGGAAAAAAGGAAAAAGGTGAAGTGTCGCTTACCCAGGCTCCCGGGCACTGCAGGGGGGAGCCGTGGCGATGTTTGCGACAGACTTTCCAGAGGGCTTGCATGCAAAATAACCATTTCTGAGTAACTGATCTGTTTAATTGCACTTACAATGTAGAAGTTAGGCACCCTGTTGATTAATATGGTTCAAGGGTGGTTCCAGCTGTACCTACAGAGATGAATAATCATTTTTGGCTTCTTACCTTATAAATAATGTAAGCTGCATCTCTCTAAGCTGTCCACTGAGTCCTGCTACTCGAGGAACCCTTTGGATGCTGTTACTGTAACAAGATGCCTGCTATTGGACGTAACGTTGGACCTGATCTGAGCAATCTTAATGTGCTGGCATTTCGTTCTGGAGAAGTGTACTGCTAAAGAACTTCAGAGGAGCCTGCAAAGCATTATCTTTTATCTCCTGAAATGACAGGGGTAACGTGGCCTGCATGAAAACAGTACATAGCACAAAGCTGAGTCAGCATACCCAAACAGGCCATTTTGGCTTTGACAGCGTAGACAAGATCTTTAACATACTTCTGCCTAACTTTGTGTAAAGTAGGGATGACTGACCTATTCATAAAAGTCTTTGAGAACCTCATACAGAAGTTTTCTTACACGGAAATACTGCCTCATCTTGCAAATTTGTTACGTATCTGTTGTGGAGCCGTCAGAAGAAGGACATCTGAGATTCTCAGATTTTATCTGTAATTACTGATAAGAATTAATATTACCGATATGAAATTATGACAAACAGTATACTTCCTTTTTTTCCTGTAAACCGAGAACTGAGATCTAGTGATTACATGAAGAAATGATTGTCTGGATTCCTCTATTTTTTGTCCAAGATTTAGACCAAGTGATCTCTGTGATCGTGTTTTTTGATGCAGATTTGAGGCAGCTGGATCCATCTTTTCTCGAATGAATATACCGGGTCAGTATTCAAGCTCCTGTTGAGACAGCTGGATCTTTTTTTTCCAGAACAAATCATCCAGCACTCCTTTTAAGTCCTTTGAGCAAACCCAAATTTTAAAAACTGAAATCAGGTTTGTGAAACAGTGCTTAAAAAGAAGAATAGGACAAAAAGGTACTTGTCTTTGTTGCTGAATTTCTCCATGTAGATATTAGAAAGGCACCTACAATTTCTGAGCACCTGGAAATCTGGAGCTTCTTTATCTCAGTACTACTGTTCTGTAGAATTGCATGTGCGTTGGTTTTATGACACTGAGGAATTGCAATGCCCTGCTAACTGATAATGGTGTCACGTAGGTTGTGAAATGAAGGAGTTACCAGAATAACTAGCAATTCAGATAAACACAGTTGCCCTCAGTTAAACACAGGCCTTGCTGTTGTCTTGGTACTCATTTTACAGCAAACTCAATTCTTTTTAATTTTGGAAATGACTAGAAACTCCCAGGTCATATTTTACACTCAGCCAAGCTTCATGGAGTTCTCAGCTACAGTGCACACGTGCTTTCAGGTCTAACAAAATAGCTGGTCTGGAATGGTAAAATGAAGCCAAGCGTTTCTTCTGTGCCTGTCCTGCATTTTCCCATGGCTTTCCACAGGTGATTTCATAGTGTGCAAGAAGCGCTACATGCACGTGATGGTTAACTACACTTCCTGAACCCGGTCATGCTCACTCAGAGCCCTGCAGCAGCACACTGGTGGAGCCCTGTGTGTAGAAATGGATGTAAGCACTTAAATAATTCTGGAAGCAGGTGGCTGAATTTCACATTAGTATCCCAGACGGGAATATCCTAACAGAGCAGCCACCTGCCCCAGTGATCTCAAGGCTCAGGTCAGACAGTAAGTTCCATCTAGTCTTTGGCAGGTGATTCCTGCTATTGATCCCTTTTGACTCAGGGCTTACCTGGGTAACTCCTATTTAAACTCATTTAGAAAAAAGCAGAAAAAAAAAGAGAGAGAGAGAAGAAAGAAAAGTACGAAGGTGATGTTTGCTTCCTTCCTCTCCCGCTGAACCGAGAGGGCTTTCCCCTGTTGTAAGCGTGGAGGCAGTGGGCTGATGCCCAGGCAAGATCAACATCTTGTAGCTGATGCGGTGTGGAAAGTTGTATGCCATCAAGAGAGTGAGACCACGAAGTCAAAACGTGATAAATATTCTTTATTTACTTTGCCAGAAAGCTTGAGAGAAAACCAAAAACTGATTCTCACCCTCTAATGTTCTGTACCCTTTTTTCTCCTTCAGAAAGCGTTCCAATTACTTTCCCATCCTTTTTTTTCCTGTAGGAGGATGAATCTTGTATCCATCAGTAGACTAATAATTTGTATTTAATAAATTTTTATCCTGTGTAACTTCATGGCGTTTGTGATTATTCTTTCGGAGAAAGCTTTACAATGAAAATTAGAAGTGCTTCTTCATGGGTTAATTTGGGGATTTCCCAGACACTTTCTGATCACTGAAAAATTTTGGTGGGCTTTTCAAGGTGTGCTGTGTAATTGTAGCAGTTTTGATAAGCTCTGATCCTGATAAGTGTTCCTCTTTGGCATTATTTCTGAGGAATCATAAACAACCAATTGTACTGTCTCATAGATCTTAGAAAGAATAGCTGTGTGTTCTTGTAATCAAGCCGTAATATGTGCTTCGCTTGGCATTTTAGCCTCACTACCAAGCCTGGAGATTTTAGGACTGGAAATCAGGTGGATTTTTTTGAAAGGATAAGAGTTTAAATGACGGTGGTGTGGGGAACAGCTCAGATTGTATTTTTATACTACTTTAAAATGCCCAGTGGTCCTAATATTTGAAGTGCTGTGCTATCAAGCTAAGAAACAGTAGCCAAGTCTCACTTTAGATGTATAATTTACAGTAAGCATGATAACCTGCAAAGAATTTAGCACCACAGAAGTGGTAACGTACAAAGCTGTCTGTGATGTTTCTCATAATCTAGTTGGGAATTACAGAACTAAACCAAAGCGTATCTATGGAATCAAAATGTTAGATTGCCTGCAGAATTGCTTGCTTTCACGGCATCACCCTGTGGAGGTAATGTGGAACATAAATTAAAATAATAGTGGGTTTAGGTGACTTCTTTTTTCTTACAGAAAATAGTACGCAGTCACAAAGCGAGCAGCGGTGTATTTATCAGTCTGGGACGGGGAAGCAGGTGATGAGCATTATCGAGTCTCTAAAAACAGACTTCAGCTCAAATTCAAGTTTTTATTGATGCTTTCAGGTTCTTAAAAACTGAACTTGCTGAGATCATTCCTGAGAAAGCCTCGCAATTGATTTCTAAAACTCTGGGAAAGTTAAAAAATACTTTGTGGTAGTTACGATCGCTGGCATTACACAAGGTTCCCGAGCCAATTGTGGTGCTTCCGTTTATGAAATACGAAGTGAGTGGGCAGGTATTGCGTGGCGGGGTCTTGGCAGCACTTGGTTTACATACACATTTATTAATACTCCTCGTTCCTTCAAGCACAGAGATTAAGTTTCCAACCTGTTTCCAAGGACAGATCAGTTCATGAGTTTAATTGGAAAAGCATTTCATTAGAAAGGGTCAAAAACCTAGTCAAAGAGGTCTAGCAATCATGGTTTAATGGTACGTTGGGGAGTGCTTCTCACTAAGTATGGTCTGCCTGTTCCTTAATTAAAATGAAAATGATTTAAACTGCTATTACTTTCCTTGGCTGTTTGTTTAACATAGTTAATAAAGGTAGCTAATTGTTGGAAAATTGACAAGGTTCTCTCATAAAAGATTGCTCTCAAAAGTAACTCTAATAGCTGAGCTCTGAAAATTTTGGGCTTTTTAATGACATATTTAAAAATCCTTTGTCATTTAAATGCACCAAGGTGGCTCCTGCTTTCATGAGATCCCTGTTCCTTATTGCTGGACCGAGTTCCAAATGGGAAGAAGCGGCTTTGCTGGAGCTCATTGGAAGCAGACTCCAACAGCTAATTAGACCTGCTTCAGAAAATACCGTAACTGGGAGGCCGGTTAGACAAGGAATTAATCTGTCAAGGGAAGAATGAAAAAAACAGTCTAATCTTGGGAGTAGTTGGAAAAATTGCTGAACATAATCTTTGCAAGTTTTAAAACTGGGGGGGAAGCTGAGAGCCGACAGGAGGCGGTGGTGAGACTCAATTCCATAAAATCTCCAATTGCTGCCGGTATCAGGAACCGCTTGCTGGAATGTGTTTTCCTTTTGTTGCAGGGTCAGAGGATTACAGAAGTAAATTCACCGGGAAGTGTTTCATGGACCTTGTCTGTCCTGAGAAGTGTCGCTGCGAGGGAACAGTTGTAGACTGCTCTAACCAAAAACTGACCCGCTTACCCACTCACCTTCCGGAGTACACCACCGATCTGTAAGTGCTGCCTCGCCGGGGCGCGCGCAGCGGAGCGCGTTGCTCTGCCTAGTTTTTCACAGCTGTAAAAGGGACTCGGACCAATTCGAGGCACCTTCTACTTTAAGCCCTGTGTGAGAAAGGGGAAGTTCATTTTATTTTGAAGGAGGACCACAACCCTTGTATTTCCTGAGCGTTCATGCTAGCTATGGGGAGGAGAAAGGAGCCATGGCCTTGTGCGTCAGCTGCCTCTCTGTCGTCGCGGTGATGACCTCTTATGCAGCCCAAGCTGTGTGGTTCCTTTCTGCTCTACCTTTGAGTCCGTTGTCTTTGCATCTGGTCATTGGTATTTAAGAAATGGAGTAAGCCTTTGGAGTCAAATGTGCGATCAGGAACTCGTTCCCTCTCAGCAGTGCCTGCGGCTTGGGTGAAATGGCTCTCATTGAAACTAATGTATTGTCAAGCTGTAAGTGATTTTATGAAATTTATTTGCTTTTAGAGATTTATCCGAGTTATAAACATAGTATACGGATAAAGAGAGTATGAGAAACTATGTTTATTACTTAGTAACTGAAGAATCTGGTTCTTTTGTTATATTAGTAGCCCCTTCAAACACAATTCTCTTTTTGTGCTAGTATTCTATTTATTGTACTTAACATATTCTGTTTAAACACCCATAAAAGTTGTTGATGTGAGATTAAGACAGAAAAACATGAGACACACATATCCAGAAACAGAGCAAAGTCTTTACATAGGAAAAACGAGCTACATGTAATCAGGGAAAGAGTTTTGCATCCCAAGCTTGCCAAGAGTGGCCTTTGCATTCATTTTGAAGACTAGTTGACTTTGATGGGAAAGGACCTGAAATCAGCTCCCTTCTGTTGTCGTGGACCACATCTCCAGTTGCAGGTCTTCTGTAGCAGGATGCTAGAGGGAGGTTTAGTCACACAATCAAGGCTGTGTAACGGTTAAGGTTAATCATCCCTTCCCTGTGCCTTGGAAGAAGAAGGCCTGCTGACACCGTCCTTTGGCATTACACTTCTAAAGGGATCCTAAGCTTTTACTGTAGATACTCTTTTATGTTCCTTTTCCTGCAAAGCTAAACTCACTTCACTCTAGGAGTCTGAGAGAGATGGCACGTAGTGTCATGCTTAACAAAGGTCATAATTCTGTGTGGCAGCCCTGTATGTCACAGAGATGGATCTGTAGCTATCTGTGAAGTATTAAATGTCTCTTTCTTTGTTCCTATCAGGCGTTTGAATGACAATGATATTTCTGTTTTGGAAGCTATTGGACTCTTCAAGAAATTGCCCAACCTCAGGAAAATGTAAGTTTGAGTCACTTGTTAAAATACATGCTGCCTTGGATTGTAAGGAAGGAGGAAGGGATAATTTTCTTTTATAGTTTAGTACTGCAGTGGAAGAAATCACTTTTTTAATGTGAAATTAAGGAAACTGAATGAGTTGCCTGTTAGATGGACAGGTCCAGTTAAACCACAGTGACAGATGAAGATCACTAGGCTGACGTTTCGGTATTCTTTAGGCTATATTTCTTAAAGTCTTTGGCTCATGGAGACAGAAGGGAATTCTGTCCCAGAACTAATTCAGATGTATGCTTGTTGTTAAGAGGGGGCTACAAAGTTTTTAGTATTTTGGTTTTATCTTTTGTATGTATTGCGTGAGTTCAACTATTGTGATTGTTTAAAATCGTTGAAATAATATTACAGTATATGGATGATGGCAGCTTCTTTTGATTGTTATTGTTTTAGAGAGGAGAATCAATTAGCTAACTTAGAGATTAGTCATTCAAATACATCTGTATAATTCTGTTAACAGCCTGAGTCCTGGCACTGTACAATGTATTTATTAAAGAAGAGCTGTGTTTTGGAAAGAAGTAATATGTTAGATACCTCCTGATAGTCTTCTACATGGATCTTTCTAAAGTTAATTTTTAAGTTTTAACCCTATGGCCCCACTGCTAATGTCTCATCTGACTGTTTACTTTTAGCAAGATTTTATTGCTAGAGTCAAGGCAATTTAGGGAAACCAACCAACCAAGCTTTCTGCTCTGCATCCATTTCACGGGGTTTCTGTCATCTGGGGCTTCCTAGCCCTTTGAAGCCATGTAAGATGTCCGGGGCTTTGGAGACAACTGTAGTGGGTTTCTTATGTCAGATTTATTTCTGCCAGAGTTTCAGGTGCAGCACTGCAGGTTTGGGAGTGGCATTTGTATTTGTGCAAGGCCACCAGACTTGAGTAGTTAATCATCTACATTAGCCCTATGTTTTATGAATGATCCATAAGTTGTAGCTACAGTGCAATTAGAAAAAGTTGTTGGCATCGTTGAAGCGCTCTGTTGTCTGTATAAGGAGATAGTAAATGGGAATGAAAAATGCATAGCATAGAAAAGTATATACAAATTGGAAAGCATCTGTCCTCATCAGATGGAGAAGGACTTTTTGCAAGGGTGTGTAGTGATAGGACAAGGGGGAACGGCTCTAAACTAAAAGAGGGCAGATTTAGATTAGATATTTGGAAGAAATTCTTCACCATGAGGCTGGTGAGGCCCTGGCCCAGGTTGCCCAGAGAAGCTGTGGCTGCCCTCTCCCTGGCAGTGTTCAAGGCCAGATTGGATGGAGCTCTGAGCACCCTGGGCTGGTGGAAGATGTCCCTGCTCATGGCAGGGGGGTTGGAACCAGATGATCTTTAAGGTCCCTTCTAACCCTTACCATTCTATGATTCTATGATTTATGTTTTGAAAATCTGAGATGGGTAATGGCTGGAATAGTTTCTTTCATTTTATTTAAAACTTACCGTGGGCAAGTCATGGTGCTGTCCTTCCTGTTCCCCTCAATGGCTTGGGTGGGAGGGAGGCCTCGACAGGGCTGTGCTGTTACGCGTAAATGCAGCGTGAAGCAGTTAGAGTTTCTCTAAGAGTTTGCTTCCTGTGAAACAAAAATCTTTCTGCTCTGGTGTTGGTAGGTGATGAGAACTGAGCTGCGGTTCAAATGGATGGCAAACAGAAGTTGTGCCGTCTTCCTCATAGAAAATGTCTCTTGTGGATTTTTAGTGGCAGCCTCCAAGCAGAGGCTTTTTGGGTAACCTTTGTAGTGGAGCTGATTTCTTTTATTCTGCCTGGTGTGGTAAAGAAATATCACAATTTGAATAAAGGAATTTTGTGAAAGGGATGCTTTTTCTAATAAGGAAAGCAACATTTCAACCATAATCTTACTTTTTTCTAATTCTCCTCGTTCCGTTCTGTGAAGGGAAGGGGTTACCAGGAAAAGACAAACAAGCAAACAAATACCCCGTTCCCTTCTGTGTGATCATTTGGCTTTTACTTAGTATCCTTCTGCTACTAATCGGCCTCTCTCCATCATGCAAGAGGGGGAACGTAGGGAAATACCAGTGGATGGGATTGCCACTGCTAATGGTCCTAATGCAGCAGCTCCGTGTCTGTGGCAGGAGTGGAATGCATGTGCTTTTCGTTAAGTTGACTGCTGCTATTAAATTAAGGAGGAAGAATATTGGTCAAGCCCCCATTTTTCAGTGTGTATAAGGGACAAAAAATTTCAGTGTTGTTTGATTGGCGATATTGACTCAGTCTCATTGTATTGCCTGTCTGTCCAGGTGTTAAAGGAAAACAGGAGGTGGAGGAATTTGTCTGGAAATTGCATTGCTTCCTAGGCTTAAGAAAGCAGTTCAGAGCTTTGCAGTGGCAGACCATTAGCCTGAAGCACCTTTTGTTCTTTTTTTTCTTTATTTAATCTCTGTAATTCTCTTTCCTCTGAAATTAATCTGAATACTTAGAATCTGAATATCTCAAAGCGCATTTGAATGATTGCCCTCAGATTGTCCTTACTTCAGTTTGACTAGTGACAGATCCACGTCAAGGACATTTGCAAAGAAACCAGGAGTACTGCGCTTCTACTGTGGCTGGCAAAGCTCCAACCAACGTAACTTCCGAGATGGAGGAATCAGCTCTTCCTTCATGGGTGTTTCAGCTTGGTGCTTCCTCAGCTTACGTTATGCTTCAGTGTAGCTTTGGTTTATACCATAAACACTCTGAGGTGGTCTGTAAATTGGACCTTAAGGGGGATGCAGATTTTACTTGTGTTCTAGGCGTACGGTCGCGTTTGTTCTTTTGTCACTCAAGCCCCATCAGTTGTCCGTGTCTGTCTGTGTGTTGTGGCATATCACAGTATCTTGGGTTTTCTAATAGGACTCCAAAGGGAAGTACTCATAGATTTGGCATTGACATACTAGGGTTGCTCCGGTGTGCATATGTGAAAGTAGTCTTTAATTGTATATTCACATTATAATTTTCAGATGGACTCTTGTCCCAGTCCCTTGGTAGTTCCTCAGCTCCTGATTCAGTGCAGTTTCTATTCTTACTGTGTTTTGCTGCAGCGAAGGCCTGCGTCTTGTCCCTCTTCTCTCTACCTCTCTCCAGCCACTGGCAAAACTTCTACTCTTCTCACCTGGGCTCCCTTCCTAGCCCTCACGCATGTTATTCCACTGCATTGCCTGGAGCTGGTTTGGAAGCCTTCACACATCTCTCTGGGGTCCCCTCTCTCTCCAGCCAAGGGCATTACTTTTTCAGGCTGCCTGGGACTGGTAGAGACTTGGATAGGGAAATGTGCCCAGTCCCAACCTTTGCACAGTCTGTAGCTCCCTGTCCTGCACTGCCCTGGGAGACACTGGAAGATGTCATCTGAAAAAGAATCTGAAGTGAAAAAATGTCTGGAAAATTAGCTCCTAAAATTGACATTTGCAAAAAAATATACCTTGCAGTCTCCTTAGATTGTGGCAGGCATCTCAAGTCTCTTTGTTAAAGACTAAGAATTCAGCCAAATCCTAACAGCTTTGCACAGGGCAGATGTACCCTTTAAATAAAACAGCTACATGGTAGGTACCAATTAACAAATTTGAAATCAGATTTTATATGAGTGCTTCAGGCTTTTCACAAAAAGATTATTAGAGTTTCGAAATATGAGAAAAACAGTATTTTGGTTAGCTTTATTTCCTGGAGTAGGTGAACTTCCTTTTTTTGTTTAAAAAAGGAAAAATAGAACTCAAATATATCTACCTCGAAACATGAAAAGGACATCTGACAGTTTATTCTTTTAAATGTTGCCAAGGTTATAAAGTAAACACAAAAAAAATGGGGAGCATCAGACCACCTTTGCAGTAGGTGGTACTGCCATCCCCACCTCTAATACATAGTTAGCTTTTGGGGTGTAATTTGTCTGAAAATATTCCTCCTAAGCTGAACCTTATTGTACGGTGTGTCAGCCCAGAATTTAATACATTTTAATGCAAAACAAAGTTGAATTCTTGATACAGAAATTTAAAGGTCACAGATCCATAATGCAAAGTTATGCCACATTTTATTTAGGAATTAAATTGCTAATATTACCCTGCTGGCTTTTCTGCATATGCCCCGGAGCCTTCTCTTCTCCAGGCTGAACAGCCCCAACTCCCTCAGCCTGTCCTCGTAGGAGAGGTGCTCCAGCCCTCGGATCATCTTCGTGGCCTCCTCTGGACCTGCTCCAACACATCCATGTCCTTCTTATGTTGGGGGCTCCAGAGCTGGATGCAGTACTCCTTTCTTTCAGAAAAGCTCCTTTCTTAATCAGACATTCACACTTTGGCCAGAGTCTGGTGCATTCCCTGAAGCAGAGTGGAAAGCAAAGTGCGCTGTAGCTGCTACCACCTCTGCTCAGCCAGGGAAGCAGCTCTGGAGAGCGTGAGACCTTGGACGCTCTGTGCTTTATGGCCTTGCTTGGAACACAACACACAAACCAAGAGCGAGGCAGAAGCAGGTCCGAATGAGCTCATGGTGACTGTGTTGTGTCTCCCTCCACCAGGCATCCGACGCCAGCTTAAATGAAGAGGACGGACTCCAGGTTTTCTTGTGGTGGCTGCTAGGTACGTGAGTGCCGCATCTCCAGCCGCCCTCGCGGGGATGCTGGCGAGACTCAGCTCCTTGATGTCCTTGGCCACGTGCGTTGTGCAAAGCAGACTGGTGGGCGTCCCCGCGCTGAGGTGAAGTTGTGCTGAGCATCTGGTGGATGCTGATTTGCAAAAACCAGGGGTTTGTGGCCCTCATTAGCAGCTTTGTGCAAGGAGATAACTCTTCGCTTGGCCAACAAGTCAAATACAGGGCCTGAAGGGTATCTACAAGGTAGCGGCTTAGTGACGGAACGAGACTACGGTCGTGCATGTTTGCAGATATCTTCTTGATTTCTCTCTGCAAAAGCAGCCCTACCTGATATAGCTGATGCTGCCAAGAGGGAGAGGGGCTGTAGCTGGTTGAAGTGTTCCTTCAGCACAATATTTCATGGAGGGGTCTCTGCAGTCTGACACTTGAGTCTGTTTTTATACCTCCGACCTAGATTTATTGATGGCTTTTCAGGGAAACTGGGATTGATGGATTGTCAGTAGTGGCAAACAACCGTGTCACAGAATCACAGAATGGTAGGGGCTGGAAGGGACCTCTGTGGGTCATCTAGTCCAACCCTACAGTCCCTGGTATCCCACCAACTCTGTGTGCGACGGATGAGTCTCTTCAGAAGTCTCTTGGCATCTCAGCCTTTGTAATAAGATACCCGTGTCCCCAAGTCCGTTACCAATTTTCTGCCCGTCTTACCAAGCCTGGGTGCTTCGGCTTTTTTCACTGAAAGCTAAATTGTGGGAGTCTTCAAGCTGGTTGACTTGAGCTATGCTGTGCTTGAGCAGTGTTGCAAGGCTGTGCTTCTCTTCCAGGTATTGCTGCACTCACCTTCGCCCTCCTCATGTCTGCCAGGATGGGGATTTTCCAGGAGACGCTGTACCATCGGTTTGGGAAGCACTCCAAAGAGGCCCTTTTTTACAACGTAAGTCACCGTGTCTATTCTGTTGCTTCTACCGGGCAGATGGAGCTGCTCAGAGAGGCCCTTCCCCTCCCTGGACTCGGCACAGGTCCAAAGGATCACGCACAGCACGGCTGGAGCAGCGAGGAGTGTGCTCTCATCCAGATGTGCGAGCCTGGTTTCCTGGGATGAGTAAGCAGGGTGGGTTCACGCAATCTGTTAACATCACGTCTCATCTTTTCTCTCCAGCACGCGTTACCGCTCCCAGGCTTTCTCCTCCTCGCCCCAAACATCTACCACCACGCAGTCCTCTTCAGCCAGTCCGGTGAGTGTTGCGCGGACGGATCCTTGCTCTTGTACCTTTCTGTCCTCTAGAAAACGCTGCAGGAAGCTTTCGGTCCAGCGGTCGTGCACGTCAGACTGTCGTCTTGGGATATTCAAGCCCTTTGAATTTCCAGGTTTGATAGAAAACCCAACAGCCAAAAATAAAAAGAAACCCCCCCAGTGTCTTGGGGCTGTCATCCAGCCTATTCCCTGTGGTGGGCCAGATGCCAGCACGCGTGGACGAGTGGTGGATGCCGACCGCTGAGAGCCTGGCCGTGGGTTCAGCTGGTGCCACAGCAGCTTGCAAAGCTAAGCTGGGAGTTACTGGGTCACTGTCTTTAAAGCCCAAGTTTCGCACTAACGCAGAAGCATACACCAGTTGGGCCCAGCCAGATTGCTCATCCATCCACCTTGAGCTACGCGTCTGCTTACGTTGAGTAGTAAAATTCACCAGGCTTTTCCGTGCCAGCACGCTTCCTCTATCCCCAGTCTTGTGAAACGACAGGGATCTTCGCCGAGTAGGTTTGTTGGTTCTCCGATCCCCTCTGCGTAGGGGGATTGTTTGCCTGTGTCCATCAGTTTAACCTGTTCATTAATATAATTGGAAAATATTTCTAGCATGCTACGCCTGTCTCGAGGGAAGCATGAGGTGACCCCTGGGGAAAGGAACGTGGTGGTTCAATACCGAGAGTAACCGGAGCAGAGCCTCAGCCGCAGGTGTAAACGTGGGCCCGCTGGCTTTTGCTTTGCCGGCGCTACGCGGGCTTCGCCGTGCCGGTGCTGTCAGCCTCTCGGAGCCGCACGGTTGATCCGTCTGGCTGTAACAGTAGGGCAGCCCTGACGCAAGAAAGCGAGACAGAGCTTTTCTTTTAGTGTCTTTTTTTCCTTAGCCTGCTTCTTCCTCCATCTTCCTTTCTTCCCTACGGATGTCCAAGCAGAAACATCTGCAAACTTNCNTGTATTTGTCATTTAGCATGATAAGAACAAGGTAACTCTCCATTTGGANCAAAATCCAAATGTGCCCACACCTCAGTCTGCCTAACGCANCAACNGCCTCCTGAAGCTGCGGTGTGTCCCGGGTCGTGGTCAGTTCCGGACAGGGGAGAGAATCCTCTCCTTGCATCTTCTTTAGGAGTAACAGGGCAGTGATCTTGCTCCGTCCTTTCTCCCCGCAGAGCCGTTCCAGGTCCCGGTGATCGGGCTGACCCTGCCGATCATGTGGTTCTACCTCCTGGTGAACGTCATCACCCAGTATCCTTTCCCAGCTCGGCTTGAGACACGCCGTGGAGATAGCAGTGGGGTGGGAGGAGAGGAATAGGGTGGAGGTGCTGGGTCCTTGGAGTTTTCTGGGGAGGAGTGGCTGGAGAGCTGCCCGGCAGAAAAGGCCCTGGGGGTGCTGGTCGGCAGCCGGCTGAACAGGAGCCAGCAGTGTGCCCAGGTGGCCAAGAAGGTCAACGCCATCCTGGCTTGGGTCAGCAATGGGGTGGCCAGCGGGAGCAGGGCAGGGATCGGGCCCCTGTGCTCGGCACTGGTGAGGCCGCACCTCGAGTGCTGTGCTCAGCTTTGGGCCCCTCACTCCCAGCA
>Ga0065711_1037497_pt1 | contig 19778 bp, 12 predicted proteins | sample Hoacrofraction12_FD_59098 | JGI IMG/M metagenome (GOLD analysis project Ga0065711, IMG submission 59098) | Hoatzin crop microbial communities from Cojedes, Venezuela - Epithelial fraction 12 v2 (version 2) | ecosystem: Host-associated > Birds > Digestive system > Esophagus > Crop | place... | reverse complement strand
TGGTTTTAGTCCCTTGCTATCCTCTCCCCTGCTCCCTGCAGAGAACAGAGCTTTTGGAAGGCTGAATTTTAAAAAATATAGTCATTTAATTAATGTTATGATTAATCAGTGTTTCTGAAGTGCTTTGAAGAGGAAAAGTGCTATGTGAGCGCTGAGTGAAATTTGAGTTTTATCTGCATTATTTTCTGAGATAGGATAATATTTTGTTAATAGTCTCATTCAAGGGACTTTAAATTAGGCCATAATGAAGAAATAAGAATGTAATCTATTTTTTTTTTGAAAAATAAGTTTAAGCTTCAAGATCTGTGCCCTGATCCAACACCCACTGAAATTAACGAGTCTGTCTGCCAACGTCAGAAGGTATTAAATTGGTTTCATAAAGAAGCAGCTTTTCTTCTCTACTTCGGTTTTCACTTTGTGTCCAAAACAGAACAAGATTCTGACAGCAGACTGATGTAGCCAGACTGTATTGCAACTAGACATTATCCTGCTTTAACTGTCCATGAAGCAATTGTTGTTTATTTGCTACTATTTTTCTTCTTCTTCACTTGTTTTATAATATTGCCTGAAACTCATGAACAAATTTGTCCCCACTGTATGGTCCAAAAGACTGATTATTTTTGCATGCTCTTATATGCAGTTACGACTATATCATGGTGAAATGCACAAAAATTCTTATGCGTAGAGATGTACATTAAAATATTAAGAGAAATGAAACCAAAATGGATCCTCATGATATATTCTGTTTTTAAAGATTAAATAAAATGCATAGATGTAAATGTGCTAGTTCAGTAAATATAAATCTCGGTAAAGTTATAGTGTCTTTTGAAAACAACTCCTCCAACAAATACTAAAACCACTCCGGGTCATACTGCAACGTTCATATATTCCTTACGAACTGTTAACATTCAAACATTTCTTAAGTCATCACCACAAAAACTCTACATGGAGCAGTTAAGAGAATTCATCTGTGCATGACTGCAAAACAACAATACTGAGGATTTGTATCAGTATTTCACGTTGCTTTATTATGCATCATACAATAAAAAAAATTTATATTCAATAACAAAATCCTGGTTAGTATCTAAGGCTCAGTGAAACCATACACCAAGTTCAGAGATGTCAATGTTTGGGAGAAGTACAGAAGAGAAAAGAAAAAGAACAAGTAAAAGAACAGCAACAGAAAAAGTGCTGTTTAAAAAGTATTTTTAACAATTTCAAAGACAATTTATCCATGAAAGGGTAAGAATATAATACAGTATTTGCTTTTTTTCTGCAATTTGGAATTGTTAGCAAAGACCTCGTCAAGACACAGTGTCCATCTGTCGAACTGCTAATGCATCAGTGCAACTACAACAGACCATACAAATGTCTGCTGTAATAATGAAGTTATAAGCACCTTTAGTAGAAATGGGGTCTCTCAGACTGGTCATGCAGAAAGCGCACAGGTAGTCAGTTTTACTAGGTGTTTTTTAGTGGTCAATCCATTTTGCAGATAATACTAATGTTCTGACTCAGTTTAATACCTGTTCTCGACAGAGTGCTTTGTGATCTTAGCAACACAGTCACTGGAAAAGAGCAAATTATGTTGCAGTTTTATATTTCAATTCACCCGGAGCTACTATAATTTAAGGCCTGAATACAGTAGGTATGTAAGCAAGGATATGGTGCAGAGTTAAAATAAGCTTTGTGTTCTCATGGGAAGGGCAAAAATGCATCTGATAAACTTCCTTAACTAATGTATATTGTATTATTTTTTTTCTACCACAACATGACTAATTTTTACATTTCCCATAACATTTCTTGGTTGTCGTAGAACAGAGGATTTTGGATCATCTGGGACTTAGGTGTCAATGGAAAGCTAAAATCGTTTTTAATGGTTCTTTCAAGGTAACAGCTCCAGGTGGCATCTTTAGGCTAGTAGCTGATCAAATCTTTTCTCTAGTGGCCCTCAAAGAAATCTTGCCTCTGGACATCCTCTAGACATGAGCTTGCCCAGTGTCACTAAATTACTGCTTTTTTAACCTGAGTCACAGCTGCTCACCTACATCCGGTAACACACGGAGGGAGTTACTCAGGACTGAGGGAGTTATTCTCAGGACTGTGCACTCACTGAATTTCCTCTCTTACCTCCATGGCAATGCAATTGCCCACATGTCAAGAGTCAGAGAGTCCACACACCAGACCTACTATGCTAGACTTGATCTCCTTTTTGAAGATCAAGTTGGACAGAGGACATCTGCTTAAGGCAAAGACCATAACCTCTTGGATCCTTCATCTCTCTCAGACCTCTGCAACGTTGGCTATCCCTGATACTCTGAAAGAGGGGAAGAATTGGGCAAGTCTTCCAAAACTCTTCTCCTCTCTCCAGAAAAGAAGGGGAAAAGAAGAATATGCCAGAGAGTCGCCGGCTTGCTGGCTCCATGTGCCTTATTCTAAATGATCAGAGTGCCCTGAAAGACTAGGGCGGAGTCAGAATGAAAATTGTACAGGTACTCAGCAGCTTCGCTACTTCCCTGTGACACGGCAGAATATAAACTACACTCTGCACTACAAGGGAAGGAAGGGAGAGCAGGTTTGAAGTGCTTGAAAAGATTTGACTTAACAACAACAACAAAAAAGCAAAGCAGCAAAAGAAATGCTTTCAGTCAAACAGAAGAGCGAGATGTCAGATACAACACTGGCCTCCTAACCACAGAAGATTCAGAGGACTATTACCAAAGGTAAACTACTTCTTCATAGGCGGCTCCACTGCAAATGACAAATTAAATTTGCAGAATACCATGTTCCCTTTGTGAGAGCAACCGTTGTTTTCAGTGTCACCTTGAAAGATTTTGCACACAAATATATGACTTTGCATATACTCATGCTAATAGTATGCATTTCTCTCTAATTAAAATTAGCACTCTGATTATTTCCTAGAATAATCCTGAGTTATGAAATCCAAATAATGTATAAAACATATCACTTTAAGAGCACTCCAAGTAGCACACAATCTAAGAGATCCTGTAACTTTTCTCCTGAGAGGAGTAAGTAACGAGGCAATTTATTTTCCTCATGTTGCACATCAGATATACCAAACAGCAGGTGAACTCTGAACACCACCACTGCATATTCTTTTGGTACACAGAGCTGAATTACTGCTTCATGCTGCAAAATCTGTAAACTTGGACTAGAAGCTTTTTTCTCTTCCTCAGGATTGCAGAGGACTTCTCATGACTTTGAGAAGAAAAGCAAATTCAGAGCCTTTGTCTTGAATAAAATGCAAGGATAAACTAACAGAGTCATTCACTAATTAAATAAAAGACTAAGTTACCTATGTTAAAAAGACTAGCCCACCCCTGCTCCTGTTCCCCAAAGGGCTAAATGTATAAAACTGAGGTGCAACCATACGTGAATAAGGTGCCTAGCTTAGTCATGCTTGACCGTGGGCCTTGTTACTTCTGGTAGCAAAAATCAAACAAAAATTGATGCAAATAATTTCCTTATAAATCAGAGAGCTCTTGAGTTTGTCACGATCCTCTAGACACCATCTAGTCCAACCACTTTGCTCAAAGTATGGTCAGCTTGGTGTTTTCTCATGCTTGATCATGGACCTTGTTACTTCTGGTAGCAAAAATTAAACAAAAATTGATGCAAATAATTTCCTTATAAATCATAGAACACTTGAGTTTGTCATGATGCTCTAGAGATCATCCAGTCCAACTCCTCTGCTCAAAGTAGGATCAGCTTGGTGTTTTCTTATATTTGTATGGAATTTCCTGTATTTCATTTTGTGCCCGTGACCCCTTGTCCTGTCACTGGGCACCACCAAGAAGAGTCTGGCTCTGTCCCCTTCACACCCTCCCATCAGGCGTTTAGACACATGGTTAAGATCCCTATGAGCCTCCCCCTCTCCAGGCTGAACAGCCCCTGCCCTCTCAGCCTCTCCTCACAGGAGAGATGTTCCAGCTTCATAATCATCCTTGAGGCCCTGCACTGGACTTTCTGCACTATGTCCATGCCACTCTTGCACTGGAGAGCCCCAGAACTGGACCCAGTACTCCAGGTGTGCCCTCGTCAGTGCTGAGGAGAGGGGAATGATCACCTCCATTGACCTGCTGGTAACACTCCTAACGCAGCCCAGGAGGCCGTTGGCCCGTTTCGCTGCTTGGGCATGCTGCTGACTCATGGATTTTGTTGGATTTTTTTTGGCAATTAAAGTGGTGGCAATGTAGTCAGTACAGTGACACCACATCTTTTAGGTCCTTGCTCTAACTCTGGCCACTAACCCTGAGCCCTCGTAACCTGACCTCTAACCCTTACCCCAGCACCCTCCTCTAATCCCTAACACCAAGCCCTATTGCAAAGCCAAAGACCAAAACCCTAACCCTTTATCTTTCCCCCCCACCATTGCTCTGGTTGCTAGCCTTAAATTGCTGCCCCTAACTGTAACCCTACCCTTGCTGCTGCTCCCGACTCAACCCCCCAACCCACACCCTAACCGCTTACCACCAGCCCTTGGCACAACCCCCAGCCCTCGCCCAAAGCCCTCTCTAACCCCAAAACCTAATCCCTCACCCCAAACGGCAAGCCCAACCCTCTTGCCCTACCCACTGTGCAGGTGCCCAAGACCTAAGCCCAAGGTCTCCTTGGCCCGGCACGTTCACCCCAGCTGTCCGGCGCCTGGGCCAGGAGGCAGGCAGAGCCCCGGGGAAAGAGCCTGGCCATTAACACCCCAACCCCAACCTCTAATCCTTGACCCTCATATCACAAACATAAAGTCAGAGCCCCTAACAAAAAACAATAGCGAACAATGTCGTAAAAGAAGACAATAAATTGCCTCAAAAATACTTATAATTGTCAAAAAAGAAACCCTAGTTTTTTTGGCATGATCTTGCTCTAATAAAACTGAGCAGGAGCAGTCAGGTAAGGCTTCATTTATCACTGTCTCAAGCAAACATTAGTCTTCGCTATGCGAGAAAATTAAAGATTTTGCTCCCATTAGCCATGGTATTTCTGCAGCACCAGCTCGTTCCCCATTTATTTGACTTAGCAGAAACACCCAATTAAAATTCCTGCCTATGAATCAAATCCAGTGTAAAGCAGCTGGAGGATAGTGATGGATCTGATGCAATGCACTAGCAAATGGCACTGGTTTTCCCTTTCACAATTATGCTAAATATTCTGTTTAAATGGTGTCACTAAACTCAATGGATGTTAAATATCATAGCCCTACTCTTCAAAAAAAATCCACTCAGATAAATAAAAATTTTGTGAAAAAAATGTGGGAAGGAGAGAGAATGTTAGTATTCGCATATCAGCTGAGTGAGACGCAGTTAACAGCAGTATCGTGCAGCCACGCATTCCTTTAAACATGAGCTCCTTATCTAATATAATCAGCAATAGAAAAATATTTGCAGTCGTGTTGTACAAAATTTATAGCAGACAAACCACACTGAAAACATTCTTTAAAAATCATTAATACAAAGCACACTCTTACCAATTACGTGATATTCTGTTGGATGTTTCTTAGCTTCCAGATTTACTGACATGCATATTCTTATCTTTGAAAATGTCTGCAATACATCCTCAGTATATATTTATTTCAAATATTAAAAGTAAACAGCCTGGAGAACATCTTGGAACCTGGCCCACTTCTGAGCTATGAAATCCTCTTCTGAAAACAAATTAAAGTAGATAAATCTGTCATTTGTGTTCAAATTCTCTCTGTCCTGAAATTATTTTTCCTTTCACAGACTGAGTCAGACAATGCTCTGCTCATAATTCATAGAAGTATTTGGTTTTAGATTCACATGAAAAAATGTTTATATTAATATGAAGTATATTTCATAATTACATCTAGAATCAGAATAACTGAGGTTGGAAAGGACATCTGGAGTTTGTCTCTGCCCAAAGCAAATGCAAAACCAACGCAATGCAAAAACATCACAACAGACAACTACGTGTCAATAGAAGATGACTGTTTCAAAAATTCACGTATTATATCCGATATAGTTGACGTAATACACTGGATGGCACATATAGTCCCTTTGCTGCTCTCCTGCTAAAAAGGCTACTGTTCATAATGGAATACATAAATATGATGAATGTGTCTTTTCATGTGTGCACACGCATGTTTATCTCTTCTCCCAGTAAAATTCTGAAACAGAATTTTGCCTACATAAAGACCAGAATGGACTGCATTGTTTCTGATATGGATATATTCTGGGAGATAAATGCAGCAACAGTACGCAAGTGGAAAGATTAGCTAATACAGAGAAGAAAATAGGTATTTAGTGATAGAACAGGAATGGAAATTAAGATGGTTTCTCTGTATTGGTACACGCACATACTACTACACAGCTGCAGATGCCTTTAAAACCCAAATCTTCAACAGAAACCACTAGTACATTAAGATTTTTAATTAATCAGTGTTTTAGCTATCCCGAAAACCTATGCTTCTTTTCTTTTGCCATGGCAGTTGAAACTTGATGCTACTTTACAAACATTTTGTAATCTGGGACAAAAGTGGGCATAAGAGTACGTTCCTGGAAGGAATGCGCTGTTAGAGGAGCTGCAGTTTACTCTCATGATGTTGGCCTTTACCCTTGCAGACATGCAGCCTGCAGGAATGAAGAACACTACAGAAGGAACTCAGAAATGAAGAGCAGAATATTCAGTCATGACAGCAGTAACACAGGGTCCCTCATAAGGTTCCAAAAGGCATTTTTTTTTTGGTAATCTGTTGGTACTTTGCAACTTATAAAATGCAAATACAGCAGTAAAATATGGTATATTTGTGCATTTTGCAGTTAAAAGAAAATATCCTGTAGCAGAAGGTCTCATGGAGGAAAAGCTTGTCTCACTTGACATCAGTAAAGCCTACAAGAGTAGTCTCACATTAACACTCTCATGAGAAACCTAACAGAAACTGCTGCAAATAGGATGACAAATGTTTGGATGGTGCTACTCAGAACAGTTACCAATGGTTCGTCATTGAAATAGAAGCACGTATCATATGAATTCTGCAGAAAACGCATGAAGCACGTTCTGCAGACAATCTTCTACCCTGGGTCTATATCCAGTGTCACAGTCAGTGGTATGGATGGTGAAAGAGAGAAGGACAGGGGCTGAAAAGTGTTTGAGGACTGGTTTAGAATTCACTTATCTTGCTTAGAGTACGGAATTCATTAAAGACAAATGGATAATATTATGCACAGGCAGGAGATGATGATCTGTAGAAATACAGAATGAAGAACAACCTCTGAGTAATAATTCTGCAGAAAACGATCCGGAAGCCTGAGAGGATCATGAGACAGGCACGTGCTACAAGATAGTTTGCTGTGAGAAAGACAGCTATACAGCAGTCTAGTAACAATTATTCCTGGCAGAACATACAGATAATATGTTCCTCTGTGCAAAGCCTATGGAAGAATGCAATAACTACAGTCTGAAGTCCAAGAAGAGGAGCAATACAGTCTGAATATTGAACTTCAGGAAAGATATGGACCAACTAGAATGAGTCCAAATGAAAGTAACAAGAATAGCTAGGAAGACAGATCAAACTGACTGCTATCTCAGCTTCAATAATACATTCAGCTACTCTAACTACCCCTCTTCAATCTGCAAACCATGTACAATGCTGTCTTCTTTGTGGTACTGTACTGCAGTGGCATCATTCTTACTGATCGTCTCCATGAATGACTAGATATATGGCAGAGAATGCTTCTATTGGAGACTGCAGATCATGAAGACAAGACTGAAGAAATAGGGTCCCTGAACTTATGGCCCTATTGCGTATTCAGGATGAGGTCTACATATGGTCTACTTAAAGAAACTGAGTCAAGTATCCAAAGTCAGAAGATTTTAAAGGAATGATTCAGCTGGTATTTTTTGTGGTTTCTGAATTTACACTTCCAAGCTTCTCTTTCTGGGCTGAAATAGAGTGGTTCAGTTTACAATTAAGGTCCATCTCAGGTTCACATTAGTTACTCTGTCAGCTAACTTAATATTTATAAATGGTCAGTTAGGACTGAGACACGGTTTTCTCCAACAAGACAGTCTGAATTCCCAGGAAGAAACTTGCTCTGCCAGGTTTTGGGGTCACAATACGGCAGGCGTAGCTCCGCTGGCTTCAGGAATTTTAGTCCATGAGGCCCAAACGTTACCAAAGGGCTAAGACGTGTTTCCCCATTCTCTTTGTCTAAAGGTGGAAGCATACTCTTGAGTCTGCAGACTTTGAAACATAATTCCTGCTCTGTTCCCTCCAGAATGGCTCCTTGTGGTATAAAAATACCAACTCCGGTCTCTGTGGAGCTCAATACACTGCCATTGCTGTTAAATACAACTCTTGCTATGGCTGCAGCTGTGTGTCTGTTGTCTTCCTTCTCATGCTCAAGCGCTGATGGGCTTACAGGAATGGCTTTAGGCACAGCATTATTTGTTTGATATATAGGGTTGTCGAACCTGTACAGTGAAGGTATCCAACCCAGTGTCAAACTCAGGAGGCTGCAATGAGCTGTGTATTTTCAAAATTGACGAGGATTTGGAGATTTTGATGGCAGCTCTGGTTTACGTTGAGCTTCATTTGTCACGAGATTATGGTTGAGTTTAAGACTTTCAAACTTGCTCTCAAAGGGCCCTGCAGCACTTGTGTAAGGTTTTATTGTAAAGCAGTTGTAAGAAGGATTGACTGTTTTCTCAATCTATTCAGTTCCTTTGATGAGGCCTTTGTCAGGGAAGCTTTTCTGATGATGAAAAGTGGACTGCACAGTGTCCTCTCTAGAGCATCTGAAAACTGCTGGCTTATTCTGAGGTGGAGGAGGGACAGACACAGAGTTAACTTCAGAAAGTGCAGACTTGTGATGTGCTGGAAGAGATACGACAGGACTATTAATTGATTGAGGGTGTGTACACTGTACTGAAGGAGCAGGAGGAGGAGTTGTAACTCGACGGATTGGCTCACAGTGCTTTTCATTGACAGGCCTGTCCAGTGATTCAGCATCAGTTGGTTTCCCCTTAGTGTAATTAGTGAAATTCAGCTTATTCTGTGAATGTATTCGTTTAGTGGGCTCAGAATGATGGCTGGCAGGAACCTGCGCAGACGGCTCATTTTCAGAACTTCTGCGACCAAAGTATGAGAGCTGCTTTCAATAATACTCTTCATCCTCTTCAGGATCAGAATGATTTCAGACCTTCACTTGAAGTCTCTGTGGTTCCAGGGCCCTGTAAATATACTCCTTAGATGAAGTACCCTCTTAGCTTGTGAATGAGGGCAATACACTGGTTGGAACGTAATGCAACATGATCCTGAAAAATGAATGAATCGCTTAACTTACTGGTACTTGCAAGAAAAGATAAAGAAGTCCAAGAAGAGGAGCAAAGTGAGATGAGAGAAATGGCAGATTCAGCAACCTGAGTCACCAGATCCAGGTCTCTGAATCTCTGTTTTCCTCACATTTTCAAACTACACAATTGCACAAGTTCATTTGATCACCATCTTCCTTTTCTCACTCTCCCTGTTGTCTGCTCCCTTTCCTTCTGGATCAGGAGAAGGAAAAAGCAGAGACATCTTTTTCAACTCCTCTTCACAATCCAGGGGATATTCTTCCTCTTTGTTCACCACCTTCTGGTCACTTGGCAATCACAGCTTCCAGGTCAGCTGCTGCCATTGCCAGGTGGAGTAAGCGCCCGCTCTGACTCACCTACCCTGCAAGTTAGGCACACGCTGAAGGGCCAACACTCCACAGCACTGCTCCTTGCAGCAAGATCAGGGTGTGTACTGCTTACCTTGGACGCCTTCTCCTGAGCTCCCGCTCCATTCTAATCTAGGCCGTGTCCCAGGACTGGTAATAAAGAAAGCTCATGTCATCCTAGCTTTCAGATTAGTACCACTGCTTCTGAAAGTACTTCCATCAATTTTGTAATAATGATTCGCTTCTTATAATGCCTTTTACAGTTGATGATCTCTAGGCATTTTCTGCACATTAATTGTCCCTGACAATGACAAAGACACATGTGATTATTCATTTGCAGTTAAGGAAACCACGGCCAGACAGGCCAATGACTAGCTCAAGAAGCCTGAACAAACCTGGAGAAGAAATTAACTCTTCCAACTTCTAGATGTGATTTTCTTGTGTTTGCCTTCTAAACCATTTTATTCTCTTTGTTTACTTCAGTGGCAACTCTACAACAAATCACTAATTGCAGTGACTTATTAATAATGCCAGGCTAATAGTAACTGATCTCTTAAGTTTTAAGTAGATTTGAGAATAAAAAGGGTAATGAAAGAGAGAACATTTGGTTTCCATAAGGATGTGGAAATGGTTACAACCAAGCTGATCTCTGACTCTTAATCAATTTTTGTCTTGTTTGAAGCTCGACTAAAGGTGCAGTTCTTTTTTCTTTCTGTTTTAATAACTTTGCCTCAGCTTTGAAGTTTCTGTAAGCTGAGGATAGCTTATCAGAAAAGTCCCGGAAAATGAAAGATGGTTAAATAGGGCTACAAGTGAATGAGATGAATTTCAGTCTCCCTAGGAAGAGGCTGAGCTCTTCAGTATAAGGCATATACATACTCAGTCCCAAGGCAGAAGAATGGATTTAACTACAGTGGTTAATGCACCAAAATCCATCCTCAGAACCCCCATCTCAAAGGCTTTGCTCGTGATGTATTCGGTATCTCGGATTGTTAGTGGCTCACAAGAGAGAAGCAGACATGCCCTTTTCTTTGGTGTTTGATTTAGGCATTGCAGTACAGTATTGTACAACAGAGGATAACACTTTAACTGCTGAAGATTTAATAACTATATAGCGAAATTATACATGCTGGCTTGCCAGCCTATCTGATACCCTCATATTCCAAAGGAGTCTGCTTTTGTCTGGCTGAAGGATGCAGCTTATCTGTTTTATTATTCTATTTTTCTAGCAAAGACATGAAGGAATTACCAAAACTGTTTTTTTTTAGGTGGGAGGGAGGAGAGGGGAGGGAGGGTTTGTAGTAATTGTGCAGTAATACTATGGTAGGACTCACAGTGGCTGGATTCTAACAAAATAAAACAATCTTCAGAGCATGAGCAGCCATCCAGTATGCAACAGTGGAAGTTTGTAAGCTAATGACCACATTTTGAGGCTCACAAGTCCTACTGGGCCAAGTCAGTTTTCCATCCCTCGTGCTGGCTGCTCATGGGACTTGTTTGAGTTTGTTCTGTTTAACAAAACTTTGTCTGTAACAGGAAAGAGTACTTTTTTGCTCACCCAGCTCATTTTGAAGGGTAAGTCGGGGCAGTGCTGACTCACACAAGTGGTTTGACTGTAGATGTGATGTGTTAATGAGAGGCTGGAGGGAGCCTAGGAGCAGGAATATCTTCTGCCACTGACTGCCTCGGGGTGAGTTACCACGCCTAAGGTGAGGGAACTGTAATTTCCTAAACACGCTAAATCAATCCGTTGAGAATCAATACTTTTAGAGTGAAAACAGAAATTCCACTCTTAAAAAAAGGAATTGTTTCATGTAATCTAATAGTTTAGTATGCATTTATTTCCATGAAATACACTTTGTGGGAAAAGTGCAACATTTCCAAAGGACCAAAATAACTGAACTGGCATCCAACTCCATTTTTCAAAACAGATAACTAGTCCCTTTAAAACAGTTGCTTAGAGCCTACAACTGAAACAGAAATTCAGTTCTTAACTCACCATCAAGCACCTAAAAATTTTACCCAGATGCTATTAACACAGCAAAAACCAGTTTCACATTCCCTGCTCTCATACTTCACTCACTGAAATATAACGTAGACCTCATCAGCATTTAACATTGTTGTGATGATTAGCACCTATGTAGCCTACTCACGCTACCTCAGCAATGCTGCTTTGTTACTCTGAGTTGAATCCTGAATCCTGCTTCTCAGGGATTTGATGGAAAAATTCCTTTTAGCTTCCATGAGAATAAGATTAAGCTGACAGCTAGATCTTATTCTGGTTGTTCCAATTGTGGGCCACAATATGTATTTTTTAAATGAATGGAGTACTTCTTATGGGCATGTGTACTTGCCAACAAACTTCTTCCTCTTTGGTGTAGGTAAAAGGTCGGATTAAAACCAACATACATATCTACAAACACACACATATATATTTTGTGTGTATATATTCATCTACATAAAGATTAAGTAAAAGACACTCTGTGTCAGTTTAACATGGGGGTAATTTTGCAGATGATGTACAGAGGTGAAGTTGAAGAAAGTTACAATAAAGGAGAGAATGAAAACAATTTTGGTCATAAGAGTGTTTGTGACTACATTTCTTACAACAACCATTTTTTTCCATGTATCTGCAATAACTTAGAATTCATGTTGTTGCTATATAATTGAGTTATACATTGGATCAGATCAGAATCTATCAGCCTACATGTGATTACTAAGATTAGTTTAATAATAGGCATCACTACTGAACACTAGGGAAGCTACATTAATTTCCACTGGTTTTAACGTAACCAATTCCAAAGACAAAGGTAAAGACATAACACAATATTTCCCTTTTAAAATCTGCAAGTGCAGTGCCTTACTGAAAGTACAGCATTTTGAGCTATTTGTATAACTCCCTCTCTGATAAAGAAAGCAAACTTCTGTGTCTAAGTGAATTTAGTGACAATTATCCTATAATGGCCTTGATTCCACAATAAGGTGATTTGACCCTGGTCATTCTACATTACCACATTGAAATTGTGGCTTAAAATTTGGTGAACCTTGTCCTGAAGTAACTTAAGTATATGCAATGACATCACTGAGTTGAACACATTTAAATTGTGTTTATCCACATCTAATTTAGGAATTACAGAGTTTGCTCTGCATGGCTTGAAATAACAAACATGGCAGCTTACTCACTTCTTACTCACTAAAGCATTGTCACTGAGATTTTGACCAGATAAGTGGATGATATGGTGGGTGGAAAACTGGCTGGACTGCTGGGCTCTTAAGGTGATGATTGTCAGTACAAAATGCAAGTGGCTGACGGTTACTAGTGGTGGTCCCACAAGTGGTGATAACTGGGGGCAATACTGTTTAACATCTTCATGAACAACCTGAATGACAGGGTAGAAAGCATTTTCAGAAAGACTGTGGACAATACGATGTTGGGAGGAGTGGTCAATATACTGCGGGGCAGGACTCCTATTCAGATCGACATCCGGACAGGAACCTCAAAGTACAACAAAGGCAAATGTAAAGTCCTGCACCCGAGATGAAATAACTTCCTGCGACAGCACAGGATGGGAGTCAACCAGCTGGAAAGCAGGTTTTCAAAAAAAGCTCCAAAACATAGAAGTGCACAATGTGCTTGTGCAGCAAAGGCGGCCAACCACATCCTGGGCTGTGTTAGATCACAGAAACGATTCTTCCTCTAGACTGACATGATTCTGGCTCTAGACTGCATCTAGAGCACTGCATCCACTTTTGGTCTGCCCAGTACAAGAAAGACATCACAATATTGGAACAAGCCCAGTGGAGCAACACGAAGACAATCAGGGCGCTGGAACACATACAAGAACTGCATTTTCTGGGCCTTAAGAGAAGGTTAAGGAGATGTTACTGTTGTCAAAAACTACTTGATGGGACGGGGCTGGGAAGATGGAGTCAGGCTCATCTTAGAGTTCCATAATCTAAGAAAAAGAGTCAAAAGACCAAAGCTGGAACACAGGAAATTCCAACTGACAAAAGGAATAGCATTTTTACTATGAAGGAGGTCAAACAATGAAACAGGTTGCCCAGGGAGGCTGAGCAATCTCCATTCCTTCATCAACTGGACAAGTTCCTGAGCAACCTGCTCTTATTGGATGTCCCTTGAGCAGGAGTTTGGACTAACTGACCTCTAGAAGCCCCTTCCAAGCCCAAAGAATTCCGTAAGACCAAATTCTATCTTTTGTTTCACTGGCAGACTGAAGCCTTCCCTACAAACTGAGATAATTGAGTTTGTTTTTAAAAAGCATTTGCTTAAGTTACCCAGTTAACTTAATTTTCTAGGCTTATATGGACTGAAAGGAGGTAAACTGGCACAAGCTCATCTAGTACGCACACAAATTTCACAGTATATGTATACCAGACTGTTATCAATTACTTAACAGTTAAGACTGCCCACAATGACAAGCAACTTTTGAATTTTATTGGTGATTCCTTCCCTGCCTATTCATCAGAGTTTATAAAGCATCACCAACATGGTAGATTTTATTTCTGTTTCTTTCTGTAGGGCAGGACTCCACAATCTACTGAAAATTCTCAGAACGATCTCTTTGTAAGTGGTTCTTTGATGTTTCTTCAAAATCTTCATTCTGCAGTATAGGAGGGTTTGTATCTAAAGCATTCAGTTATCTAATTTCTTTTAAAAAAAGAACTGCCCTCAATTATTAGTTTTAACAAAGTGCTGTACTCTGTCTAAACCTGATCTCTCAATTTGCACTACGCATACTACATTTCTACAGTAAAAGCGTGGATTTAAGCAGTAATGCTTATAAATGCTTTCTCAGATCAATTCCTGAAGCCTGATCTATCATTATAAAGTATTCTACACTATATATATAAAATTGCTAACTCTAGGGGGTAGTCATTGTATCTTTTTCACGTTTGCACATTTCTTGCATAATGCAGCCACAAGAGGAAACAAAGGGAAAATGAAAAACACAGTAATACTAAAGATTGTATCAGTAATACCAGATTTCAGATAATGTCACAGGGATGCCATGGAGAGATCAATGGGGCTGTGAAGCTGATTCTAAGGGTTCTCTAGGCTTTCCTTGGGAGGAAAAATAAGTTTCTTTATTTTTGTTAAACTGAGCCCATCAAGATATTAAGTACCAGAATCACAGTCTCACCTTATGGAATTATGATAATAAGGCCCCTCAGCAAATTGGTTATTTCCTCACTTTATCTCAGATGATGAGAATTTGTTACGCTTTTAATATTTTGTAACTGCGTATTACAAAACGGCTGCTATTCAATCCCAGTGGTTATAAGCATGAAACAGCGGATTTGGATTTTTTAAAAAATTGCTTGTTAAGTAGGGGTGCAAGCTGATGTAGTCTGAGACCTATTCAACTAGTATCCAAAAGAAGAACCCCCGAAACGAGCAGAAAGCTAACACATGGTGACAGTGCTTCAGGCCAGTCCTGGACAGTGCGTTTTTTGAGATGCTACATGCATCTAAAGTTACAATATTCATGAGAAACAGCCAGAATTCATTTCTAAAGGCTGCAGCAAAAGACTATTATTCTGCTTTCTGAAATCAGAAGGATATTTGAAGTTTTGATAATGTTATCTGAAACAAGAGCCTTTTAACACTAAAACCCATAATAAATGATGGAAGCAACTAGTATACGACTTAGTTCTTACAAGCAAGCAATCCCACATCAAAGTACTTCACGAAGAACAATTATTCTGTAAGAAAACAGCAGCGTCTGAAGATTCCATGCAGATACCAATAAGCATGAAACTGAGTTCCCTTTTTGTAACTGTCAAAGACTAAACTAACAATAGGATCACGCGTATTTTGGCACAGAATACATATAAACCAACAGAGAAATGCAATCACCTTCTGCATATACTAGGGCAAATGCCAACAACCGACAACGATGTGCAATAACCTGATGGTCAGGAATGGAAAGAATAACTGAATTCAATTTAACTGCATCGAGATTTAGTTAGAATGCCAGCTTTAAGAATCCAGACATCCATATTGCTTCCTAATCTTGCACTCTTTAAACATTGACTCGGATATCTTTTACCTTTGTTGTGTTTTTATCCTGGGAAAATGAGACATTTTACAGTGCAAATATTTATCTAATGGATGATGACAAACATTTCTGTTGCACATCCACAGGTATTTTACTTCTGTGTCAGCCTACATCACGTCAGCATAGTCCTCCTGTGCAGGGGCATAGAAATCTTTTAGGTCCCTGCAATCTGAGTTTTCTACCTTTGCGAAGGGTGTTTACGTGTCGTCCTTAACATGTTTCCTTTTTAAGCAACCACCACTCCGAAACAAGCAGAATAGGAGGGGGACACTGAAACAGAAGTCTGAGTATGTCTCAAATGCCAAATTTGGGGAGAAGGACACTGTGCGCTGCCACTTCACCTGTTAACATCTAACGCAGGAACTAGGATTGTATGCAACTGCACTAAGTTAGAGAGTGCAAGGATATAGATGTGCAGAGAAAAATACTATTAATATGACTGGAAGCAATTTATAAATAGCTTAAATTTAATCGACACACTTTCATATTTTTTTTTTTCAGTTTTTCCATTTGTCAGCTCCACCTCCAACATCCTTTTCAACTACAGTGCCCCAGCCCCACTCCCAGGGTCTTCATATGCGAGAAAGATGGTACTTTCATCTATCAAATGCTAACTCACCTGCCATGTTCTACTCTTTCACTGACATGTGTCATGAATAAATAGTTCTAGTTTCTTCAAAGAAAAGCACTTTTAGTAAAAGATGCCATATATGAAATTCCTATCTTTTGAAAATCACTTAAGTTGACAAGCATTTCAGGAGAAAACATCATTTTGCATCTTACATAGAATAAAAGTAGCTCACTGTTCCGTGAATTGAAGCTGATACAGAACAATCTGGAAACATCTGTTTTCAGACACTTATCTGTTAATGTAAGGCTGTCACAAAACTTGGATTTTCAAAACTGCTTTGCAGATTTAGGATAATTCCTCATGGATTTAAAAGTACTTCTAAAATTACTTTGGCAATTTATGACATTTCCATTTCTACCCTTGTACGTGTTATGGAATATGCAACTGAATTACATGCACTTGTTAGATCAGAACTCCGAATTTTCAAAATGTAAGCAGCACTTCTGAGCTTGAACATACTGAGAAACAGAGATGAAAATTAATATTGAATTGTTTGAAATGTCAATCTTCTGAGCAAGAAAAGAGGATACAGTTACAGTTTAATTGCTTTCTACCTTGTGCAGAAGAACAGAACCAAACAGAAATTGTTTATCTCAAACAAAATGTAAGGTGCAGGTTGGGGCACTTTCTTATGTGTGAAATGCATGTCAATGAAGTGAAAAGGCACATCTGTTTGCTGCTTATTGTTCCTTGGTGGTGGTGTTTTTGGCAGTCACGCTGAATCTAGGCTTTCCAGGGCCACCTCCACAAGATTTTGCAGCTTTTATTACTTCCACTCCGAATTTAACCTTAAGTAATACTGAATGTGAATACACACTCATAAAAACTCTAATAAAGGCTTTAAGGTTTATAAACCTGAAAACATTATATGGCATCATTTAAAATTACCACTATTATCCAAATAAGCTGTCATGGTGCAACACTGAAGATGATTCTCTTGAGACTTTGGCATGTGAAACGGAAACATGGGCCTTTTCCAGCCATTTCCCCACAGGTCATTCTACTATGAGGAATAGCTGACCTGAGGCTGGGTTGTGGTTAGTATTGTGAGGCATCTTGATCTTATTTTATGGAGATGAAATGCTGTGTGATTCTTTGACTTGGCGTTACAATGAAAAACAGATCTCTGAAAGTGGTATTCCTTGTTATCCTTGATCTGAACCTGTATACAGTTATTTCTGTTGTTTTGAGTGACAATGAAAAACTAGTGCTTTTTCACTAATTGCCCTTGGAAAGTCTACCACGCTAACTAAAGGGGAGCAGGACAGTACTTCTTTTGCATTATCAGAAAAACTTCTGATGGGATACTACTTGCTTATCTTCAGTCACCCAAAAGTTAGCCGTTGAGTTTCTGGCTGCCTCTCTAGGTTCTCACACAGGACCCATTCCACTGTAAGATCCATGACTTCAGCTGACAGATGCAAGTGGGATGAACACCTAGAGGTGCCGTTTTCTCCCTGCTGTCCACAGCAGAAGCCCACCTGACTAGCTGACACACCATTTTTTTTTCAGATGGTTCACGGTAGTGAAAAATCCCTCTAAATCCAGCCAGCCATACTTAGGCAATAGGGAAGTTCAGATGTAAAAGACTTAATCTAGCCTTGAAAATGCTTGATCTTGACTTTGATACTAAAAATGCAATTCAGTTTTTCCAACCCTGTTTTTCCCCCTAAATCCCTCCACTTGAGAATGTTATTTAATAAGAAATGACCGAGGAAGGAGACCTTTCCCAACCTCTATAACTACCAGGTCTGCTTGTCACAAATATATTTGAGATAAACTGGAGCAAAAGGCAATGCACAAGTGGCTGAAGGCTTGAAATGTCAAAATCTCCTTGACACAAGGCTTTTACACTCTGATGGAAAAAAACATGTGAACTGTCATCAGTTTAAATTCTCAGGAAACTTACGTATACAACACTAGAAACCAGGGAGTCCAGACTTTGCCATATAGGTGTTATAAAACATCAAAGCTTAACTACGCATTTACCACCTTAACTAACATCTTTCTCTTCATTGACAGAGAGTAAGGAGCACCAGCTATTTATTAATGCATGACCATATCTTCCATTTCCTAAATCAACTTCTTGATGACAGACTCTTCTTATTCAGATACCTGTTTATTGTAATATAGGTTTTGCACAGCTTAACTATTAAACACAACAAATGAAGTGCAATAAAAACTGACACAAATTAAACAAATTGCAGGATATATTCTGTCTTCACCTTCTTCTGAACAAACGTCTACGATTCCTGATTAATGCTTTCTGGCATCTTGTGCATTGCAAATTTATGTCAATTTAACATTTCAGTGACTAAGCAACTTTATAAGTCATGCTAAGAAAAAGAAATCAGCGTCTCTCTTTCAGATCCTTGCAGATGTGTGAGAAATTCAGATGTGCTTGTATTTAAAAAGGAGAGAAAACTGCATATAGACACTCAAAGCGGTATGAAAGCTGCATATTTGATTTAATCACCTCCCAACCCATCCCCATATACTCTATCAATGTATGTTAGACACAGGATTTCCTATAGCTGCTGTTCTTTTAACTACAAAAGTGAACACTATTTTCACTTGGATTTATTACTAATACTGAAACAAAGTTAGGGTCTTAAAATGTGGCCATGTTCTAAGATAGAAGAACCCCATGTAGTTATTTATGCTCCAAGAGAGTTACGTTCTGCTGTGAGAACGTAAATACTTGTTTCTAACGTGTTTTCAGCCTAACAGCTGCAAGCAAATCTTTCCAAATATGAATCAACATCACACTTTGAAATAGCATACCTGACCGTGCCTTGAGTGCAAGGCTGCACAAGACGACCTCCTGAGGTTCCTTCCAACTTGAATTATTCTTCGAGTCTAACAATTCATTAGAGTTGTGAACCCCTGATACACATTTCAATTAAACTTTCTCAAGTTCAGCGATAAAACTTTGAAAAAAACAGGCACCCAAACAGATCCACAGTGCGCATGATGTGGCAAGGCATACACTCAGTGGCAATTTACACATTCACTAGAATTTTTTCATCACTGAACAACAGTGAGACAGTAATACAGGGTGAGATCCATTTTAAAGCATGTTGGATAAAATAAATCACCTTCTGGGAGTCTCCCTCTCTCAGTCAACTACAAGGGAGTCTAACACAGGTATCTTATATTGGATATTGAACTTTTAGACACCTAGTAAGATTAAACAGGTTCCAACACACATTAAGTAACAATTTAATTGATATGCTAGCCTTGAATTCTGTGCATATCTTACAATTGTATTACCAACAGATGAGTAGTGCATTGAGAATGAGTCAATACTGACACTTTTTAGCCCCCAACTCAGGAACGATTATTAAAAAATGACCCCTGCTACAGGCCCTGTTTTAGTACTTGATTCAA
>Ga0065711_1005588_pt1 | contig 19779 bp, 8 predicted proteins | sample Hoacrofraction12_FD_59098 | JGI IMG/M metagenome (GOLD analysis project Ga0065711, IMG submission 59098) | Hoatzin crop microbial communities from Cojedes, Venezuela - Epithelial fraction 12 v2 (version 2) | ecosystem: Host-associated > Birds > Digestive system > Esophagus > Crop | place... | reverse complement strand
TGTTCCTCCCCAGGTGCAGGACCCTGCATTTGCCTTTGTTGAACCTCATCAGGTTCCTCTCTGCCCAACTTTCCAGCCTGTCCAGGTCACGCTGAATGGCAGCACAGCCTGCCGGTGTGTCTACCACACCTCCCAGTTTGGTGTCATCAGCAAACTTGCTGAGGGTACATTCATTCACCGACCACTCATCCAGCCCACACTTCCTCAGCTTCCCTAGGAGGATATCATGCGAGACTGTGTCGAAAGCCTGCTGCGTCGCGTCAGTCGTGTGGGGAACACGGGGAAGAAGCAGGAGCTGTTTGCTGGTCAAAAGCTGGCAGGGTGGAATGAAAACCCAGAAGGCAGATACACCTGTATCATCTTAAAGACAGCTGAAAGACCCTGGCATTTTTTACGTAGAGCTCCAGGTGCGAACCCATCTCCTGCTGAAAGATCGTCAGAAGATCCCTGGGACTTTGTCTGCTTCATTGTAGGAGTTTGTTGTTGGTGAGGGTTTTAAATGTGAGAGAAGTGCCACAGAACACTTTGTTATGCCGAAATTTATTTCCTTGCTCATCTGCATTCATTCTGAGGGACGGCTGGTGATGGCTTTTCCTTTTGTCAAACTTGGGAGTGTTGTAAGTCTCACAGTTCTTGTTTGCTGCTTCTCCTGCAGTTTGTGAGCGGACAGCCAAATACTTTTTTGCAAGTTTTTTTCACATTTCTCTTTTTTTGCTCCTTTTGCCAAGCTGACGTAATTCTGTGCCTTCATGTGTTGTATTTTGCTTTGCATTTCTTTTGCAGATGATTTTCTGTTTATCTGTCTTCATCTTTCTGCTCTTACTGAACACGTCATTTCTCTATTTTTGCCTGGCTTTCTTTGGAAGGTCTGTTTTAACCGCCCTTCTTTGCTTTCTGGTGGTATTATAGTACTGTCCCCCACCTTGTTTTCTTCTGCTTCGTGTGTTGCTATTAGAAGTCGCACTCTTGTGCTTTTCCGCCTTCGAGCTATACTTGAATAACCTGGAGCAACAGATTGGGACACTGGCAGGAAATTCGTAGGCACGCTGCAGGGAGGAGCATGTAGAAGAAATGAGCTTGGCTTGTTCCAGCTTCCTATTGAAACAAATTGTGGAAGCCGTGCTAACAGGCAGACACAACCACACAGAGGAGTTTCAATGTTGTCTCAAAGTGTCTGCTGGAGAATGAATAACAAATAAAATGAATGTGCGCAAGAAGAAAAGTCTTTTGAAAACTGTTTACTGGAATTCTATGAGACCTTTCAATGCTGTTCCATGTCTGGTTTCGAGAAAGAAATACCAGATTTCTTACTGAATATTTGTTGCACTATAAGCAAATTCTGCGCTCGTTACATAAATAAGATTTGCTCAGTGATGCTGAACAGTGGGCTGGAATTTGGCTGGTGACTGCACTTCTCTGTATGCCAGAGGGAGTCTTGTCAAAGGTCAAGGCTAAGGAGTGCGTACCTGCAGTCTGGCTTCAGTTCAAATAGGAAAGACGTTTAGGGATGTTCAAATTGAATGTCTGTTAACATTATATATGTTAGAAATGTTAAGACCTGTATTTTAGTCAGTGGCTATAGTTTTATCTGTTTCATTAGATGAAATCTGGAGGCAGCACTGAACTTCCTTGTTGTTGCCACCATTCTGGCAAGACTGATCTACTTGATGGGTAAAGATGGGGCCGCAGGGCACCAGAGCCCTCCCAAAGAGCTTGTTTCATTGCCTTTCCCTACCCTTACCCTTTAGGAAGCCTCTGTTGCCAGAGCAGTTGCTTCCTTTGCCTGCAGGACTGGGAGCCAGGTCCTGCCCGTGCCCCTCGGGCACTGCAGAGCGGCTGGCTTAGGCACTGGGCACAGTCGCGTGGGTGGTGAAGTTTGCACAGCTCGTGTGATCATGTGTGGCAATCTCCATAACCAATTCAGTTTGCCCATGTGCAGATATTTACATGAATGGTAGAGGTCTTTCTCAAATAAGTTTTGTGGGTTTTGTTCTTTTGAAGAGTATTGGATTTGCAGCCATAGTGAAGGCAGAGGTCTGTGCATCTACAGGGCAGCCAGAGAACAAATTGTCCACATGTGCTGTTCTTCCAGCACTGGTCTGAGCAGAACTTTCTTAGGCATAAAAAACTGTAGTTTAATTCTCTGTCAGCCAGTGAAGATTTTGGCCTCTTTGCTCAGTCTGCCAGTTAAAGCAAAACATGTTGATGGATTTGTAGTGCGAGAGCTGAAAGTGAATTCACAAAACTGTGTCAGAAGGAAGGTGGAAGCATTTGAAGCTTTTTGGGCAAAGGAGAATTTACTAGCAAGTTTGGACATTAAAGTGGAGCAAAGTTCATAAATAATTACTCACTTAAATGCATAACAAAGAAATCTAAAGACATTAAACCTAGCAGTGTGTTTTCCTCTTTGCACCTCTTTATAGACCTAGTTTAAGTTTAATCTACTCTTGAAACAGGGGGTATTACAGTCTTGCTCAATGATTTTGCTTTCCTAAAATACGTAAGCTCACTTGAATTTCCTTGAAGAAAGCAGAGACCCTTAAATAATGAATATACCTCAGCATCGTGATGATTTGTTTTCTGTTCCATACAGCAAGTAATTCTCACAGCTCTATATTCATCAATCTTTGCTTGAACTATAAAGTACTTTATATGTAGACAGAGTGTATATATATTTATTGCTTTGACCAGCATTTACTGCCAGGAGGCTAACTGAATGCAAAAGCAGACTGAGGTTTTTTGATTGCAGTCCTGAGTGCTGTGGTAGCTTTCTTGCTGCTTTGCCCTGTTCTTCTCCACAGCGAAGGGCAGCAGTGGGAGCTCGACACCCGTTACAGACTGTCATTGCACTGAACGTTTCTCGTGGCAGAAAATTGAAATGGACTTTTAACCTTTGCTTAGCTGCAACTGAAAGAAACTCTATTCAAACAGAGGCTGTAAGATTAATCTGAAAAACAGGACTGTAAAGCTGTAGTTCACATCTTCTCTATTATGTGCTGTTCCTGCTACAGTATTGAAATTCAAAAGCCCTCTTTTGTGCTCGCTTAAGTCAAATCTCCATAACTGAAGGCCAGATGATGAAAATTAAGTTTGATTTCATGTGCAATCTTAATATTTAATTACAAAGGAAACCTCTGTGTTATATTCCCCATTAAAGTACCTAAGAAGATAATTTTTTGTAGCCAAAATCTAGGTAGAGAGTGTATTTCCTTCCTTTATCTGTGACCATGGTGACTCAGTGATGAGCAGAATCCGGGCCTAGACATCCCTACCTGGAAAAGGAGTTTGTCGACCCGCAGAGGAGAATCCCTCCCCTGGTGCTGGCTCCCCCATTGCAATCCCCCTCCCTCCTGTCCCCTCTCCCCTGTCCACAAGTACTGTGCTCCCATGTTATCTTCCAAGCTCCCGCCAGTGCTGCCTTTGCTGTCTGATTTCCTTGCTGTCATGCCTTTGGGTTTAGCTTCTGTTCTTAGCCCCAGTTCACGTGGGACATGGATGCGAAGTCTACTGGTCAGTGTTTCTTTCCTAAGGTGTAGTAGCTAACATACCTGTTCTTTAGTTTATGGTGCAATGTAAAATGCTAGAAAGTATTGCACTGGTTGGGCGCTGGCCACCTCAGGGAAGTCCTCTGACTTTCTGCCTTGGGCTTGAAAGGGAGCGCACACCACTGAGCCTTGCCAGCGGGTCGTTGGAGGAAGCGTTTTTCAGATTTCCATATCTGGCTGAAGTGAGGGAAGCATCTCGGGACAGAAAAGTCCATGTAGGTAAGAAGCCCAGTTTGACCGAGTTTGAATTCTGCCAACAAAGTTGTAGATGCGCTTGATTGCATCTACGTACAATTTAAGAGGAAGGAAAAAAAAGAAGTATTTTAACCATATGTTTGGCTTTAAAAGGGGATTTACTTTTTATTGCAGTGGTGAAGTACATAAATAATGCTTTGTTTCTGAAGATAACTTCATACACCTGCACAAAATTGCATGAACTGCAAGGCTCCTTAACAGTGAATGTGGGAGGGCTGGATCTGCAAAACCCCAGTTTGCTTTAAAAGGCAGATTTCCTCCTCTGCTGTGAAGTTTCATTGAATTCAGTACTTTTATAAAAACTTACCATTTTCACTGGAAAGTCTCAGGATCTTAGTATCTGTAAAAAAAGCCCCAAACAATAAAATCTTTTTTTATTGCCGTGAGCCCCAAACACTTTTGGGAAGTGCTTCAGCAGATGCCCAAGCCCTATTAAAATAAACAGGTGCACAAGTGTTTCCCTGAACAGGCCACTGAACTCGATGTTCCCAGAATAGCGGAATAAACTGCGCATTCCCACTGCTGCCAAGTGTACCCAAGGAGTTCTCATAGCTGTTATTTGAATGACTCAGTTCCATAAACTTCTTTTTTCCCTCTGTAACTTTTCATTCTGAAATAAAAACTTGGAGAAGGCTTCTTGATCTGGGCCTCATGGTACTAATTTTCACTAGTTCTTCTCTAACAAACATGTCTTGATCGGTTTTCTGCCCTTTATGCTCGTAGCTGTTTTTCCTTCATTTTAATCCACATCTTCCCTAAATCTCACTTTCCTCACTGTTTACACATTTTGTCACTGCCTCTTTCATTAGCCAACATGTTTCTCATTGCCAGATGCCTTGCTACCCAAATTTGCAAGCCAGGATTAAATGTTTTTATGTCTCTGACTGTGATCCTTTACTAGAATTGTTTTTTTTTTTAAATCCTGCTTTTCTAACTTTTGTAGAAAACTTCTGTTATTTCCCCCCTCTCATGGATGCACGCTGGTAATTTGTAAGCGAAAGCTCTGCATGCAGTTCTTCCAACGGCACAAGTTTTTTATTTTAAGGCTTTTTTCTGAATCCTGTAGAAATTCTTAATGGTTTGTATATCTCATCAGATGTAATTCTGATGTGAAAATATTCCAGCAGCTAACTCCAGCAGTGATTAGCAACTGGGAAGATGTGCCTCTCAGATGCAGTACAGGCTGCAGTACTCATGCTGCAGGAGAGGGGCAGAAGCCAAATAAATGCCTTTGGCGATTCTGGGTGACACGGAGCAGAGACACCCAGATGATTCTAGGAAGGGTCAGCACAATCCACACAGCCTTAGCAGCTCCATCTCAGTAGATGCGGACCAGCAGCCCAGAGAGCCAGGAGGGAGAAGGCCAGGAAGGACCAGCTGTGGTCAGAGGTCGAAGGAAGAGATGCTGCTAGTTGCAGAGTGATGGGCCCAGCAGCAGGACTTAAGGAAAATGTGCAGTGGGGGTTTGCTGCTCGGCTTGATTAAGCAGAGATCATCACCATGTGCTTGTGTGAGGCTGGGCTGTGAAAGGGTTGGGGAACAACCCATCTGTGTTATAAAACTGCCACTTAAATTACGATGCAGGGTCCATGGAAGTTATCTTTCCATTCATAGTCCGACTGGGTTGTCTTTGGCTTTGCGTCGTAATAATGGAAAACTGTTGGAGGGACATCAAGTTCTTGTGTCAGTTCCCATCTTTTTCGTATTCTGTTCACGTGCCCAAGCTGATTTGCAGGCGATGTTTCGTTGTTCAGTTGCCCTGTCAAACTTTGATTGGACTTCCAAAGTTCGAATACTTTCATTAAGTTGTCTGTCAGCTCCTGCTGGCAGAAAGAGGTACATGAGCTACAGTCAGAACTCTGTGCCTCTTGGTCCTTGTGTTAGGTATCAAATAGTAAAGAAAATGTGCGTGTACTCAGCCTTATGGAAAAGTATTTAATGTTTGCTAAAGTATAATAGAAGAAACATAGGCCAGTCGCAACAAAGAACAAATACTATGAAGAGCATAAAAGGAGTAACACAGATACTTCCCAGGTAATAGTAATTAAAAAAAAAATCAAAACCCACAAAGAGAAACACAGAAACTGTGTTTAAAATGCAAGCACACTGAAAAGTCTTGGTTAAAGTAAATGCAGAGTACAGGTATCAGATATCCCCTCCCAGCAACTTCCACAGAGCTGCTGAATTTCTTCTCCCTCTGAAAGGTCTGCAATGTTTGTCTCTCAGTGTGTTGGCCACCAAGGACTCCTGATACGGTTCTGCTAATGGTGCTTAGTCTGTGCTTTTGAAGTTCTCTGACTCGTGCCAGGCAATTACATTTTTCTGGAAAGATCAGCCCCATTTCCAAGCCTCAGCCTAAAAATGGGCGTACCGGCCCAAAAAGGAACTTCAGGACATTTTCCATGGTGCTGTCTGAAGAGAATAAAAAAAGTCAATGTATCGCGTTCTTTATTAGTTTTGTATAATAGAAATGAAACATAGAACAGCTCACCTTTCAGCTTGCTGACCTACAGACCCTACAGGAGGCCTCTGCAGGTTGTTCTAGGGAGAAGGGAGGGAAAATCCCGTTGCCGAGGGCCGCCGTCTGCGCTCACGTGTAAGGATGTTACGTGTTTAGGCGGAATTTACCCTGGTGTGCGTTTCACAGAGGAACACTAGGAACTTTTCCATGGAAAGCTGTCTTTCATCAATTCTTAGTCTTACAAAGGAATGATTGAAGTGTACAGTAGGATGAAGCTTGTACTCTGTCGAAACGTTTGATGAGCATAACATCCTGATCTTTAAACTGTTGTGCGTCGTCTGCTTATAAGTCATGCGTATTCAGAGAAAGCTGGCAGCAATACTGAGTACTGAGATCCTATTAGAAACCTAGAAGCGTTCCTCTTCCTCTAGTCCTAGAGAATGCCAGCTCATCTGGCTTGGTGAAACAGACTGTCCAGAGAATTGTGTGATCGTTTTAGTTGTTACGATGAAGTATTAGGTGGCCGGCTGGAGTTCTTCCACTGTCAGTAAAGCGAGCCTTAGCTTGTGAAGAGTGCAGAGAGTGAATACTCAGAATAAAGGAAAATCTCTGGCAGGAAAGGTTTTATACCGCACAGCTCAGCGGTACTTCCCTGGTAGGGGACAACTGTACAGGCACATGTGAAGTGGTTTCTTGCGTGAAAATCTTATTCAGTGTACCAGGAAATTCTCTGCTGTAATGGACGGTGATGGATATCTGCCAGTCTGGTGAGAGGGACTAGAGGCTGGCTGGAATGGAAGGTAACACAGAGCACCGTCCAGAGTAATTAATTCTAATCACTGTATCTAATTATCCTTGAGGAAGGAGTTTGTGCAGTTTGTTCAGGAAAAAATCTGAGCATTTCAGAGATGCCGTGTGTGTAATTAAGCATGTTTTAACTGACCTAAAGTGATAAGCAAAGTCACTGTTCAAATCTTTATGAAGTTGGCAAAGTGATGTTTGGTCGCTGTGCACTGCTTGGTGCCAGCGCAGTCTGTGCAGTCAGGTTCACAGCGTTCCGTTCCTGCTGCAGTGAAACCCCGTAAAGCATTGCTGTGAAATCAAGGGGAAGTCTGGTTTGACTAAGGACTTCTTACCTGTGTCATACTTTGCTGGAGAGGAGAAAAGGTGCAGCTCTCCTGCTCTTTGATGCAGTCTGTAGGCCATGATGTGAAAGCCTTCAATCCTTAGTAGAAAAGAGCTGACATTACAACGGATGTTACAAAATCCCCGTTTTTCTTTTAAAGAAATGTCCTGAAAACCATAAATATATGTACCTGAGAATATCTCTCTTCAAGCTGAAAATAAGACGCAAAATTTGAAACTGAGAAGTAAATTCAGCTTGGTAAAATAAGAGCTAAAAGAACTTTTTCCACTTTCTTGTTTTTTCTTCGGATGTTGACAACGGTCTTGCTGAAATACTGAGCTCTATGAGATTCTTGTTTTAAGCAGTTGTTAAAATCTCTCAGAGTTTTCAGCATCCATATAAAATACTTTATTTAAATATAGAGTAGCTCTACCAAGATTCTCTATTTCATGAACAGCCCATATCTGAAAACATTGAGCATTAGAAGAGATAATAATTCAGTAGTTTCTCATCTAAAAAGATGATGCTCTTGCCCAGGGAAGGCTTTGATAAACGTTACTGTGATTTAAAGGTGTAATTTAAGGTCATATTAGCTAGCCCAGTAAAACCAAACATTTTCAAAACTCTAACTAAGGCAAAGCATGGAATCAGCTTATTAGTGTAGTTTCCAGCAGACCTTTAAAACCTGGTTTGGACAGCAAAGCGGGCGATGTGGTATTCTGTGTTCGGCCTATTTGTGAGCTCCACAGAGCTTCCAGCCTGCCCAGGTACAACAGGACTTCGCAAATGGTCTTTTGCTTCAGTCTGAAGAGCTGAAGTTTGTTTTGCTTCAGCTGCTCGAAAGGAGAACAGAAAAAGGTACAGTCCAGATCACACTTGCAAACTGACAGAAGTTCATTAAAATATAAAATGAAAATTCTTTTTTCATAAGTGCCCAGTAGGAATCAGCGAAAATATAAAAATCTCTGTAGCAGTTTTAAGGATGTACAGTTAGAATGCCAAAATTTTAAGTGAATTTAGGTTGAATTTATCAAGTTGCTTTTTTTGGGAGGCAAAAAGTTTGACAAGAGATTCCTAAAACTGCAGACACACCGGTGAAGCAGTGTCGCGGTAGGGACAAAGCACAAAGCATTCCTCCTGGCTGTGGAAAAGCTGCGTTATTCCTCTCCTCTGCCTCAGGAAATTTAAACTTACTTTTCCTGTGTGCTATGCTATAGCTCAGTTCCTAGATAAGAGGGTACTTCAGAGTGAGAGATGTGTGTTAGCTGTGGTTGATGCTATTTTAAGCAAACAAACATTTTCTAGTATAAATCTGAAAGATAGCTTTCTTACCTCTTGAGTGAGTGCCACAACCCCTACAAACAGTGTCCGTTTCTCACAGTCTTTTTCTTGCTTTCAGTGAAAATGGAAAAGCGAATAAAGGAAAGAATCACAGCAAATACAATCATACGACTTTTCAAAAGGTTTTTACTTAAAGATAGGTAAATAGATTTATTTTAACATAACAATAGTTTGGCAAAAATTTCTTTAATAGGCAGTATTTGCTTAGGAAATTTTGAATTTGGATCTTGGATAAGAACAGAAATAAATAGTGAGTTGTCAGGAATCCTATTTGAAAACCACCTTATTTTGGTAGCTGTGAGAATTTTTCCTTTCCTTGAGGTCTGTTTTGTACAGCACACTATCCAGCTAGAATTTCTTAAGCTTTTGGTGAAAACCATTCATCATTAAGGTATTTTCCACTGGACTTCAAAATTTAAATATGTGTTTTACCAAACCTAAGTAAACACCACTAAATTAAACAAATTCTCTATGCCAGCTGGAAATGGGATGCAAAACTTTCATGATTTTTTTTCCCTTCAAACAGATTTTACTATCCCTGCACCCTAAGTTGCGTGAACAGAGTAGGTATGTGATCGAGCTGCATTACGGACAGAGTTCTGTTGTTCTTTGCTTTTTCCCTGTTTGTAACCAGCAAATCCCACTATTCAGACCGTTGTGCTGAGCTGTTTGTGTCCCGTGTTGGCACGATGACAACTAAACACATCACAGGCATGCACAAGCCAGAGCTTTGGAGTCTTGAAACAATAGTGCTCTTCTGACTGCCAGCGTCGTCTTGCTCCCTAGAAACCGCGCTTGCGAAGCCGTGATTTCGGGAGTGATTTAGTTTTCAAACTGTTACAGCAGAGGAGTTGATCTGTTCACTAAAGAGAAGGAACAGCCCCGAAATAACATCTCTGTTTATTACAGAAATAGGTGTCCTTCTGTGCTTAAGTGTTGTTTTGCTCTCTGTGTTAAGTTACTGCACTCTGGTATATAGATGGACTTGATATTTTGGAGAAAGGGCCCAGAAAGACAGCATGAACAAAAATGTGAGTAACGTGTGGCTGGCTGTTTGAATACCAACATCGCGGTCGGTTGGCCAGTTCTCCACGGCCTCCGCGTGGCTGGGGAGACAAACTTTTCAGCAAGGCCTGTTGCAGTAGGACAAGGGGTGGTGGTTTTAAACTAAGAGAGGGGAGATTCAGACTCGACATGAGGAAGACATTCTTTACGCTGAGGGTGGTGAAACCCTGGCCCGAGCTGCCCAGAGAGGCGGTCGATGCCCCATCCCTGGAGACATCCAAGGCCAGGCTGGACGGGGCTTTGAGCACCCCGATCCGGTGGAAGCTGTCCCTGCTCCCTGCAGGGGGTTGGGCTGGGTGGCCTCTGAAGGGCCCTTCCCACCCAGACCGTTCTGTGATTCTATGGTACATGGCTAGATCCCAGGAAATTGAAATTCCCTTGTTTGTTCTTCACCGACGTTGTTACATATGACATAGTTACTGCTTTTCTCTGCTTTCCAGTTTTGCAAATTGCCTTTCACTGTCAGTGATGTGCCAGAGGCTGAATGAATGTGAAAGATGTCTGATCTTTAGATTAAAGGTGGTAGAAAATGCAAAATTACAATGATTTTATTATCACAAAATCAGCTTAAAACCGATAGACTGTGCGGTACCTGAAAACCAGTATTCCAATGTATTTCGTCTTCTGTACGTGTGAAGGTTTAACTCTTAGAGGTGTTGTTCTTTGTTGCTCTGCATATGAAGTCGTAGCTTGGATGGATTAAATAGGTGTGCATGGGAGAGAGAACACATATCATGTGTATGTATATTTGTAGAATGTGGTTTCCCTCCTAAGCTTTTTCTTTTGTTTTGCTTTATTTTGCAGTTTGCCCAGCTGGTATCTGTCTACAAAACTTTGGGTCCAGAGAAGTTCCCTCTAATTGAGCAAACATTCTATCCAAATCATAAGGAAATGGTAGGTACAAATACCAATACTGAATTTGCTTACTGTCTCTGTAAAGCAGGAACTGTAAACACACAATTCCTTTCCCCTATTTACTGTGTATTTTAAAAGCCGTTTTGGAAGCTGTCAGAGGGATGAGACTGGGTGAGTGCTTGAAAGCGTTGTGCTGGTTAACTGGAAGATGTTCAAAAGCGAAGGCAGTCATTTTTCAGCTAACAAAATTCAGATCTTAAAGTGATTAAACACTTGTGAAGACACAGAACAATTACTGAAGTGCAAGAGTTACTTTCATGATTTGTTTTCAGCCTAGTCCTTTATGATACATTAAAAGTGTTGATTCTCTTTGTAGATGATGCACAAGGCTGTGGGCCTGTCGGTGTAGAACTCTGAACTCATCTGAATTCAAGGTGGTTATGGCTTGTGATCTTCATGTACCCGAGCTCATGCTGGTTCCCGGTCCCTTACAGATATAAATGCATTCACAGAAATGACACTTAGAACCTTTACTCATGAACTGTCGTATGCTGCAGACATTTTTATCTTAATTTTCTTACAGTTCTAAACAGAAATTCTTTCCTGAGTCTATTTTTCTAGAGGAAATACTTTTCAGCCCTGAGATAAACTGGAGGGAGGCTATTTGCTGATTGAATAGACTAGCATGGGAGCATCAGTTATTTTTAGAATATAACCCATTCAGCATGTGTCACACAGCTGTGACTCAGGTACCGCTGGAAGGTCGTGACAGTGAGCTGTGTATGTGAGGTCCCCACGCTGTAGTTGCCGTGTGTCTGTCTTCAGACTCGGGCTAGCACTTCGTTCACATGGGTGGCACCTAAGAGAAGCCTCAGTGACAGCAGCTGACTGAGATTGCTGCTGAAGTCTGCTTGCTCCCACGTCCGTCTCGTCTTTTGGCAGTAAACACCGTATGGTGCTGTTCTGCTGTATATTTTTGATGTATTGCAAGTGGGGCAGGATGGCTCTCCATACTGCTCTCCCAGTTCTCTCTGGTTCCTTTGGACTATTAACTCACAGATGTTTCCACTTCTCCTGTCAAGTATGACACTTCTGAAAGAGCTTTCACCACCGTTACGTGTTTAGTAAATTTGCTACACTGAAGTTTTGTAGAGCCAGAGGAGAACGGTACTGATCTGGAAGAGCAGATCTCAGTATCGTCCCAGACAGTCAAATCTTTTCAGAATGGAAGGGGATTTTGTTGTTGGATTTGTCAGGAAAATATACAACTTTATATTTTTTTTTTTTTTTAAACGCAAAGGAAGTGTTCTGTGCCTGAGGGATTCATTCGTAACAGGTGGAGAAGCAGAACCAGGTTCCATATTTTCAAATATGCTTTTTTAAATGGTGATAAGTTATATATCTCTCTTCCTGATAATGTCCGAGATTAAAGCTGGTTTATAATTTCCTTCCCACAATTTATTGTTCTTACCTCATTATTTTATCAGCTATTATTTGGGCTCCCCGGGGCAGTGGTCACGGCACCAGGCCTGTCAGAGTTCAGGGAGCGTCTGGACAGTGCTCTTAGTCCTGTGGTTTAGTTTTAGAAGTCCTGTGAGGAGCAGGGACTTGGGCTTGATGGTCCCCATGGGTCCCTTCCAACTTGAGATATTCCAGGAGTCTATGATTTTATTGAAAAAGCAGGCCTTTTTAGTGCACTGCTAAATCACAGTACATAGAAACAAAGAAAATATCCTATAATTCTGGGGAAATAATTAGTGTGTTAGCTTTTAATTTTTGTGTAGTATGGCCCTGTGGAAGGTCTGCCAGTTCAATAGCTAACTGCTGTCTTGAGCAACCGATTGAATTCAAATTCAGGAATAGAACACAAACATGAAAATGCTCGTAGGTGTTCGTTAGGCGAATGTTGCTCAAGAGTGTAACAACTGTTTGAATGTTTTTTCCCCCCCATCACTGCTCTACATTGCTCATCAATCTCTGAACTGTCTTTTGTTTGAGCTTCTGAATGGTAATGTTCTCCACAGCCGAGTACGTTTTTTACATATTTCTACGTGATGTATGTTAATCTGGGGAGAACGAACACGTTTTGGTACCGCACTGCCATACGTGGTCTAGAGCTGCTGCAGTCACTGGCTGTGAGCAAGCTGACGTATTTGGGTGTTCTGAAGAAATTATTTGGAACTTTGTGGCTTGAAAAACAACCAGGCAGCAGATTTCTAGAATGGGTTGTAAGATGATATGGATATCAGAATCTTCTAGTGGATGAATTGAAAACATATCATGCTATTTAATTTTGGTTGTTTTTTAAACACAGTTATATTAATAGCTGGCCTCATTTGCATTTGCTTTTACAGAATTTGGTATTTACAGTTTCAACTGGTTTTTTGTAGTTCCTCTTGTGTTTGCCCCTTCGCTTCTTACTCTCCAAATCATAACACATAGCTCTTTCCCTCCCCTCCAGTGCAAACCAGTTGGGGGGGAGGAGCAGGGGAAAGCTCCCAGTCTCTGTGGGTTGAGTTTTCAGCTTGCGCGTGCCAGAGGTACAGCTGTGCTTCTGTTTCTGTGCTGCTTTCATACTACGGTGATCGTTTGTACGGAGTCTTGAGATGGCAATAAAAGGTAAATAAACAAAGATGCCATTCTTTTGTGTAAAAATGGAGCTGCTTTAATGAAACACTTTTTGAAACAGTAGCATTCATCACAGACTGATTAAAACTGTACAAAACACTGTAAGGCTTTTTGAACTCGTTGCTAGTTGAGTCAGATCTACAGCCTTTCCCTCAGTAACTAGTTCCCTTTATTTCACTATGTTCCCACCTCCTATGTTCTCTGTCATGAAAAAAAAACCCCAGCTGGCTTTTTCAACATAATTGTTGGACCATTTAATTAAAACTTAACTGCAACATTGGGAAAAAGCCAGCAATGTTCAAGGGGGAGGGGGTCCACCGTTTACCTGTATGGTCTCCCTGCTCTGTTCTTTTCCCTACTCTTAAGTCATGTGAGTCACTTTCCAATTAAAATCAAATGTAGTACCAGGCTATATTTCTGCTCTAACCTTTCATAGAACATGTACACAGTTTCAAGAAGGAAAAATAAAATGTTGTAAAAATAATCTGCTGTTGATTATGTGTCAGTGCCACTACAGTAAAAATCTTGATAGGAAAATAACATATTTGGAATGCCACATTGTGGTTAATCCTTTTCATAATCTTTATCAATGCTGAATCTCCGGGAAAATAAAAACTCATTCTGAGAGGTTTTTTTGTAAAGCTTTTTTTGGCATATTTATTAGGAAAAAAAAAATTCTTTGTAACATCCATTGTGGGCAGTTTGGCCAGATTTATGCTCAGGCAGGTATCAAACTGGGCGGCCATTAATTTTGAAACACCTCGTGGGATATTTTGTGGCAGGTCAAAGGCAAAATGTTTGTAAAACGAATTATGGCATACAATTCATATTACAGTTTGTTCATAAATATTGAAGAAAACGTTTATTTTTACAAGGTACGAAAAGAAGGCAATCTGAGTTGGGTTAGTTGAGTTTCAGGTCTACATACTATAAAACTGAAATGGAAACAGAATAGTGTTGAGTTAAAGAGCAGAAAATATCTGTTTGCTGCAGGGCGCTATTCAGAAGACACCATTACATCAAAATGGATTTGGAAACAAATGCTACACTGTACATGTACTGAGTATTAATTAACTGTGTGCTTGATTCAGATTTTATATGGTTGTTAAGCTCTTGCAGGCTTGTCTTCAGATTGTTTTGGTCTGACGTGAGGAAATAAGGCCTGGTTTTAAATCTTTCTGTAAACTGGTAATATAAATGCACAGCACTGACAGTAAATAGCACTCTCAGTGTTGTCTCTACAGTATCAGTTCCTATTTGGAAGAAATGTAGCCTTACTTCGTTCATGTAAGTAGCCATAAGAAGTTAATGGTCCAAATTAGTGTTAGGTAATTTTTTGTTTGTCTTTAGCAAAGCAGAAAGCAAGCTAGGTTTTACGTTCGGCAGCACAAATATATGCTGGTTTAATTTAGGATTGTAAATTAAAACAGCAAAACTGATTTACAGTAAATGACAAGTGAAAAGTTGACGACAAAGGGAGATGGATTCCTGAAAGGCACAACGGCATGCCTTCCTGTAGGCCTTGCACCGTTTGCACGTCGTTGGAATTGTGTCCATTTAGCCACAAAAGAAGGAAATAAGAATATGTATTCTCACAAGAGTGTTTTCAAAGCTGCCGTTGTCTGTCCTTTAAATATGGATTCATGCAATTGTCAAAATAAACTTTAGAAACATGAATGGAATACGTCACAAAAATTATTTATACAGGTTTTTTTACAAGTATACGTTGTGTATCCGATACAGCATATCTTAGGGTGTGACGAGATACATGGGACATGCTGAATTTTATGTCCAAACTACTACGTCATGGAACTGAATGGAATTAGAGCTGCCCGCACTCTTAACTTCTTTGCAAGTTGGTGTCCTGATGATTTTGTGAGCACTCAATAGCAAACAGTCTAAAAGAGCCGTTTGGGAGTCTGGACCTTTGCACCAGCAGGCAGTAACTGCTCTGGTTCTCAGTGAGCCCATGGGCTGGAGATGTCCCGCTGCAGTCCGCAGGGACGGGTACAGCATGTGTGTGCAGCCTTTAAACAGACCCCATCTAACCCAGCGAGAGCAGGACTGTCTAAGTCTCTGCCTGTCATTCTGAATTCTCGTATGAGGCATACAGGAGAGTAGTTTGTAGCAAAATTGGAAGGAAGCGAAAGAAACCCAGTGAAGACAATTGGAGAGAGTAGAATATGTCAGAAGTGGCAGCTATTGCAGATCGTATCCTGCGTGACGGCTCTCATCCAGTTTCTAGAACACAAGCAGCTGGACAACTGTCTAAACTTTGGCATTTACTGAAATGATTTCTGAACTTTTACCACTGTGAGTTGAGTTACTTTTGTAAACTTAAAAATGTGTGTGGTTAATCACTGCAGTAATCAATTCATAAAAGTTAAGACACTAAAAAACTAAAAGGCAGAATATGTTCTAACACTTCTCTAGGAGTAAAAGTTCATAAGTTACCAAATTCATTATGACAAAGTACGATGGGTATTCATGAATGAAAAATCATTAATGTAAATTTAAACTGTGAAATATGGTCAGATATTTGAGAGCTTTTTAGAAATCGCTTGCAGTGCAAGTTATTAAATATCTGTTGCGTGTATTTTTACAGGAGTTTCTAAAGCCAAGGCTTTTAGCAGTGCTAAATACAACGGCCTCGTCACAGATTCCGAGAGGCGTTATCGAGTGCTGCGGCTCCCGTGGTGATGGATGTGCTTTCTGTAAATACTAAATTTTCTGTAAATTTTCTGTAAATACGAGCAGGTTTAGCCTGTCGTTATTTCTGTTGGTTCCATAAAATGCTGAAGCATTCCAACATCTGGCTTTTCTTTCAACAAGGTAGAGCTAGTCTATAGGAGCATTGCATTGGGTAAGAGGATTTGGATTATGAAGGCTGGTTTTTAACTTCGTTACCATTGAAGGTTACAACTCTGTAGATAATGAAAGCTACGGCGTAGGTGACATACAGAATATGGAGCACGGATTGTTTAATCACAGACGTGTTCAACTGGTTTCAGCAGGTAAGGAAAAACACGGATTTGTGAATCTTTTCTTCATAGCACATTGCTCTACAATACTTACACATACACAGTGCAGTAATTCTGTTGTATCAGAAGACTTTCATGCAGAAAAAAAGAGTTCTTTAAAACATTCCGTAGTTCATCAGAAATATTTGGAATAAAACATGGGGCTCTCTTAAGCTGTAGGTGAACAGAAACAGGGGACAAAATTCTGGCAATTCTTTTGTTCTTTTACGTTCGTATTAGTAAAGGGGAGACTTGTCGGGCCTGCGAGGACACCGAGGAGCGTTCTCAGCCTGAGCCCCTCTGTGCAGAGCACAGCTTTACGGAGTAGCTGCCTCCAGGAGGTGTGTTCCTCATCCTGCGTCAGTGCCAATTCCACAGGCTCGTGCTTCAGCTGTACAGGACAATTTGGTTTTGTTTCTAAGCAACAGATACATTAGACGATGGCAGTTCAAAGCTGTGAGCGTGCGCGTTTGATGGAATTAGGCTCCAAGGCTTTTTAAGAAGTGATCATTTTAAGGTTCGCTGATATCAATAAACTCTTTCTCTGGGGGAGGACCACCTCGGTACCAGCTGCATGTACCATCGCTTCTCTTGATACAGGCGTAGTGCTTGGCTTGGTGCCCATAGAGCTTTCGTTCTATCAGCCAGTCTGTCCAGAGGCACTCGTTTGGTGTGGTGATTGAACAAGGCACCGTGTAGCAGGTGGTAATCTAAACGGGAAGTAGTACGTTAATTCAGTATATTGCAGGTTTCTTTAAAGTGACATTTATTCTCAAATCACATAAAATACATGATGCATAAAAAAAACAGTTCCCATCAGCGAAGACTGCCAGTGCCAGTCAGGTGGGCTCCACCATCGGCAGTGCTTGTTCTGTACTTACTTTGCAGCCACAGCCCATTTGGTATCTCTGATTCAGACTCTTCTTCTGAGACAAGGATAAATCATCCCACGGTTCAATGTAGTTGCATAAATGGATGAGGACTTTACCATCACTTAAAATTTGGCCTACAGCGTAGAAAGTAACAAAAATAAGGCAAGCAAATAAAACTTCTGTCGAAATACTGAAATAAATTGCAAGAATATCTGAAGTTTTTAACTAATTGCACCAAATTAGTAATATTTCACACTTTTTTCAATGAATGAAATTACAACTGAGAGAACTAAATATTCTGCTGATTGCATGCTGAATAAATGTAAAACATTTAAGAAGGATATTTTTCAAAAGATGCTGATAATCTGCCAGCAGGGGATGAATGCAAATGCAGCAGTATGGTAAACGAGATTCCAGGACTCTGCAGAAAAATCTGTAATTACTTAGAACCCCAAATCGGCGTATAGGTAGGCATGCATCGTCTCATTAAATGTGTTTGTGTTCCTGGGAAAATCAGTGCTGTTGGTTTTAAACGATAATGGCGTACTTCCTATTTACTAATTACACAGTTACTGACTTTGAATTCCTATGAAACTGCTTTAAGATCTTCGGATGAAGGGTGGAAAACCTGTAAGATCACAGTGTAATTACAGCTTTACGCAACTTGTACATCTCATTGTGTTTCTATTATTTAGATAGTACATAAAAACACTATTTTTTAACAAGTGCTGGCATATTTGCAAAGTCAATCTAAGCAGTTGCTGCTGGGTTTATAGGTACATTGGTTTTGTCCTGTTTTACCTGTCAGAAGATACTGTTTTTTGTTGTTAGCTTCTAGTTTCACTCCACAGAGTGACGAATCAAAAGGGGTGTAGACATACTGGACATCCTTGAGCTTTTCAAATCCTTTAAACATCTGAAAATTATCAGAAACAGTCATTAGTGGGAAAACATCCACTGAAAAACAGTTGCAAACAACACCTGAAGGAATTATGTGGTGTGTCTCTTTAAAAAAGGCTCTAAAGTCGGAATTTAAATGAGAAAATACCAAGTTAGACCCCCTTCTCTACACTAAATGAAATGTATCCATTATTTTTACAAGGAAATCAGGTCATAATTTTTTTAAAATTACAGGTTTTAAAATAGGTTTTTCAGTGATTTTATGGGTCTTTAAAGCTTTCTCTTCAAGTTGTATTCTACTGGCATCCTCCATTTAAGGGGTAATGCAGACATGGCATTCCTCTCAACCAAGGTGCTGCAGCATTGAAAGATGCAGAAATTTCTCAATATATGAATACGGGAAACTTTACCGTGTAATGCTGTGTATCTTCAGGGACACGAAACATGCTCAGAAACAGCATCATTCTTACATTATCATCAAAGCAAGCTGGTTTTCCACATCGAGAATTTTACCCAAGGAGACCTTTTCAAGTGACTATTGGAAAATGGGATCTTACAATTCATAGGCTGCAGCACCAAAAGGGATCAGTTTGGAATCAAAGCCTGAGCAGTGTTCAGGCGGGCTGCTCCTTAGCTAGCGTTTCCAACCACAAAGATAATCCTTAAAGTAAGCCGTTAAAAGATCCAACACTTAATTTGGTAGCGTACAAATGTGAGAAGGAACCATGAGATGCTCCTCAACCTTGGGCTGCCTGTCATCAACTGGGATGACAGAACTGAAGCTCCGACACGTCGGGAGCCCCATGGTGCCGTCATGCCGCGTGCTGGCGGCTGTGGACAATCGCAGTGCTTGCAGCTCCCGAAGGCCAGCGTTCCCCATTGCGGCTGGCGTCACTGGAAAATCCATTCCCGTTACTTGAGTTCTCTCAGGAGATTTAAATAGTACAGGGCACTAGAAAAGACACTGTAATATGTTGATTTTTCTGACGCCCTATTTATGGAGTAAAAAAGCCAGAGTTGTTGTCATTGGGCTTCTGGTCCAAAAATATTACGAGGTGAATTTGAAATACTTAGTAGAAAAAACAAACACACCAAACCAAGCCAAACCAGGATCCTGCACAAAGCAGCAGTGAAAATAATCGAAAACATACACAACGACGGTGAAATTGCGTCACATTTTATGAGAGGAAGGTCGTCTGGTCAGCTGGCCCCATGCCAGAGCCCTCTCGGAAGGATGGCCGGACGGGGAGGTGGGAGCATGCAGCCTGTGCGTACGGACGACCTGCCCGGCCGCCGGCCCAGCGCCTCGCGGAGCCCCGGGCCTGCCTTCCTCGCGTCTGCGCCGAGCCGGGTGACGCCGGCCACCTTCAGAGCATGAGTCCGCTCTCTCTGCTGCCCTGAAGTCTGCCTGGTTCAGGTTGTGGGTGGTGGACACGGGTGTCGGGTACGCAGTAGCTGCGTGAGCTGTGCAGAACTGTCCTCTGCTCTTTGTTCTCTCCACATTCCGAAACCTTTCATTGGGCTACAATGTAAAGTGGGGTGCAACTCTTCTTCCAGTATCTCATCACTTGATCTAAATTAACTAGAGAGGCATTATACAGACATCACAAACTGATTTAGCTATTAAAAAAAAGGTAAATATCCATGGCAACTTATTATAGAGATCTAGTTAATATTTAAATGAGTTTGGTGTTTGTTTTGCTGGGGGGGG
>Ga0065711_1037496_pt1 | contig 19780 bp, 8 predicted proteins | sample Hoacrofraction12_FD_59098 | JGI IMG/M metagenome (GOLD analysis project Ga0065711, IMG submission 59098) | Hoatzin crop microbial communities from Cojedes, Venezuela - Epithelial fraction 12 v2 (version 2) | ecosystem: Host-associated > Birds > Digestive system > Esophagus > Crop | place... | reverse complement strand
TATAGTTCAGAAATGTGGTTTAACCGTTTTTCTCCCCGCCCCCCCCCCCCCTCCCAAAAATTATAGCCTAACAAACAGAAGGCAAGTAAACACCTTACTTTGTACATTGGCTCTTGCATTACAACATGACACAGAGCAACAATTGCACATACTGGAAAATATGTTTGCATATTTGAATCAAAGTCTATGTAAGATGGAGGAGTTTTCAAACTAAGGTGTGGGGAATTAGTCCCACAACAATATCAGAATTTCTGTTTAAATATCCTACATAGTCCATGTGCTAAATAGTACTTCTTGCCATGGTTTCAAATGGCAGTGTTTGCATGTTGAATACTCAGCAGTATTTTAGGGAAAGAACGGGTACAATATGGTAACTGCAGCTGTGAGAGGGAAGGATAAGAGCTGTCAGTTGTCCCAGCTAGCCCTTATGGCAAAGATGTCAAACTGTGCTGCCTCTCGCCCTTTACACATGTCACTCTATCTACTGTTGCTGTTTGTTTGTTGCAATTTTGGTCAGAGCTTTGGGACCTTCATCCCACCTGCTCCTTTTCTCAGTGCATCAGATGCGCTGTTGCATCTGTGGCCATATAATTTGTTCCTGTCTGTTAAGTGCCGCTCTCCAGTCATGGGCAGGCTTAACGTCCAAGAAGTCACCGGTGAGAGAAGAAGCCATATGGAATCCAACTCGTGTGGTTTTCTACTTCATAACAAGGTTTAGCTGAAACACTTTCTGTGGTCTGATGTTAATGTGGCCCTGGTGCTGGCACTTGCTGAGATGGCTGCTGGGGTGGAATTGTCAGAATACAAAATATTTTTGTTCCCCACCAAAGAGCTGACAAAATCATTTCAACTGTGGAGAGAAAAATTAAATGGGGAATGGAAATGGCCTTCTGTTTGAAGGACTGAAGGGGAATGATCATGTGGGTAGGGGGAGCCCCAACCCAAAATATTGTACGTGCCTCCCCACCTGCAAGGCACATACACACACAACGTGCTCAGAAGTTAATATTCAGCTATGAAGGGTGTAAGATACTGCTAATAATGATGCTGTTTCAGGACCTCAACAGCAAACTTGTACACGGGATTATCAAGACTTATTTTCTCCCATAAGGTCACTACCCCTGTTGTGAAATGATGTTTTGAATTGAGAGGCTGATGATTCCCTGCAGCTTCCTCGGTGACTGTGTTGTCACTCTGAGCTATATAATTTTTTTATCATTTTTTTCATTCATCTCACCTGTTTCAGGCCTGAATCTTTCCTCGGTGTTAGAAATAGATTTTCTCTTTACTCTGTAACTGCATCTTGGCGGTGATTTTACACAGCCCCATGTAACTCTTTGTAACTCTGTAAGGTCACATTTTGATAAGTAAATGCACTCACTCCTTTGCCATCTGTGAGTGATGAACACCTGTATTAGGAAATTACTGAATTCTTTCAAGATATTCTTAAATAGACTCGTGAATAGAAGTATCTCTTACACCTCAAGACATGTAAAAACAATAGTTCTAAAGAGTCAAAGGCACTGTATTATGAAATTTAAACGTGTTTTCCTTACATGGGCCTTAGGATAAATCCTTGCTTTCTTTCAGCTGTGAAATCCCTCTTTCAATCCTTCAAATAACCTGTCTGAAAGAAATCATTCCAGCAGAGCCATTATAATTAATTCTATTATGTAAACCTGTAGTTTCAGATTTTCATTAAACTGACAAATGGTTCCTCAGAGTCATTTTCTAAATTACAAAATACATCTTGGCTGTTTCAAAAGGCCTGTTATCATACACTATCCTATAACATAGGACTAGATTAGTGGGGTGAAATTTAGTCCTTAGCCAGGTTTTTTAAGCAGCTGTGTTAGCGGCTGATGTCCATCTGTGGGCATGTAAAGAGAACGCCTAGTTTTAAATTGCTTAGGGACCAAGGGAGTTGATCAGTATACAAGATTTTTGGGAAAAAAGTTTCCATCTTTATAAGGGCACTATGAAAATAGTGTTTGGAGCAAAGAAAAATGTGGTGCAAATCGCTAGGTAACATTAATGACATTATAAGGTAGGTGTAGTACCAGTCTTTTCTGGCAGTGCTAAGCACATCTTCCTCCTCCAGTGCAGCTCCTGATTTGACCGGGCGAATGCAAAGGTAAACTCAGCACCATGGGTCTTAGTGGAAGCTCCCAGAAGTGGTAGAGGTGCCACTATACAGGCAGGCATGGGAATTTAGCTGAATGGTCTCCTAAAGAAATCAATAATCAGATCATTTCAAAAGAACCATTCAACAAAACCTTGGATAAAATGACAGATTACTTGCAAAATTGGTTTAAAGCATTTATGCTGATAATTAAGAATAACAGACAAAGAGTATTAAGTAAAGGAGAGCAAACATCTAGCCAGTCATGAAAAGAATGGAATTTTTCTAATCCTCTTACAAAGATGCTGTTTTGGGTCAAAGTCCCTTTCTGCATAAAGCAGCCACACCACATTTTTTAAGTGATTGAAGAGCTGAGAGCCCTAGCCCAGACCCTCAGAACTACTTTAGACAGACAACTCCCACTGAGAGACAAGCATTTAAATTAATCTGGGAACTTGGGCCCATGACTAAAGAGAGTTTAGTTCACACTGCATTGCATAGATAATAATTATGTATCCAAATTAATTTGATATACCAGAAATCTACTAATGCTTTATTGGCTGGCAGTCTCCACATTCTGTATCACACTTTTTTTATCTAAGGGTTAAGAAATTCTGAGAAGTGCTTTTTATTAGGTTAAACTGACAGATTTTATTTCATACAGAGGCACATTTATAGACAACATCTGCTCTTTACATTTAGTCTTTTTAGTTCACCAATGATTGTTTGTTCCTGGGAAAGTGGGAATGTTTCTATCTACAAGTAACTTTGAATCTGCAAAATAAAGCAAAATTTACATATTTATTTCGTGGATATTTGTGAATCCCACACAAGCCTCATGGTCTACTTGTGGTATTCTGATCATTAGTAAGTACTCTTAATTGCAGCTGTCTTCCTTTGAGTCCTTTTGACCCCTTGTAGCATCTGTGAGGTAGTAAGGTCCAGTAGAAGATCCTTCAATACTAATCTCAAATCTTATCCAATTAGGCCCGCTTGGAAAACATTGTTTAATGAGTTGGAAGGACCTCAAATTCTACTGCTAGCCTATCAAGCCCAATAACAACTCCCTAAGCTGTATAATTAACCTTCCCCTTGGCAACTTCTTCCACACTTGCCTTCACGTCGCCTTGTTTGAAGTCTCTGTCTGAAATGTCTTTATCACTCTGTTTATTGCTCAAGTCTAAAGGGAGAAGTCTCCTCTGCTGAGGCCTAGGAACCTGACTGTACCAGCCAGTGTAGTGAAGTAACAGAGCAGATGGCACAGTACCTCTTTTTTTCAGTGTCTCCTGCCCTTGCTGTTGCAAATACAACACGCGTGAACAGCAAGGTCCAAATACTCCTGTCCGTAAGCTGCATACAGCACACAAGACAGGGTGGTGGTATGGTCTGCTGTTCTGAGACATGCCCCTGTTACGGTTCATAGGCTGTTTAAGAGTACGCTGGCTAGTGGTGCTTTTTCTTCTTGTGTATAGGCAATTAAGCAAACTTACTCTCATTTCAGAGAAGAGGCTCAGAAGTCTGCAGAAGGCAAGAGTAACGTTTTCAAAACAGTGCTCTTATAACAACCAGTGTTTTGGTACAGCCTTGGCTTGTGGTATTCAGAGGTGATGTGGATTGCTCGTAATCATCTGCATTGCAAGAACAATTCAGGTGTTCCCAGACAAGTACACAGTTGTAGGGGCAGGTATAAGACAGTTATATGAAAGTCATATGGGATGTGCTCTTCAGTAACATATAGCGCATATATGCAAACAGATGGCAGACCTTGCTGGATCCTTGTGAAGAGAAATGGAATTAAGCAAGTCCATGGAAACTGAAGTGAGGCTCAATTTACTGCAGTTAGTACAATTAGAATTTTAAAAATACACCAACCTACCACCCCATATTTCATTCAAAGTTTTTATGGTAAAAAGCTGATAGGTCAATTTTTTTCTAAATATTTTTTTTTCCTCCCTAAAATTGATACCCTATGTTCAATTAAGGAGTAAACAAGAGGCTGACCTTTTCAGTGTGAGGAATAGGAGAGGAAGGAGTGACTGGATTCTTTCTGATTTTACACACCACAATTACTGAAGACTCTTGTGAGCTAAATCCTGTCCTGTAGCATATTACATCTCCAGGAAAAGAGAAGGGGAAGGGAGATTTTGATCTAAATAAAGCTGTTTGTGCCACATAACAGCACCATAGAGAGCTGTGGCTTTAAATGTTAAACTGTTCTGACAGATGGACTTTATGATACCCTATAGGTACATAATTTTTCTTTGTAACTGGCTGCCTTTTGGCCCTGATTTCAGCCCAGTAATGTATTAATGGCCCTCCACCCTTGTCTTATTTCCTAACTTAGCTTCTGTTTTAAAATAGAAGCTATTCCTAGTTATTTTATTTTGGCTTTTACTACTTCTCCTCCTCTTTCTTTTATTCAGATACTAGCTAATGCAATAAGGACTCAAGTGATACCTCAGGACTAGGTTAGTGATGCTCAGTTTGCCACTCCACCACTCTCTCTTGCATCTATAGGCCAAGTTAGAGCACATCATCAATTGTACAACATAGCACAATAGCAGATTCAGGCTGCAACTAATAATATGATTCAAGGTCTCTTAAACGTTCTGTAATTACTTCTATTAACAGATGACCTGGTGCTTAATTAGCAAGTCATTTGGAATCAGCACATACAGTAAGCTACATTTCATATAAAATACTCTTCGAAGAGTCCCTTAGAAAGATATTTTACTTTGTTTTGGAAAAAAAAAATCCATGGGATGTATTTAATCAGTCATTGATTGGCAGTTAGTTCTGAGGAGCCTGTGGAGATAATTGTAGTACACAAAGTGCCACAGTCTTTGAAAAGTGTATTTTCTCATGAACGAATAACTTTGATGTCATAATTATGATCATCTAACGAGCAGTGGACAGCAGGGAGAAGCCAGGTTCCAGCTGCGCCTGCAAGCTGGTGTTGATACATACCTACCAGCTGCACAGGAATGAAGTTTTACAACACTTTCTGTCACCATTGCACAGACCTTACCCCAAGGTCGTTCAGGTTCCTCAGCAACAGGGCTCCTGACGCTGTTTGAAAAAGACAGTGTTAACAAAGTGAATGACCAAGCTAATTGCCTAGAGCCCTTAAAAATGTTGCCAAATCCAGCAGTGTTTAGCAAATGCTCAGCATCCTTAGGGATCTTCATTTTCTTGTCTCATGAGTTTAAGTCTCAGAGGTGTGAAGTGCAGTTTTAATTTTTTCTTCATTGACATGCTAATGAATTTGAGGCATAATCCTAGCGTGATTTAGCTTGAGATGTCTGTAATTCCCACATTAAAATGTTCTATTCGGGAAGGAAAAAAAATCTACTCTCTGAACTGCCTGCGCTAAGCCCCATAGCACTTGGTGATCCTCTGGTAATGCTGCTCTGTGAAAGCGTCTGGAGTCTCAGAGGATTACTGGAATGGTTTGAGACTCATCAGCAATGTCCCTCTAGCTCATGCATAGTTTATACTACAGTAGCTTTTAAATGTGATGCTATCTAGTTACACAGACAGTTGGGTGTGCTGGAAACCCCAGAACAGACCCGCTCCTATCACCTGGCCCTGGTAGGCAGTGGGGAAAAGTCTTCAGTTTGGTAATTTGGACCTCTGAACTCAGCTAGAGATTAGAAAACTACATTTCGCAAAATGCTGGAATTAAAATCGCCAAGTGATAGAAGCCAAATTTCTCTAAAATAAGTAGACCTGCCAGAAAGATATAACTTGGAAAACTAGACTGGAAGCACGTGCTGTCTGCTTTGGGGTTTTTTTTCTGTGGGGTGTTTTTTTTTTAATTCTTTCTTTTTTCCAGTGCAAACAACACAGATTTTTCAAAACATGCATATATAATATATGTTAATTTTATAGTCTGGTGTATAAAAGTTCAGTGTGGCTTTGTAGCAGTTCTTTTCCACAATTTTCATCATTGTCAGTATACATTAAAAAGTCCATTTCTTTTAGTTTTGAAGTAAGAAGTCTAATGTGTATGCGACATTCTGGTCCTCCACCTAAACTCAGCATGTGCGTTTGGTTGCCATGTGTTAGAGATGCTGCTTTGACAAAAGCCTCAGGTAGGGCAATATCTCAAGTCTCTGAGAAGACTGTGCAGCGCAGTTCAGCAAGTCTTTACTTGTTCATTCAAATTAGAATTGGAATTGTAGAATGGTTTTACTCAGCTCTTGATGCTGTTAGATACACTTGCAAATCAATAGATGTGGTGTAAGTTTAGAAAAGGCTCAAGGAATCTTCTCCATTTTTCAGTTTATAGGTTGTGTCTTGATTTGGTCCCTGATTTCAGAGAGATGTGTCTAGGCCAGTGCTCGGAGGACTGATATTGTTCAAGCAGTTGAGGCTATGGTTTTAGATCGCGAAGACCTGGTTAAATATCCTAAAGAATAATTTAACCAGGCCTGCTATCATGCCAAGGCCAACAACTTAATACCTGAATGTACAGGTACTTGCACTGTAGCACTGGGGAGAAAATAAAGAAATTGTTCCCAAATTGCAATATCTTGTACTTGGTCAGGTGCAAAACAGAATTGAATGAAAAAGGAACAATGTCCGTTCTAGCCCCTCTGCCCACAAAAACTCACATAGACATTGCCTAATGAGTGTCAAGGAGAGCTCTGCTCGAGCGTTACAGCTCTGCTCACCCCTGGGTTGTTTGTCCCATTTTTCAGTTTGTTTCACTTTATATTGTTTCTTGCTGAGAGGCCACCGTTATAGCCCTGACCTGAATGCTGGAGTTATGAAGAAGAAAAAAGTCATCCTGATGGAGAATAGATAGTGACAAAGACTTTATTCTCCTGTCCAGGCCATCAGCTGAGAGGGACCTGCTATCAGCAGTAACTGAGCCTTGAATCGCACATTTTCAATGCTGCAGGCAGGAGATGGTCTTGAGTTACAAAGCTAAGTCTCACATCAATTAAAGTCTGTGTGCACAGCAGCTGCATTCAGAAAGGTGTAAGAGATTTAATCTTCACCTTTCACCTTGGGTTAAAATACAAGGTTACTAAGACAGACTGTTATTAAAAATGGATTCTTTCTGCCAACTTAATGTTAAAAGTTTGCAGTTATTACAAAAGCGCTTTATTACTTGCTCTCTTTGTTAAAGAAACTTGCTGTTAAATAGCAAGGAAGTAATAAAACAGTTGAAAGGAACAAATAAATATTTGTGTGAGAATTCCAAAGTTCGTAGCGGTTTTAGTCTTTCTTCTTGATAAAAATTAGAGAATTGTTCTCTACTGCATCTTATAGGTGAGTAGGTAATTATTCTGATTGACTTTATGAAGAGAGGCTCCCTGGACTTGAACACTGAAGGTGTGCTTAGCTTGAAGGGATACAGAAGGAATAAGATTTTATTTTAGCACAAATATGCATTTAAGAAACAAGCCCTTTATGAAGCATAAACTTCTTAGCTACGTCTTAGAAACCGTATGTCCAATTTCAGCTCATCACTGATATCTCTGGGCATCTTCCATTGATTTTCAGAGGAAGCTGAATAAAGCCCGGAGAGGAATATGTTTATCTGTGTTTCCAGGATGCACTAAAGATAAAAAAAAGTATGCTTGATCACATTAGTATCTCATTGCCTTTTAGATATTGTCTGTGATTCCAATTTGAGGCCAAATATCTTCATGTTCAAATAAGTAAATTTCTATAGGCTTCATGTCTCTTTGTGCATCTAAATGAAGAAATTGCCCCAGAGAGATAAATACAGGTATTGTTCTGTAGTTCTATATAGCCTATTTTCCAAAAAGTTTTGGAGAAATATTTAACTGCAAGAATATATCTTCATTTTAAATATGGGGTCAAAACCTGTGTTTCATAAGGGTAAAGATCTGCCACTGCTAAAGTAAATGGAATCTTTGTCATTGACTTGGAAGGGTATGAATGAATTGCCTGTGAACAAGGGAAATGCTTACTGTCATTAATTTACAGAAATTTTGTCATTTAAGTTTTACGTCATTAATCTGTGGTAAAGCTGTCAGAACAGAACAGAAACAGCAAGCTGTGCTGGTAAGAACTCTTACTTTTTAAGGATAATGTTTGGAAAGACAATTTGGCCAAGAAAGTTGAGTTTAGGGAAAAAATTTTCATCTAATGTAGGAGTCAAATACACCATTTGGTGTGTGTCTGTGCTGAGTTCAGTGGCACTCATACTGAGATTGTGTCCCTTTGAAAAACCAGTTCTGACTACACATTAGTCCTCTGTGTGAAGAGTGTAAATTTCATGACATGTGTGCATTGTATGAGTTATAAATGAAGATGACTTTTTAATATGTTCCAGATACGTTAAGCAACAACTGAAGAAGTATGTGGAGCACGTTCTAATTTTTGTTCTAAAACACATGTATTCTATTTATAATGTGGAAACTGTACGGTCATCACAATAATTGCACTCTGATATTTAGCTTTTTTTACTCAAAAACAATATCTTTATTAAAATTGCATCAGCATTTTTAATTAAATTTCTGTTTAAACAATTATCTTAGTCTTTTTAGGCTTTGAATGGTACAGAGTGATACTGATAATCCCTTGCACATTAAAATGCTTCTGCTCAGTGGTTCCAGGTCTGGAAGAAGTCATAGAGGGCTTAGGTCCCTTGTGTCGTATGATGACTTTCATTCAAAAAGATAGAAATCTTCTCACATGTATAGTGTCTAAATGAAGGTTAATAAAAGTGAACTGAATGTAACTGTCAAAGCGCCTTCCTGAATCTGCTGAAAGCCTAAAATAGTAGCTCAGAGATGTGTGAACCAACCTCCAACAGGTTCAATTCAGTGTAAGGATTGTGCAAAAAAATTTTGTCTACAACAGGGCAACATAACCCCGCATTTGAGGAGTCTAAGGGTATAAATACCAGCAGATGCTTATGGGCATTGTTATGTCTTTAGGAGAAAGGAGGCATAATAACTGAGGAGGCAGTACTAATGGAGGAGAAAATTTGACCTATGCTACTTCTCTTATTTCTTTCCAAAGCAAGGCTCCTCAAGGCCTTCCACTGCAGACGAGGAATGCCATAGAGGAAGAGCCATGTTGGGCCACAAAAGATTTGGTTTAATGACGTCCAGGAATCCACTGGAGCTTTCATATGCCTCTGCCTGGGAATTAAATGTTCAGGTAAAGGTGTATGAGACACAAAGGATCCTTCCAGCTTATACTGCTGTCATAGATCTTTTAACAGTAACTGAGTTTTCTCTTTCACTTTGGCATGGAGTAAAAGAGAATACTTATTTTCAAAGACTTAAAAAACTGAGATGATAATAGTTTTAAATATTGAATATTGTCAGAAATATTGTATACAAATCTTAAAGGTTTTAAAGCCCTAAATATGTCTTCTGCTAAACAAAAGCCATCATGTATTCCTCGTGGCTGATGTCAGCGCTTCACGTAAGGTGGATGGAATAAGCTTTCTCAATCTGCTGTTGACACAATGAGAGGGAAAATGTATGTGTGGTTACTATATAATAGTCTCTCTACAGTGGTCTGCAAAGAGCAGCTTTGAAAATCTAGTGCAAAGAGAGGAAAATAAAGGGGAGAAAAGAGGCAGAGAAGAAGGAAAGGGGAAAAGGGAAGAGAAAGGACAAGGGAAAAATTGCCTTGCAGGTTAGAAACAATATAAAAAAGCAGTCACATCTTTTCCAAAAATCCGCTTTCTGCCTATGCAACGCAGTTACGTTCAACTGGCAAAGCAGAAGGGGAAACCCCATCTTGAAGACACAGAAGTCTCAATTTTGCAGCGACCTCCACTCAGAAGGCCTCCTGACCTTCTGGCTTTGGCACCACTCTGCCGTACACCTCTCTCCATATGCTTCCTCTTGGCTATACATAGGTACCAGGATCACTTGCATGCAACCTCGTCTAGGGCTGTTTCCCAAGTCACCTGAAATAATATTGGCAGTACAGAATATAAACACATCGCTGTGTACCCCCTTATTAAACACAGATGTGGCTCTTGTAAGGGCCTTGTTATCTAGAGGTACCTCACTTTCATTTGCTTGGGTACTGGCATCCTACAATGAGATCTCTGTTGCACTGCATTAATGCAGCAGTGGCAAAACCAGCCACAGCCTCAGGTAGGGCTGTTCTGTAGGGGCTGCACAGATGGAGGGCAGAGGTGTTCCTCCAGTCCTGACCTCCTCAGGAGTTAAGATCAGAAGGCCAGGTTTTTTTTGGTGGTGCATAAAGTATGTTAAGTGATAGACTTTGGGAGTCCTTAGCTACGCTGATAACGCTTTGAAAAATTCACCACTAAAATCTGAAAAGCAGTATAAATAACTTTTAAAAACATAACCATTGTTACTTGTTAATTCATTAATCTAGGAAACCAAGGGTATTGCACACTAGAATGTGAGAACTAGTGGCAGAAATGTATATATCCGATTCCTTTCTGGGTTTGCATGGGATTTCTTTGATGTTGCTTTATGTTTAAGTGTCTCGTTATCTGTGGTTAATGTCTAATTTGCTTCTGGTGAGGGGCTTGATTAAAAACTGGAGTAGGCTGATTGGATTTTTCCTTCGTTACAATTTGTATACAATTTTGTTAGTTTGGATTAGGCATTTACCAGGACTTTTCTCCTCCAGGACAGAATTTCTGGCAACAGTATAGGATGACAGAGATTTCAGCAGCCCTGTATTCAACAGTGGTCCCTAGGCTGAGGGAAATTTAGTCACAAGCCTTTAGTCCAAATCAGACAGGTGAGAGCTCTGACCACCAAGCTTTTAACTGGGACTGTATGGGTCTCTCCTGAGTTTTGTTTTTTACATAAAACTTCAAAAGGCGTTGTTTTTCATCCCAACAGGGAAAGGGGAAAAGATCTAGCTTGAAAGCTGAAAAAGTTTCGTGATACAGAAACACCATTTCATATCCATATGTAATCCAGAATTGAGTTTGTCAGTGCAGTCTGAGTTTTGTCTTTGATCTCTAAAAGGGGAAGGCAGCCCATGAAAATACTGCTGAACTAAAAGAACATAAACAGGCTTAAAATACCACATTCTGATAGAGGGTAAAATGACATTCTGATGGAGCATATCCCATCAAATCCGGGGCCCAGTGGATTTAGCAGGGAGGCCTACAGTGCAGTAAAGAGACAATTTCAAAGCTCTGAAATTTGATTTCATTTTTTTTCTAACCCTAATCTGAATTTCTTTCCTGGATTTCTAGTCTCATTATCTGATCTTTGGCATTTTGTTCTCCCAGAAGATGACAGAACAAGTAATTTCTTGGCAAAGAATGTACACATCCAGCAGATTTCTCTGGAGAGATCTTTTAATTTGATGAACACCTCAGATGCATCTTAGCTGATTCTTGCTTGGTAGTAGATCGACAGAGAGACAAATAATGCTCTGCCTCTACCCAAGTCCTGGAGAAGGGTGTGCCAACCATATTCCCTGATGCACCTGCAAAGCACCTTTGAGGGCTCTCACGTTTTATAAAATCAATTAGAGCCCCATTGCCTGTCTGCACTTGACATGCAGGGCCCTGGAGCAGGGGATTGCTATTTCACTGTAAAAGCTGGTGTAATCACAGCACTTTCAGCAGATGTTGACAAATTCTGATAAGCCCAAAGGCCTCCCTCGGCTGATCCTTCTTTTCCATACTGGTACATCCCTTCCAGTACCAGTATGTACCAGTATGGAAAAGAAGTTCTATGTATCTTAGCATGGATCTATTACCAGAAGAATGTAAGAAAAGTATGGCATCATTATGAAAAGAGCCATAAGACCGCACACTGAACGTCCTATCAGATCAGCAAGGAGCAATGGAGCTCTGAGTGACCTGACATGGCTTAGTTGTTATCGGCCTTTTACTCTGATTTTATTAATGGAAAACTTGTTTTCCTCTCAGTGCACTGCAAATAACCAGTCACCTAAAACATTAAATAATGAAATTCAAATGTACTGAGTTAATCACTGGAAAAGTGCTTCATCTGAAAACTCCACGGGGGATCACATTTCAGAATGCAAGTGTCCTTGTACAGCGTGCATTTCCTCTTTGGTTCACAGGTTTGTTCGTGCAGAGATTTAGAGTAATATTGAATTACTGCCTGAAGCCATGCCTGACTATCTTCTTCATTAATTACTTTCCATGGCTTTGGGACAGATTAACTGATAAATATATGAATCCCTAGTGTAGTAACCTTTACCATGTACTTAGAATAGCTGATAGGGATGTAAGCTCAGAATAGGCACAAAACGTTTTTCTTCCGTCCTGTAGAGTACTGCTGCGCTCTTGGTATCTGAGTTGCCTGTCCACGCTGCTGTATTATCTTTGCTAAAAGATGCTGCTAAACCAACAACTAGGACCTCTAGAACAGACTTCTACAACAGTCCACAGGGAAGAATGGTGTGGCTTTTCAAAAAACTTTATTTCTTTTTTTCATATGTTAGTATTAAAGATGGGTGAACTACATAATGCCCTGTGTTGTCTTTTCCGGACAATAGATGCTTCAGAGTAGTCTAAGAAATGCAAATCAAACAACTTTTGTTTTGTGGTTGTGGGATGTTTTTTATTTTTTTTTTTTTCTTTAGCAAAAGATCTCAAACTGGTCATTCTGGAAGGGCAATCACACTGTCTGTTAAAAAAAAAAAAAAAAAGCCTTGTTTCTGTTGCAGCTGGGTTTTGTGTTTCTCTAACCTGCCCTTCAGCAAACTATCTGGTGCAAGTTATTTGACCAGTGTACCACCTCCTTCTCTGTGCAAAGGTTACTCAGATCTTTAAAATTTTTAAATTCAGTGACAAGCACTTCAGATACTCTTTTTGTGTCTGGAGAGATGTTGTCTCTTTTGCTTTAATTGTTTCTTGTGGGTATTCTTACTACATAATCTAGCTAGTGAGCTTGCTAGACAATATTACTGAGCAGGAACCTTGCTGGGCTTGCTTGAAACTTCCTGTATGTAATCCCAAAAGCTTTGCTTTAGGTCATCATTGCAAGTCAGAAGAATCACTTGCCCACAGTCTGAAAAATTAAATAAAGTTAGATATCAGTATTCTAAACCATATATACAGAGTGAACTGAACTAATATGCTTGCATACTTGTTTCTAAGGCCTTTGCATTGATGCATGTAATAAATTGTTAGGATCATCTCTTTACCAGGGAAAGATCTCAGGTGAACAAATGTTTTCACTAATGCCATTATAGCAGGTCACTTTATATCTATGCCCATTCACTGGATTGGTTGTCTATCCCTTTATCAGTTACCTCAATTTCCATACCCCTAGCATCTTTACCATAGAGCTGCTCTCACCTGTTTACAATTACTTTGGCCACATGTGAGCACAAGGATGGTTTGGAAGAGCAAGGAAGAATATGAAAAGTGATTCAGGTGATGCTAGTGGAGGAAGAGAGAACTGCGGAACAGTTTGTTTTTCTGGTAAACCAGCACTTGAATGAGTCACAGTATTCCAAACACATAGGTAATTATGCAAATATAGACATGGAGGAGAAGATTCCAGGGTAGGATTCATGGATGAGGCTAAAAGAAGTTGGGTTTTGAGGAAGGATTTTGGAATATGTTTGCTATCAATCTGTTAAAAATTGTTTTTGAGCTTCCAGCCATGACAGATTGGATCTAAACATAAGGTTACACTCAGTATTTCTCCTCTTTTCCCACATAATCATATAGTCTCTTTCTGTTACTCCCATATAGTTGAAATAAAATTTTTATGAGGTTAACTGAAAAAGAGGGGCACTACTCAGCTGGAAATATTAATTGTCCAGTCTTAATAAATAAATCTGTGGATGGGAAAGTATACTGGAAGAACAGGGAAAGTAAAATACACTTCTGAAGCTTTAAATATTAGAGAACACTATGGGGACAGTAGAGCAATCAGAGCCTTTTTGATTTGTTAATCATCTTTTACACTAATACAGAATTTTCTTCAGTAGAAGATATTTAGAAAATTGCCAACAAGGCTCTCTGTGTCCCCCAAAATATGAAAGTAGCATTGGTAGCGTATAATTCCTTAGGGTGAAGAGACCTTTGGCTTGCATGCACAAGCAAGCAAGTTAGTTTTATAGCAACCTCTGTCCTCTTGAGCCTGAACACTCCTATTGCTAAGCATCCTTATAATTCATGCCTCTAGGACTGCAGTTCCTCAGAGTAATTTTTCTTCCATCTGTTCAGCTTGAATGGAGAACATTTGTTAAACAGTGTTTGCAGGGATGTTGGCAGTAAAATGCATGCCCACCCTGATGTTACGTTAGTTAACTGGTCTTTCTAGGTACAAAGCTGACATTGTTAGATGGCACAGAGCTTGAACAAGTACAAATATGAGCGAGCACATTCTCTTCTTATAAACTTGAATATTCTTTCCCATTGTTCTTCTAAAAAGATTTAAGATAACTAACTAAATACCCACTTAGAATAATTAGAAGTAGTTGAAGTCCACCTGTCAATTGTATAAAGCTAGATTAAGTCCAGTCTTTGCAGTCTGATACTTTTTCAGATTCAAGAACCCAGAGCCATGTAAACATTGAAAGTAATTACGTCTCCTTCTCCCCCTTTTCTTCCCTTGCCGCCCCCCCTCCTTCCCTTTTCTTTCTAATGTTAGTTGTTACAGAAAAGAGTCAACTTGAGTTTCAGAGAATCTGCCAAAAAGCCTCTGGCATTCCCTGGGGGACTGAATTTTGCATTCTTCAGAAAACAATGTCTGTCTCCAGAAATGCAAGAGAAAAACACTATTTTTCTTTTAAATCTAATATCACTGTCTAAGCCGAATGCAGCTCTGATTTTTTTTTATTTTCAAGCCTGAGGAACATCTTGTGTTGATGTTAGTATGTGCCTTTTTAAGCTTAATTTGTTATCTTTAAGCAGCTGCTAATGTGTAAACAAGTTCTTTTTCTTTTCTGTGTTAAAAAAGACTCTTAACTTATCGAAAAGCTCCACTGCTATTATGCTTATTGGACTATGCTAACAGCAGTGGAAGAACATTATTGAATGCAGCAAATGTATTTCAAACCCTTTCTAAACTATAAATCATCTACATTTCTTTTCAGCCTTCTCTTTTTCTTTACTAGCAGAAAATGAAATTATTTAGACAGGAGATAGTGTGATTTTTTTTTCAAGTATAATAAAGAAACAATTTCATATTTCTGATGGTGACTTTACATATAAAACTCGTGTATGATCTAGAATTTCAAAAGCGATGTCGGGTGAGCATTTTAAAGGAGATCTGATTTCTCAAGAATCAGGAAGTGCAAAACATAGTTTCTTTCAAGGTAAGTCAAGCTGAAATCTGACCTTTCTGACTTATGTATATACAGAACATACACACATTTCCCTCTCCCTGCGTTACCCCAGTGCTATGTTTCCCTGCTAGACCACAAAGACTTTCTGCAGATAAAAAAGGGGGAAAAAAGAGTGGTTTTAAACATTTTATATACAAACAGAGGTAGAAATACGTGTATGGATGTTTAGAGAGGGAATGCAACAGGTGACGTTCACAACTAGAAACTGTTTATCATCTCCATTGATGTATACCCCATCTCCAGCAAAATCACTGCCACCAGATATGATTAGATTCCTAAAACCACTCCTTGAAGTTTACGGGTTGTATAAATCTTATAGTCCTGTTCAGACTCTCATAGGAACACTTCACAACTAAGAAACACATCATGCTGCCAAATTATTTCTTACAGCTTTTCAGACTTTTTTTAAATTTACTTTGCTTTATTTTACTTTTTTAACTTGAGTTCTTCTTGATCTACAGTTGAAAAGTAATGATATTTGCTTAAAAACCCATGACGCACACGCAAGGAAATGCACAAATCTGTATTTTAAGACTGAACTACAACTTATGCATATCCTTTAGTTAGCAGCATGTAAAGTGTGGCTCAGGAGTCTTCTGACAACTTAAGGCCAATGAGGGGCTTGCTCAGCCTGGCATTAGTAAAACTGCCAAAGGACCGCACAGAGCTATGTGCAAGCAATTTGTGTCCCATCTGGTCGTCAGAGGTTTTTGGAACATAGGGCACTTCTGGGCATCTCCTCTCTTCCATGAGATTTGTTCAGAAAATTATTATGTTTTTTTCTGTACAGGTTCTTATTCCACACTCTCCACTGTCCTGTCTGAATAGCTTCTGTAGGTCATTAAGGGCTGGTGTTGTCTGCCACAGCTTTGTCCTGTCTGTTCACGTGTGGGTATTTATTCTGGAATGAAAGGATGTTTGCATACTTGATTTATATTTATATTGGAGAATAAAAGGGTTAAACAAATGTGCCTTATGCTAGAGCTAAAGCTGAAGAAGCTTTGTTTCCTGTAGTTTACTAGAAGGTGGTAGGGAGAAACGTTACACCAGCTGCAAACCTCTTGAGGTCTCCCAGCTCTTGAGGTGGAGTGTGTATATGTACATATGTGTTTGGGGGTAGGGAGGAATAAAACCTACTGGCAGGGTTTACTGCAGGAGTGAGAGGAAAGAAACCACTGTAAGGCTCAAATGAGTCTCCTAAATAGAGGTGTGATTTGTCACAAGACCTGCCCTTTGCTACTGGACGAACTTTTCATTCTTTTGATTATCTGAGATGTTTCCTATGCCTAAACCTTCCTGGTCCCTGCATGTACCCTGCTGGAAACCCTATGAGTTTGACTTGCTATATTTTTACTCTGTAGAACATATTAATTAGGAGAGCAAAATAACTTGTCCTAGTACTGTGCTAGCTATTTTAAATATCAGAAATACAAGTGGACTTCCATAATTTCAGCATAAATGTATTGCAGCATCAGGGACAAATTGTGCTGGGTGATTTTATTCCTCCCTCCCCGCAAAGTGAAGTTTGGGTTTTTTTTTCACATAGCAAGAGCTAGCCAACTGGGAATTGCTTGCTACTCAAAGGTGTAAAAAATAGTTACAGTTTTGCCGTATTTCAAACTGTTACTGAGGGATCATAATATCTAGATATTGAGAAGGATCACATTAACCTGAAGATCAAAACTACTGGAACTGTAGATGTTTAAATAGCACTTAATCCTATCAATTTTTGTTGGACTAGATGACCCACAGAGGTCCCTTCCAACCCCTACCATTCTGTGATTCTGTGATTCTGTGATTTTTATTCTACTCGTCCCATTTGCCATTTTGGAAATAGTTGCGGGGAGCTGGCTTAGCAGATACCAAACTGTTCTGCACACAGCTGAGGACTCCAGCTTGGTGCTGTGTGGCCAGGCTGAACCTTTGCCACCTGCATTTGGTTCTCCACAGATTTTATGAACTCAGGACTGTGCTGCAGAAAACAAGCAGGCCGAGCAACTTAATACATTATTTTCTCACCTCTGAGCCTCTCTGAATTTCATTTTACAGTAGAGGGCACTGTGCAGTTGGAATTTGCCCTCTGGAGAAACTGCATATAGTCCTGGTTTCTCCTAGGCACAGACATTCCAGGGTACTCCTTAAACTTACACTTTTAGCTCCACTTGATGCTCATGTCTAATTAAGGTAGTTATATTGTACTTCAGCTCTTGTTTTGGTTTCTAATGTTTTTTTTCTACTCTTTGTCTTCTCTGCTGCCATGCATTGTTAAATAGCCACATTGTTCCATCCCAGATATGGCTATGTTTTAGTGGTCAGGGAGTAGACTGCTATACCGAGTATGTAGTTAAATGCTTTGTGAATCTTTCTGTATAAAAAGAGCTCCATTGAGACTAAGAGGATATTATTATTCATAACGTGGTGACTAGTTTCACACATGGCTGAAGCAAAATAAATCGTCTCTGTTTTTAACAAAACAGTGAGTAGACCTCTTGTTGACCACAGCATATTTGTGGTCAGCAAAGAAAGAGTCTTTTATAGCTATTAATATGCTGCCAAGGTGCTTTAGCTGAGATTTTTGCCCTAGGGGAGGTGGGCTTCCACTACCACATATTTGTGTTTCTCTGCTAAGTCTGCTTTCAGAGCCCTACACTTACATAGTGATTTGATACAAAAATCCAGTCCTGAAAAGAGAAACTGGCTACTGAAAAAATGATACAGATTAATATTGCCCAAACGCTGAATCTGATAAGAAAATGGTTTTTGATGGTTCAAGCGATTATTTTTAGTTCTGAGCAGTTGTATGTGAAATAACTGATATATTGGCATTTCTGTTACACACGAACACCAGCATAAAGCCTGAAGGTTTGAAGAAGGCTTGACTGATACCAAGCATCACACTGCTCCTCTAGTTGTTTATGCTTCCAGTTCTGTGCAGTAAAACGGGAGTTCAAACATTGTTTTGTAATTGGTCTGTTTGTTACACAGTCAAGGGAATAGCATTGTTTGGGGATGTTGTCATCTTCTTCTTTAGCACCGGTACAATGGTACCTGACTTCCTTGGAACGACCTGGGGCAAAACGTAGCAATTTCTCACACTGAGAATCCTGCTGAGCGGACACTGGTGGCAGCCAGCACTGGTTCTTCAGTGCTTTCTCCCATCACTTTGCAGAAATTAATATGAACTTCTCAGCCTGCATGCAGCCATCTGCCCAAGTGAAAATCCCACCAGAAATTCTGAATGCTTTTCCAGTCAAAAAGTAGGAAGTTTGAACACATCAATATGCTGCTTAAAGGCTGCAAAAAAAAATGTCCTTTGTAATAGGAACAGCAAGAAGAAAAGAGCTAAAGTAATACATAAAAAGAAGAGTCATGAGTGGTATGAGAAGAAGGGAAGGAATATAAAATAGGAAAGCTATTCTCCATAGCTTATCATTATGTAAACCAAAAGCAGAACCCTTACTTTAAAGGCTTACATTTGACTTAAACATGTTCTTGACATATCATTTGCAAAAGGCTCTATTCTGACCTGAACCCAGTGTAAAAAGGAACAGCTCCACTGAACACAGTGAAAGCTCAGTGAATTTGTGGTAGCGAAAACTTATGTGAACTAAACAGCAGGGTCATCCTGACAAACTTATCTAAACCTTCTTGTAGCTCTCCAGATGAACTTCTAAAGTTGCGTATTTGCAAACATGAAAAATGCAAATAGTTTATTGAAGACATTTCTCAGGTTTTGGTGTATTTATAAATAAACTTAGATTACATTTTTTAGGCATAGAGGGTGCACTCTCTGTGTTTGCTTTACTGTCCAGCTTTATGGTTTCATGTGAAACAAATGGTTTCTGCCATTTCTAAACCACGTTAAAAGCATCCATTGTCTGACATTTTAAGAAATACTAAATTCTTCATGGTTGTTTGTCTGAAGTATTCTGTATTCTGCCTATGCTCTGAGCTGGCCAGATACAATCCAGTTCAGAAATAATATGACTGAATCATCATCACCACAAAGATGTATCCAGAGTAGTGTACACAATCTCTTTTTAGGACAGTTGTAGATTACAAAAAGTTTTTGAACAGAACATTTTCCATTTGGATAAATACACATGTAGAAATACATTAGGTGCTTTAAAAAATTTCATGCTGCATCTGTGTTCTCTACAAGTGGGTATGTCCCTGGTACCCATGGTATCACAGAATCACAGAATGTTTGGAGTTGGAAGGGACCTTTGTGGGTCATCTAGTCCAACCCCTCTGCCGAAGCAGAGTCACCTACAGTAGGCTGCACAGGACCTTGTCCAGGCGGGTCTTGAATATCTCCAGAGAAGGAGACTCCACAACCTCCCTGGGCAGCCTGTTCCAGTGCTCTGTCACCCTCAGAGG
>Ga0065711_1037495_pt1 | contig 19781 bp, 11 predicted proteins | sample Hoacrofraction12_FD_59098 | JGI IMG/M metagenome (GOLD analysis project Ga0065711, IMG submission 59098) | Hoatzin crop microbial communities from Cojedes, Venezuela - Epithelial fraction 12 v2 (version 2) | ecosystem: Host-associated > Birds > Digestive system > Esophagus > Crop | place... | reverse complement strand
GGCCCCAGCCGCCTCCTCAGGCCCTGCCGCCGCCACCCCGAGCGCCAGGAGCCCCGAGGGGCTGGGCGCGGGCAGGCAGCGAGCCGCCCCGGCTGGCTGCTGGCGCTGCCGGCGAGACTGAGGAGCCTGGAAAGCGCCGAGCTGGGGGCGGGCTGCGCTCCCTCGGCCGCATCGGGGACAGACTGACGGATGCGTCATCCACCCTCAACCGGTAGCGTTCAGCAAAATACCTGTGAGTTTCTAGTCAGAGGCGTGCTCCCGCCAACACCTCTCCCTTCGGCACGCTGTCCGAGTAACCACCCGCCGAGAGGCCGGTGCGTCCCCGTGCCGCTACTCACAGGAAGCTTACTTGTGTACTTGCGCGTCCATAAAACAGACAGCACGCTGCTGGCAGCCGGCGGAGGCTCCCTCTTTGTCCGAAAGCCCACATCTCCAGAGAAGAGCCATCCCTCTGGCTGTAGCGTCGCAGCAGGGACAACAGCGAAATCCCAACAACACCGTGCTCGCAGCAGCTGTGCCCCAGGCTGCTGCTGTAACTCTTAACGGGCTCAGCACACCTGAGGCCAATCAACCTGGCCATTAGGTAATCGCAAACTAGGGTGACTTTGGTGAGTTAGTGATTGCATTGTGGTACGTGCAATAAATAGATTAAAAGAGGTGGAAAACCTGCTGAGCCTAAGCAAAGTACTGCATGTGCTGTGGAACCTTCGATAGTTGAGCTACGGAGTCAGGTAAGCTTATGGGGCTTTAATGTGTGATTAACTTTTGTCTTGTATCAGAAGGAAATTCCCGTCCAAGGAATTTCACCCATGAATTTTCCACAGAACTGCTTCAGAACCAATGTGTCTGTGCTGTATTTTGTTTCCAAAGCTCCCTGCACTGTTCCTGTAATTTCAGCTTCCCCTCAGGGGTGCATTTTCTCAGGAGATCTCCCCAGGAGATTTTGGGTTGCATAGTGCTACCATTTTTCTACTTGAGAAATGTGAAAATAAATGTTTTAAGTAAAAGCACAGTTTACCGTGCACCCGGAGATACACCGCGTGACGGCTTTCATTCCCGTGGCTCCGTTCCTTCACGCGCAGAGGTGCGTTGCCCTCCCTGCGTCACACACCCCTGCATGTGCACAGACAGCGCTTGCCGAGGATGTCTGAAAGGCAGCGTTCCAGGAAGAGGGACTTGCTGAAAATCCAGAAACTGCCCGCAGGCCAGCTTCTTCTCATTTTTTTCACTTCCTGGGTCAATGGAGCTCCGTAATATCCCCAGGCCTTATTTATCAGTCCTCAAAACCACTATCCCAGGATGTTTGTCTCTCACTTTGATGGCCAGCACATGAGAAATACCAGCAGACAGTAGCTACAGAATGCTGCCAAACACCCATGCACGATGTCTAAACAAAAAACCCAGGCCCATAAGGTGAAATCCTAACCATGATGCTGTCATTCTTGTATTCTTTATCTGAGATTTAGCAGGTGTGCAATCCTCTGGGTTCTTTTTCCACAGGTGGAAAATGTCATCTTGTCATGAGAGATTCGATGTAAAACACTCTAGTGCTCTGTTGCAGTGGTTTATATAGCTCAATGTTCATCACCTAACAATGAGATAGAATAGCTTTTTCTATTGTCTGAGCCATAATTTAGTTTGTCAGTTACTGGCAAATATATTTCAGTTTGCACCCTGCAAACATGTAAAAATATCAAATGCATTGTATTGTTAATAATATGGTTGTAAGTCATTCATGGTAATTAAACTTGGATTACAATTAAATCTCTTCTGACCATAATGATGTTCTTGTTATGCCATTTTATTATTGCATAGTGAAAAGTACAAATAAATGTATACCCTACAAGAAAATGTAATGAGGTATACTTACTTGTTTCAAGTGCTTTTGAACACTGCTCTTTGGAAATATAAACTGGTATAAAAATATGTGATACAAAGATTTCACACCAAAAAAAATTTTCTTTTTTTTTCTTTGTTTATATTTCTCGACAAATATGCCCAGTGATTTCCAGTTATATTCCAGTACTAGAAATTTTATCTAATAGATATTTTGAGGTTTGGCAGGAAATTTTTAGCTGTCATTTCCCAGTTGAGAGAATCAATTAAACTGTAGTACTATCAGAATAGCATATCTGAATTCACACCCTCAGCTAGCAATACTGCTTTGCAAGTATTATTTAACATAGTGTTGGTTTTATCTTCATAATCTACTTTCTCCCCTTAATGTATTGTTATGTTGCCTACGCTAGCAAAAAAGCAGGAACTAAGTAAAAAACTTAGCCAACAAGTTTTTGAGACCAAAACTCCTTTTCAAGGAAAAGCAGTAAACTATGCATTTCTCTGGCCCTAATACCAAGCCTTTCTTGCCAATAGTTCTGGTGCTAGATATGTTGAAATTTCTGGCGAACTCCCATTTGCGATGGAGGCAAAAGTTACTTTTTTGAGGACCTAAACCCTTTTCTTTTTTTTGTACTGGAGTTCTAATGCATTTTAATCCCACATTCTGGAAAGATAAATTCAAACTAAAATAAGCAGAGACAAGGAATACCGGAATGGCAGAGGAGCTATTGTAGAGAATAAAACCTTTGGCATGTTTACTCGTAGCAAATCTAAAGCCAAGAGCGTTACTTATAGAGGGCGGTCATACCTGACTGGAAAAGTGAACCCAAAGCCTCCGAACACTGTACTTTAAAGGCGGAGCTGGAGTCAGTTATGAAAGGAGCTAAGATGTTGTGGTGCCAGGTATTGCCAGCAAACAGACGGATTGCCCCACCAGACTTCTTGCAGTCCAGTGTTTGTCCCTTGCCATCCTAGGGGAGCGGTGAGGGATCACAGAAACATTGAATCATTAAGGTTGGAAAAGGCCTCTAAGATCATCAAGTCCAACCAGATGAAGTGGTCAGGGTGGGCAATGGAGGGGACTGAGGCAGAGCCCAGTTTCAAGGTGAGCTTCTCTGCAGGACAACAGCCAGATGATGTCTCCCCGCTCAGGTGCAGGCTTCAAACAAAACGCTCCTTTTTTTCTGAATTGCATTAATTACCCAGTCTTGCCTTGCAGGGAACATTAGTTAGTCATTAAAGCACAGTGGTAGGAATCATAAGGTTGGATTCCCTCTTAACTCTTTCAAAGCTTTGTTGTGTTTTTTTCTGACCTCCATCTGCACCACTGGAAACAGTATTTTGCTGTCTCTCACAAGGGAGCTAGCAGATAACTGATGGATTATTGAAATCACTTTCTGAAAACTCTCCAGGCACCTATCTGCATCTGGAGATGTCTGAACACATTTAAAATCTGGCCTTAAAGTCCTCCAGGTTGGTAAAGCATGGCTAGAGAAGTGCTGCAGAGGTGTAAAGTATTATCTCAGTTATTAAGTATACACGTTTCCTTGGATACAAGTCAGGCTAAATCATGCTTTTTTCCTATATGCTAATAGGCTTTTGCAAATTAATTAATGAAGGAATTGAGCATACTAAGAGAATTACTTGAATGATGCCTGAAGGATTACTAGTTTTTTTAACTTCATCTGCTTGAAAAATTGAAAGTAGGCACAAAATGTCAGGTTGCGTGTCTGAGTCTTTATAGCATATTAAAAAAAAAAAGTAGAAAAAAAGCCTTTTTTGTTGTATAGAAAGAAGGAGAGTCACCAGAGAGCTTTTCAGCATTCCATGTTATTCCTGTTGCTAAGGAAACTTTCCTTTATCTGTGCTCTGTAAGGCATCCTCAATAATTCCTCCACAGGAGGATGGCATTACAGATCAGTGTCAGAAAGATCAGCTGACAATTAACCAGAAAACTAGTCACTGCAAAGTTTTAACAGGAGAGTTCCCCATTTCTTTCATGAAGCCCAGGATGATTTGTAGTAGGGAGGAGCCTGGAGGAACTACTGCAAGCCTGTATGATTACTCTCATTGCGACAGAATTCCCCTCAAGAAGCAAAACAGAAATAAACAAGAATGAAACTAGTCGTTTGGCTTGGATTTTGTTGGTGGTGTCCCATTAGCTTACATCCTGTATACTCCTGATTGTACTTCCTACAAAGCAAAGCAGAAATCTCCCTCTCAAAAAGACATACGTGTAATTTACTATCATCTCTACTTAAGACACCTTAAAGAGAGAAGGAAATAAAGAGATAATCAAAATCTCTGTACTTTGTACGTTCACCATCTCTGTTGCACATGTTCATTTTCAATCCATTGCACACACAGCACCATGGCTTTCAATACCATTACTCCCAAAACAAGGTACCACTTCCCATGAGAAAGAGAGCAGAGTTGTCTCTTCTAGAAATAACAGGTGAGAGCATGCTATCTAATTTAAGTTGTAAGATTTCTTGTCCTTTTCCAGCAAAGGTTTACCTGCTTTCATTATATGTCTTCAAATGCAAGCTAGCAGCTAGCTTTATTATGTCCTTTAATATACATCCAATATTCTAAAAACATTACATTTCCTGGGGGGCTTTGGAGTCGTGATTCTGCTATGTTTCATGATACGGTAAGGAAGGGGGTCTGCTGCGGAGCCCAGCACTGTCTAGCTGACCTCCCTCTCCAGCAGCGTTTCACCACAGATACGTCAAGACAGAGTGCAAGAAATGGGGCTCGTACAGCGTGACCGTGCTCTGACATGCCTTCCAGAGAAGGCAGCTTCCAGCACTCACTAGTTAGAGAGGATTAAACCTATTGCTTTACCCTGTCCATTTTGTCTAATAGTCACTAATAACCTTATGCTCTGTGCTTTTGTCTAATTGCTTTTTAAAGCCATTTGCACTTCTGCCTAGTGTTAAAATATGCACATTGTTGGTCCCAGTAGCGTTGCTCTTGTAGAAAACGTGATACAGGAGGCGGTAGTCCAAATTTTCATTTGATGTAAGCTTATGTATGATAAAAATGAGAAAAAGGAAAGACTGTGAGACCCTTTCTCTTTCCTGAAGGGAAGCAGTGGCTGCCTTACATTATGCCACTTGTAGTATTCACTTACTACGCCTCCTGAAAAGATGAACCTTGTATGCTTTACACTCCTGTTCATGCTCCATGACACGTCTCTGCTCTGTGAGAATTTCTGGTCATGTTTCCACCATATTTGGTAGAAAGTCTACTTCCAGAACAAGTTTTTGTTTTTCTCTTTGAAGCCACTTGTTTTGGCATACAACTCCTACCTGTTCCAGAACTGAGACGGATGCAAGTTTCAGCCGAGACATAGTTCACCTCTACCCTTAACCATCCAATGTAACTCAGCAGTATTAATCCTAGGAGATATGCAGCTCTAATGCATGCAGAACTGGTCTTTCATCTTCAGATCTGGATGTAGATTCACCTGATGCAACTTAGAAAAAAGGCATACCTTTCCAGTGGCTCACTTCCTGAAAAGATTTTACTTCATTTATATGAGGGATTTCAATAATGTTATTTTCCTATTCAAATTCCTTTGTTTTCTAGGATCACAAGTTTTTTTTCCTTAGCCATGTGCATAGCCTTCAGTAGGAAGTCCGTGTATGTGATTTCAAGCCATAAAATGTTCTTTCTCATTCCTTCTTCATCTCCTGGATGATAGCCCACAAAACAACCTGAACATCTCCAGCACCAGTGCATGACCTTCTACACTGGCCTGTTGAACATGACTACAACATGACCTCTCTGGAACCTGCCAAAACAAGTCTTCTGCTGTGGTGTATAAAGCTGTAAGCAATTCTCTCTTTCCAACAAACTGAGAACCTCAAAGAGATACCATTTCTTTTCAGATGGCTTAGGTTTTGCTCACAAGACCTTAGCTTTTGTCTTGGTTAGCACTGAATCTGAAGGAATGGAAAACACTAAAGTATTGTGGTATGTCTGGAATATGAAAGATACATTCTCTTGCTTCTTTGATGTCTCATGAAAGAATACTGAAAGAATACAAATGCAATGTCATTAAAACACATTACTAATCCAGCAGGAATGGAGAAGCTTGTGCATTATAATTTTTTGCTCAATACTACTTCAAACTATGATTTGTAATCTACTGAGGAAACTGCCATGAATAATGGGTTTCAAGATGACAATTTTAAACTTTCTTGAGTGAAATATGGATGACAATTTTTTACCACCATTTTGAAATACCTTGAAGTGGCAGTTGCTGGTTAGAGAACAAAACACCAACTGGCATGATTTAGATATACAGAAAATGGAAGATAATGATGCATGAAATAAATGGAGAAGAATTGAGGAAAATACTAGAAAGTGGAAGTGCAGAAAACAGTTTGACCCACCAGTGAGCCTAGTCCTATTTCTATGGAAATGAGCTCATTACTGCTAATTTTTTTTTTTAAGCTCCCAGTTGATTCGTGAAGTGCTTTTTGAATTCCGATAAGGGCTTCATGAATCACTGAAAAAAAAAATTTGAACAAAATATCCAGAGTCAAATGATTACCAACTCCCATAGATTAATCAGCTGTCTGAGTACTTTATGTAACAGAGCATGCACTAGGAGAGCCAGCTTTTTCCCCTGGTATCATAAGTCTATAATGTTTCATTCTGCAAAGAAAAGGGATCATGCTTCTGAAATCTAATTCTGGATGGTTACTTCATCCAAAAGCCTATATTAAATAGGAAATACACTAATTTTTTTCCCTTCCTGTTTCCATGTTTGATCTGTTTTAAAAATCAGCATCATGAGAATTGGCCATAGAATTGCTTCTCATTCCTCAGAAATAAAAGCATCTGTGGTATTCATACAAACGGTGCTTTCACATTTGCAACCAAGTCAGTATTGGCTGTAGGCACTCCTAAGCAGGCATGGGAAATGCCCGAGGGCCAAAACACTGGTTCTTTTTCAACCTTCAGGATGCTGAAATAAAAATCAAATAAAGCAATGCATTTAAATAGCAAGTGAGCTTTATTTATTTTATAAACCCAGCCATTTTTTAAGGCTGTCTATAGACATGAACAGAGTACATGTCTGTGACAGCTGTATTTTAACTGAACAATGCTGGCTGACTTTACACGTTATACATACAGCATCTGCACTGAACACCTTTTGTTCATTCTCTAAACACTTCAAAAAGAATGCCCTTGGCAAATTCTGTGACTCTCTGCTAATTTGCCTTGTACTAATTTTCAAGGTGTGTGTAGGTCACGAGCATTCTCCAGCATGCATCTTGTACCAACGTACCTGCTAGAAATTACACAACCTAATCCTGTTGCATGTAAGTGCACTGTGTCTCTTTATCACATTTCAGAAAACACTCTATATATCATACTTCAAACATGACAAATAGAACAGAAATAACCAGTCCTCATGAGATATGCAGAGGCCATGCTGTCCTGCAAATGTGCATTCTTTAAACAGTTATAGGACTCTGTACTGTTAATGGCAAACAATGGGTTAATTGACATTTGAAATGCCAGGTATTTGGACTGGCTTTTAAAAAATATTATCTAGAGATGGATGGACATACACACACACACACACACACACCCCATTCTGCAGTTATGACAGATCTTAGATGATTTTCATTTTACGACCAACAGGAGGTTGAGAGGTACATTTCCTGATAACTTACATGAGGAATTACACCGGTGTAAACAAGAAAAAAATTGGCATATATGACTCCACTGAATTTGTACAGATTTATGCTGATTTAATTTTTACAGAATTCAGAATTAATTTTGGAAGAAGGTTCTAAAGTTACAAAGCACTATGCTATTCAGTTAATACTATTAGCAATGCAAAGACGGTACTTCCATTGTATATATCCCCATACATTTCGACAGGATGTGAGACACCAAAGCTGCTTTGTTACAATACTTCCAAGGTTTTCTTTTCGCATCTTGCTTTTCTACACTTCTCAAGGCACCAGAAGCATAAAGAAATCAGCATTTGAAGAAAAACAGAGAGTATTGATGTGGAAAAGGAAAATATCAAAAGCTATTTCTCTTAGCTGTGAAATCTCATGACAAAGTTGTAGAGGTGAATACAGCACTGGAGTGAAAGTTTGTGTGCTCTGCTTAGGAAGCACAAAGTGAAGGTCCAAAAGCCCTCTATTTCTGAGACCTTACACGACCAGGCTTTTTAATTGTATGTTGATTTTTGACACTATTGATCTGTCAGCTCATTTCCTGTTTCCCTCAAGGGAAGGCTATGGTGTAGGAATCAAAATATAATAGTATCATTACAAATTAACAAAGATCAGTACTCCCTTAAGCTAACTGCAAACCAGACCTAGACCAACAGGTACATGTCATTCCAAAAATTAAAGCACAGATGAAGCACAATATAACAATAAAAACCAGAAGTATCTTGTTAGTACTGCCAATCAGAAGTGGGAAAAAACTTTCTTTTTCTGTATTTTAATTATTTATATGGGTTATTATAACAGAGACTGAGAGGATATAAAGACAACGAATTCAAAAACTGAAAACTGAAATCACTGGGAAGAGAGGAAGATAATCCTGGGAAGCAGATGGGAGAGTTTGAGGTAGAAATACTCTAAGGAGAGGTGCTGGAAGCAGTAGTAAGACAGCACAAGGGAGAATGTCCAAAAAAATTAAAAACATATTGCTATTACATCTCAAATCAGGCTATGCTTTCTATGCCCTCTCTGATCTTGTTTAGCCAAAACTATCCTCTTTCACAGCTGCGCTTCCTAGCTCCAGATAGAGAGCCCCATCTGAGGTCAGACTCATTATGGAAACCCACGAAGTTTTTAAAAAGGTACACAGAATATTGACTATTTTAAGTGCTTGTAATTGTATTTAAGCATTAAAAAAAAAAAAATTGAGCACATCGTGTCACTTGGTATTGTAAAGATAACATACAACATGCAAAGTTGAGTTAGAAGTTTGATTTACAGATCACACAAATGCTATTTGAGTGACAAAGGTTACCTGTCCTTTCTTTACTGAAGTTCCTTAACTCAAAGTTCTTTTCTTCGCAACAGTTATGTTTTAAGGCTAAGAATGAAGTAATGCAGAAAATTCCAGTTATGCAGCTTCACATAACATATCAGGCTCCCTCATTACTATGGAAAACAAGATAGTCCAGTTCTGCTGAAGAAATTTCACCATCAGAAATCTACTTTGTGGAATCCCACCCAGTACAATACAATAACTGGAAGAACAGGATCCAAGCACTCTTTGCATGGCTATAGCCACTTTTTCTCCAGAAGTTTAGATAGCTGGACTTATTTGCCTACACGTTTCAACTAGTATTATATATTACTTTGCCTTTTTTAGCAAACCGTCATTTGATTGGGTGGGCATCATACTTTTGCCATTTTGGTTTCAGTATTTTAAGAATACTAAATCATAAAAAGTTACGTTAAAAAGAAAACGTTTTTGTTTTCTCCTAGTTTAAAAAAAATGAATCGTACAGAAATTTGAATGGATCATAATTCTTTGTCCCTTTTTCTCTGCAGGCTAGAATCTGAACAGGAGGCAAGTTCATATGGGAACTCGAGCGCTGGCCAATCAAACTATAAAGCTGGTTGTGACATTGGCTAAGACTGACATTCTCGTTCAGCTCCCAACAGCAGCACTTAATTTCCTTGAAGGGGGAATGCAGTTGCCGTAGCAAAGATGTCCAAACCTACTGTTTCCTGATGGCTACAAGTATTCTTTAGTATTATGGTTTACCAACAAACATCTAGCTAGCCACACGGCACTAGTTTTGCTGATTTGGAGCTACTAGGTGACATTAGGAGACTTGATGCAAACAGAGTAAATAGCTTCCTAACACCCCTTTTGTAGGTAAGCAAGTGTTTCATGGACACCTCATGATTCCAACGTGTATTTAAAGAGACACGATGCCTGGATAAAGCAATCTGTGTTACAATGTGGTTTGTGCTATAATGTATTTGACAGCTCTGCCATCACAGGTCTCAGTAAAGAAGCTTCAAAGAATCATTTAAAAAAATGTCCATGCTACATTAATATGCCACAGAAATGAAACTATAGAGCTACTTATTCCCACTGTTAGCCAAGATAACAGTACTTACGTATCCATAAAGAGCAGCTGCAATGCTTGGCCCATCTGCAACATTCATGTCTACTACGTACTGTATAATAAGCCAGAAATGCCTTATTAAAAGAAATATTTACAGAGGTGCCTCGGTGGTGTTTTCTTGCTGTGTGTATGCAGCATGTTATTCTTCCAGATTCCCTTTTTTTCTCTAGGATAGACACATTCATGTTTACATTTAAAAAATCATATAACAATCCATTGCTGGCCAGTATAAAACTGCCAGAAAAATAATATCATTGATCCACATACACAGCCCTGATAAAGTTAGTGCCCTGAAGGACTACAAAGACTAAGCAAGCCAGTACTCAAGTGGTTTTCCACGTAATTGAATTGTGCCTTCTCTATCCTCCTTAGGAACCGAAAAAAAATACTGCATTGTCAGTCTCTACGCCCCTTCCCTTTGTGGATTAAAAAGCTCTACTGTAGTATATTTACACTTCTGAAACAAGCATGCTGAATTAAGAGCATTTACTCAAAACCTTTTTTCTCTAATACTGATTAACAGTACTTTCATTTAGAAAATTTTAAACACGTTTTACTTTTCATCATATTAATATTGACAGCCCTCCTTTATCAGTACCTTAATTAACAGCAGGTAAGGGAGGCAAAGTGAGTATGGCGTGCTATTACTTCTGTGTGATTTAAAGTCTGCTTGTGAGACTCTCTCAACTCATAGCTGAAATTGTCTTATCTCATACATTCCCCGGATTACTGTTTCATGTAAATGTCATTTTTGCTGTCCAAAACATTAAAAACAACCCACACCAGTGCTATATAACTACTGTCTCTTTCTGAGAGACATGAGGGAAGCTGTATGCTTTTGATCAAAGACAAGATCCCGACTTCAAAGTAACACCTTATCTGTAAATATATTACACAGTACGCTTAGTAAAGAAAGGGAGACTCCTTGATTTCAAATAACCTAAGGCTAATACTGTGGGATTTGCCTGCGTTCGCAGAGTTTAATCTTACTCTTCTGAATACTTACAGAAAATTAGACAAAAATATTCTAAAGACCCTAGGTTCTAGTCTCCTCTATATAAGTTTGATAGACCGTAGTCCGATACCTCATTGGGACAACACCCAGCTTACTGTTGACTGAGAAAAGAACATGGAAACATTACAAATTTCAGAATCATCAGAGATTTTTTTAAAACCTATGTCTTCCTTCCAGTGACAGAAAGCAGCAGCTATATGGCTGCGGGTGCTTTACCACGAATTTGATTGGGATCTTCTAATATTTTTTTTGTATCACAGAATGGTAGGGGTTGGAAGGGACCTCTGTGGGTCATCTAGTCCAACCCTCCTGCCGAAGCAGGGTCGCCTACAGCAGGCTGCAGAGGACCTTGTCCAGGTGGGTCTTGAATATCTCCAGACAAGGAGACTCCACAACCTCCCTGGGCAGTCTGTTCCAGTGCTCCATCACCCTCAGAGTGAAGAAGTTCTTCCTCATGTTCAGATGGAACTGCCTGTGCTTCAGTTTGTGCCCATTGCCCCTTGTCCTGTCGCTGGACACCACTGAAAAGAGTTTGGCCCCATCCCCCTGACACCCACCCTTCAGATATTTATAAACATTTATTAGGTCCCCTCGCAGCCTTCTCTTCTTCAGGCTGAACAAGCCCAGCTCGGTCAGCCTCTCCTCGTAGGAGAGATGTTCCAGTCCCCTCACCATCCTCATAGCCCTCCGCTGGACACTCTCCAGCAGCTCCTCAAATTTCTTCCATTGCTGCAGTCTAGAAAAGCAAAACTAAATTCCAGATTCTCTTCAATGGCTTCATCATTTGAAAATGTTGGGAAAGGACGTTAAGTCATTTCATAATATGCTAATCAGCATAGACCATGGTGGTATCAGATCATGCAAATAATATTAACTACTTAAGAGCCAGCTACAATGCAAATATTTGCACATGCAAAGAAACAGTTTTGAGTGGGCACAGCGGGGTCAGTTTTATCATCAACTGACAGTGTAATCAGCAGTGAGAGTGTGCAGGTATCATTCTCGTCTGCTTGTAGTCAAAAGGAAGCAGCCTAAGACACTAAAATCAATGACACTTTTCTGCACAAGATTTTTTTTCTCCAGAAGAAAAAAAAAACATAATTCAGTGATCTAGTTATGGTTTATAAATCATATTAATTTCATTACATCTTAAAAAAAAAATCCAGCTATCTGAAATAAACAAATTTTGGTTTTCAGAATTTTAAATTTTGAGGTAATTTTAAAATGTCCTGTTGTTTTACTAAAACTTCTTATGTCTCTCAAAAGTAGAAACAACAAATTTCCATCTACCTAAAGTGAATGCTCAATATGACAGAGAACCGTAGAAGATGTTATTTCTAATTAGGGATTAAAACCTCTTGAACGCTCAAGACTGTTAATAAGCTGAAACCACATTTCCTCTCAAGGTGTGCATCTTCTCATTTTCACTAAAAGTATTTTCTGCAGTAAATGCACAGCAAAAAAAGCTCAGAGTTCCCTCTCTGGATTTGAAAAGGATCACTTTCTTCTAGCTTTATAAATGAGTATTTTCATTACCAAGCAAGTATATTCCTCGGTCAGGAATGACTTCCCATCACCTCCTTCCTTCCCATACCAGTTACGGAAGGTTATCATCATGATGGGCTGGAAGAGCAAAGCTCTATGTGATCTCCAAGGTGTGCTGGGCTGCTTGCATCCCCACTGCAGTGCTCAGCTGTCCCCACCTCCCATCACGCGCCCTCACAACCTGCTCTTTAGGAGAGACAGGAACTTAAGCACCTTGCTCTCACTATGTCAGCAGGCGTTTGGGCCATGTAGTAGGAGATGTAGCCAGGAACGTACAGCCCCAGCATTTCCCAGCCTCTTCACACCACAAGTCAATGCTTGTTTGTGTTTGTGCTACACATGTGTCTGAGCATCGACTTGTGTCCAAACGACTGACCTGTCCAAGGCAAGAGACCTAAGGCAAATGTGACCCAAGTAAGTGGGTCATCCTTTCTGCAACAGCACTGCTAATCTGAAGTAAAACTTTTCTCAGCGTGAAAACACAGATCACGTGGCAGCTTTCTCGTTAAAGGTCCGCTGGAGACTAACAGCCACAGAAGAAGACAACACAATACAAGCCAATAATTCCTGCAACATTTATATAAAATGTGAACCTACAAAGATGTTCTCAATTTACACAAAACCAGATCAGACACTTTTCAGGACTTGTGCTGTAAAGACCTCACAGTCACTGTTTGTGCCATTAGCACAGAATACGTATCCTTTAATACATTTGGTTGCATCTTGCCATCTCTATACTACTGTCTTGCAGTGAAACTCCCACAACTTCCTGATGGGTGAAAAATTAAACAGTGTAGCAGGCATAGAGGGAATTTGCAGTTTGTACAAGCTCAGACTTCACTGAAAAGATAAAGGCATACCTGGAAACACTTTTAAAATATATAAAATTAATGAATACTTTGCAGTTTGCAGCTGAGCCATAAATATGTGTAATGAGCTTGTAACAGACATCTTACCTCTCCAGCATGGATATATATCTGCTGCTTCACTCTCCCTTGGAAGCAGAGTGATTTAATGTGCTTTGCTTGGTAAGTCACCCTCCAGCAAAATAAATTTGATTTCTGCTGCAATCAAAAGAATTTAACCAAAATCAGCTATCAGCTCTCCCTAGGTTCCCTAGGTATCCAAACGTCCATTTCAGTCTTTATTTTCAATATAGAGAAATTAAACAAGGTTTGTTTAAGGTAATCTTTAGGATTCTTTAAGGATAGGTGTGAAGACTAGTTTTAGATGGCCACATCTTTCACATGCATCATATTTCCTCTGGGAATAAGTCACTTTTCCAGTTATGCTCATTTGCATCTCTCTGGCTTCTAAAAGCAAAGGTCTGGCAAGGAAAGGAAAGACAGGAGCCTCTCCGAGTTCCCCACCACTCTCCCACCATGCCCTGCACATGCCAGAGTCAGAAATTTCCAAGTGCATCAGTCGCCAAGTGAACAAGGAAAAAGGGCAGCAATGTGCTATGAATCAAAATCAGCTTTTGAAATATATTTTTTAATTCTAAGCCTGTAGTTGAAGTTTTAAATAATTGCTCCAGCAAATTTGTAGGACCAGCCTTGGTGATCATTCAGCAGCAACGTGGAATTGCAGAGGTGCTAGACAGTCTTAATTTCCGTTTCTTTGTACTATGGCTCACTGCTTCATGCATCACATATAGTGCATGGAAATCATTGCAAAATGCACCCTTTTGCTCAACTAAATACATTTTTAACCATCCTGCTCTTTACACAAACCATCAAAAGTAACTCCAGCTACTTAGCTTTGTCATATGATTTATTAAACAATGGAATATGAATATTTTCCATGAAAGACAAATTGGAAGTCACATTTCTTAATTCAGGCATACATCTTAATTTGCACAAGTAAGATCTGCACACTTATTAATCCAGTGTAATAGTGTCATGTGACCATGATTTTTCAATAGTCATTAGTGAAGAAAATTGTCTGGCAACCACTGAATGATCACACAGAACAGGTCATTTTCATCTACATTACTAAACAGATTATTTATTCTGCTCTATTCACATAGATAATTTTAATCAGCATTTCTAATAAATATTAGACAAATATGTTGAAAATCTTGTCTCCAATTTAAATCTGTAGAACTTTCAAAACTGCCTAAACCTAGCATCTCCTATCATTATACTTGTTCACAAATTTTCAGAAGAACTTACAGCAAGGTGCTCAGAAAATACTGATTCAGCAAACGTTTCACAGCACTGTCATAATTTCAGCAAATTTACAACTTCGGGATGTACCATCATGTATTTTACTCCAGAATGAAGGAGGCTTACCTGTCCAGAGAGATCATGTTGTGTAGGTAGCTGGAGGGGGTCAGAGCCCAGCTCCAAAGCAAGGAATTTGAACCTGAAATCTTGCACTGGGATTCTCAGGATGTGGTGTCTGACAATGAATTCAAAATAAAGTATCATCAAGGATATGGGAGCTAAGGTTCTCAGACTTGTCGGATCCTCCATCCACAGATGAAATCTGGGAAACTCTAGGATCTGCAGAAACTGGAGGCTGAGAAGAAGTCTGTGAATGCTGAAGTCAGTCAACTCTGTTTCAGTTCAGAAAACTAAAGCTGAAGTAGCTAGGCTTTTGCTCATATGATTGATTGGTTGGTTGGTTGGTTGGGTTTAATAGCTATTATTCAAAATGTTCCTCCCACAAAATTCTTAACTATTCCAGGTATTGTTGTGAAGCACCATTAAAACCTTTCCTAAATTAATTTTCCCCATAATATATCTACCAAAGTTTGGGATCTCTCCTTTGAAGAGAGACACTATATTGGTAAAATGAAGTCACTGACATGTTTCCTATTGAACATCTGAGAATCAGGCTTCCATTGCCTAGGAATTCAACACCAGTCAAGTAATTTTCTCCACCTCTCAAACATCTCATATTCCATCTCGCTAAAACAATGAAATAAGAATGTACCTGACATTTTCCACAAGTATTCTGCATCTGATTTCATACAATATTTTACCCCCAATTTGGGTTACAATTTAGCTTAATTGTGCCAAATTATCAGCAGGCCATCTTTTGCTTGAAATCTTTTTCTTCTCTCTACTGTCTTTTTACAGGCAGCTCAGCAGATAATTTTATGCTACCGCAGTCACACAAGGCAAATTCTAATATTGATCTGAATTTTCCCCTTGAATATGATTTGCATTCTTACCATGATCTACTTTTTTTTTTCTTCCCATAGAACATGATTTACATTCTTATGTCCGGCTGCTTCATTTTAAAGCCATCTTGAAAAAGTCTCTTTCTAATCATCCTTCTAAATTCATATGGGAATAACTCTTCCTCCCAATGCTTAGGAGAGGAAAATCTCAAATAAATTGATGCTCTTCTTACAGGCTATAATGACTGGAAACTGTATTTGTTGATGGAAATTAGAGACTTTTTTATAGCTTACTAATAATCTAGCTCTGGGACAGCTAATTACTAGGGATTGTCATGTCTGAACACTGAGGAAGTGCATTCAATCTTCCGGCTGGTCTAAATAGGAAAAAAACCAGCAAGATCAGCCAAAGACCATCCTTGGGGCATAGCAGTCTCCAGCACAAAAACTCGATTCACATAACGCAAGAGAGATACCTTTTCCTTGGATTAAACATAGGTAGGTTGGGGAAAGTCAATTTCCCTGTAACCATGGCTTATTTCTACTTGCCTTTCCTACCCATTGCACATGTGTCAGAGGGGGCATATTCATGTAAGTGTGTGAACATGGCCCCACTCCTTTCAGCCTGTTGGGACACCCTCCGGACTTGCTTTCAAGGCTAGCTCCTCTTTCATGAGACACAGATTTGCACCATTCAGATCACACAATCCATTATATTTGACTATCAGTATGAAGAGGGAACCAATAAAATCAAAGTGTTTAAATCTCATGAATTTTCCTCAAACTTAAAAGTATATCTGGGGCAAGGATCCGTGATGCTTACATTCTCAGTTGTTCTTCCTAAGTTAATTCACTTTACCATCTCAGTTTCTAAAAGCACCTATTTTTTTGAATTTTTCTTTTCATATGAAAAGAAAGGTGCCTTCTCAAAATTCCTTCTGTTATGTCTGAATGACAAACATTAATATACCTTGCTACTACATTGTTATCTTCTTACCATTATCACATTCATCTTTTTCCACAAACTCTTTAATCACTAGCGGTAGTAAATATTATACTTAGAGTTCTTGAACCCAGCTGACATACAATAATTGTCCAAAAACACAGAAAGAGGAGGAATAGGAAATAATATTTCCCTAGCATTTTTGGTAGTGGAAGCATTGTATCGCACTGGAAAGACACAATAGGGAGGTTTTGTACTTCACTATTCTACTCGGGTTTAAAGCTTATTATTGCAATACATTGTATTGGAAAAGGAAACTGTCAGATTTTAGGAAACTCCAGATAGGACAGACTCAGGCTTACACATGTGCCGAGTGCCTCATCCAACATCAAACATTTGACTGGATCTTGATTACTTAAAAATTCCCCTAAGATGCCAGCATAAGAATTGTAAATACTAAAACATACTATTTTCCACCATACACAATATTTTCCTGGGGCTGAAAGCAAACGACAGTACCGGTGACAGAGGTTCAGGTTGCTTAGAGTATTACTGGCCAATACAAATTTAAGTGACAGGTAAAAATAGGATATTCTGTGGCGTATTTCCTGCTTGTATTAACTGAGTACTACTTTTTCCAAGTCATCTGAGGTTCAATTAATCTTTCAATAAATAAACAAAGGATATTAGTAAATTTTAATAAGTTCCCCAACTAATTTGAATCATTAACACTGATACAGATGCTCCCACTGAGCTCAATTCTCCACTCACACCTGCCTTTACCCACAAGCAGAAAAGACGGGTGGGCCAGAGAGCAGTCACAACTCTGTACTTTGCAAAAGGAGGGAAATCTGCCCGGAATAATGATTTTGTGGGACCAGCAGAACATCTTTTGCGTCATCAGAAGCGGCATTTCAGTGGTGCTCCTTTCAGTAGCAACCTCTGTCAGGCCTTTCATCTAATCAACACTTTGAGTGGTACCGTTTGACAGAGGAACATGCAAATCCAGAGCGTTTACCTAAATAAGCCACTTTCACTGCAGAACATGCCCTTAACCAGACCACAGAATCACAGCACATGCACTTAGGTGGGATTTCTTCATAAAAGAAGAATAAATCTGGGAATTTACAGGACAATTACTTTTGCCATGAAACAAATTATTATACAATGCAAGGTATTCAGAATCTAGTCCATCACTAGAATTAATAAGGTGAGCTTACAAAGCACCGCAACCTACAAATTACACATTTGAACTAAATCACATTTGCCTGTGCTACAATTTATCAAGCTTTGTAACTTCCTAGGCCTTGTATTGGTGCAAACAGAGCGGAAGCCCAAAGTTAACAGCTTAGTGACCTTACACTCCATATGCAGTAAGTTAAGAGATGTAGAAAACTTTAGAGGTTGATTCAGATCTCTGATAAGACAAATCACTCTCTAGAGAGGCCTAACTTATCTTCTCTGGAGATAACTATCTCTTTCTTGATTATAGAGTGAGTGGAGGATGATTAGGCTCCTCACCTGTGCAGTTAGAAGGGATGAATCTCTACCCAAGCATTCTTGGTCCTTTGCAAAGTTGGGCCTTTTAATCTGTAACATATTTTACATCACCACTTTATTAATGATCATGTCATACGCTCAGAGTCTTTACTGAGACAAGAGAAACCAATGCAGAGTATCAGAGAGTTTAATGGAGTTGAACGTTTTCTTTTCAAAAGCACAAAAAGAAACAGGCAAGTATTTGGCTTACATTTCTGATTAGTTCATATATGTAACTTCTTTTCAATGTTGTTCTGATTATTAATCTATTTCTTGTTGCTGTTATACTTTTCAACCTGTATTCGCGCCTATGGAAGTCTTTCTGTTCCCTTTGGTTCTTCCAGAGCAGTTTCTTGGTGTTCTTCAAGCTGTGGTAGCCCACTAGTCTGGGCTTTTGTTTCCTGGTTCTGTGCTACCTCTTAGTGGATGGAGGTCATATAGATTTTTAAATTTTATATTTTGAGATGCTTGCTTCCCTCATTATTTGAAGATGTTAAGTATTTACTCTCCTCTTCTAGCTATCATAACACAATTAATGGGCTGATTTTCTACAAAGGTCAGTCCTTTGAGAAGCATAGTACACTTATGGGAATAGAAGTGAGGCAAGTTAGCTACCCTGATTTCTCAGTCTAAAGAAACTGCATATTTCTGAAAAGGCTTTCAACCTGTTAAACAGATTAGCAGAAGGACCTAATCCTTTGAAATCCTGAATGCTCCTCAATACTTCTTTTTTATACTCCACGCTGCTCCATAGGGTCTTTTACTAAAAGTGGTGTCATTCAGCATCCTACTTTGTCCAATAACACCCTCAAGTAATTGGTTCTTTCCTGTGTCCTGTATAAACTAAATATGTGTAATTTAAACCATATTAACTAAATAGGCATAATTAAAACCAAACAGAAATCCTATCATAAACAGATAAGCTCTGGAATTAATTCGTTATGAATATAAATTTAATATCATCCAAAGTTATATTTTTATTTGTGCCTGTATCATGTAAGTATTTGTTATTCGGCACTGTTGTGAAAGATTCATTTATTAACAGCTTGTATCAGCTATTTTAGTTCCTTTAAGCATCTCTGGAAGATGCCTGTGCTTTATACAGGTAAGCTCTTTTGTTCATGACAGAATTCACATGTAATTTCATACATGATTTTTATTTATTTTATATATCTATATATAAAGATAGATAAAAAATGCTAAAAGTCCAACAGCTGCTTACTTTAACCTGGCAATGCAGAGTTGCCATTTGTACTGTATGCATCAGATTGTCAGGAAATCCAGGGACTTGGAGGAGTCTTAATCCATGCAGTTGGTACTCTCAAGTGTCAACACATCCACATTAGTGGCACACAAATGCTTTCTCAAAAATTAAAATGTCATAAGTCTTACGGCACTTCCGAAACCATCACCAACACTGAAGCAATAGATTTAGAATCATAGAATCATAGAAAGTTTTGGGTCAGAAGGGACCCCTAGAGGTCATCTAGTCCCACCCCCCCGCAGTGAGCAGGGACACCACTAACTAGATCAGGTTGCTCAGAGCCTTGTCCAACCTGGTCTTGAATGTTTCCAGGGATGGGGCCTCCACTACCTCTCTGGGCAACCCATTCCAGTGTTTCACCACCCTCAT
>Ga0065711_1005586_pt1 | contig 19781 bp, 8 predicted proteins | sample Hoacrofraction12_FD_59098 | JGI IMG/M metagenome (GOLD analysis project Ga0065711, IMG submission 59098) | Hoatzin crop microbial communities from Cojedes, Venezuela - Epithelial fraction 12 v2 (version 2) | ecosystem: Host-associated > Birds > Digestive system > Esophagus > Crop | place... | reverse complement strand
GATATTCAAGACCCACCTGGACAAGGTCCTCTGCAGCCTGCTGTAGGTGACCCTGCTTCGGCAGGGGGGTTGGACTAGATGACCCACAGAGGTCCCTTCCAACCCCTACCATTCTGTGATTCTGTAATCATAGTAAATATTCCCACTAACAGAAAGGTTTAAAGTATTTAAGTAATACATGACACCTTCAGTCTACAACTTCTTGTACTTTAGAGCACAAGAAGTTTTACAACGGAACAGAAAAAGCCTGCTATAGCTGAAAATTATGCCAGCTTGCTGGTACAGTCAGATTAGTCAGGTTTAGGAGGTGATTAAGTGGTAGCATTCTCTGCAGAGTGCACCGCAGATGCAAGACAATGAGCCTCGTGTTAACCAGGCTGAAAGCTGACCACGGTTCCCGCACTACCTGGGGGATCTAGCTGAAGTCTACCACAGTGCCAAATGCTGTTGTGCATTCTCGCTTTATTTATTTGTGTTCAAACATCAAGTGAAAAAAAATGCCTCTTCATAAACATCAACAAGGATACAGGTTTTGTGCCTTTTCTGAGAAGATGGAGTAGTGTGCCCTCCTGTACAAAGGTCAGCCAAGGTTGAACTTGGCTATTAATGCCAAATTGGTAAGTCATACTATGAAATGGGTGCCATACATCTACTGCATCAACTCATACTATGAAGAACATGTACGCCAGCTGGTTGCATTCTGCAAGGAGCAGTGCTCACTCTCGAGGTCTGCTAGGCCAGCCACACGCCTTCTCACCTCGCACCAGTATGTGGGCTCCTCCACAAAACATTGCAAGAGTTAGCTGAAGAAAACATCACATGGGCAATCCTGGTGCTGTCTAGGGAAACTTCAGTTTAATGTTGATTTGTCTGGGTCAGCCAGCCACATTGAGCAGTCTGTGCTTAGAAGTTACACAGCACAGTGTGTTGTCATACACATGATATTTTCAGCTACATAGAAGAATAAAATGGCAGTTGTCGTATGCTGTAAGGCATTTGTGAAGATCATGTCCAGAGTTAACTTCTATACCAAAACCTCTCAACTTAACTGTGTTTCTTATTGTGTAATGTGTTACCATACAACTCCCCATTTGCCTTTAAATGCAATGCTGTTTCATGATTTGACTGACCTTTAACATCAGAACATTAACTTGTCTCACTGCAAGTATCTGAAGCCACACAATACCATGTGTCCAGTTAGTTCAGTAGGGAATTCTTTTTAGTGGGTCACAACTGTGTCTTTCACATGCTAGAATGACAAACAGAGCCCTGAGGTTCCTAAATTTGAACTGTTCTCAGACTTGTCCCTCCGTCTGCAGGCCTCAATCCCAGCATTTGGCCTATTCTTCCCCCTCTTCAGATACCTAAATTCAAAGGAGATGCACAACCCAGCAGATTAGCAGAATGCACCAGGTGCACTCCTGTCACATTTTTAGACTATTTCCTCAACTGCATTGAGCATTCACCCCACATCTACAACAAGAAAGTGCTACAACTGTACATCAGACCTCCACGCTTCAGTTGACAGGCTTTGCGATGTAAGAATTTTAAGTTCAGGTCCTCTTCTAGCATAAAGTTTTCTGTAAACAAGCCATTTTAGTTAATGTTTCACAACCCCATATTCCTAGTTGTAATGATGCCAAAGCACTGGTCTGCAGATGCTCTCCTCATAAGCAGACTCTTTTGACTGAGGATGAATATTAAGAGTCAGCATTTTAAGTAAGCCCACAATGTATCTTCTGAAGACATTTAACAGCACTGGCATCTAACTGTTATTACCACGCATAGTGTTTTCCAAGACTCAAGAATACTATTTCATTACCATTAACAGTTGTCTTCATCACTATTCAGGACAGCAACTAGAATTAATTTCTGAAGACTTAACATACCTATTACAAACACTCCAGCTAATGTACAGCCAACGTATTACTTGGCGAGGTTCCACAGGAACACAAGGTACAAAAACCACCTGTCAGCTTGCAGTGAAGCCTTTACCTTTCTTCTCGTGGAAAAGCCAACAAGAAGTGACTGACACTTTTCCATATCTGTGAAACAAATGGAGGAAACGGACAACTACAGAACAAGCCTGTATCAGCTTCTACTTGACGCCCAAAAGCACTCCCTGAAGGATACTGCGAACTGCGATGCAGGCTACAGAGAATAGAGAATGAGAGAACCGAAGCACTCCAACAGGCTCTAGGGCCACTAACAGTGTAACAAGGCAAACCAGTAACAACCCCTGTAAAATGGAACTGAATGCTTTCACAAGAAGAGAGCTTCCTTAATCTACTTGGATGAGCTCTACAACTTTTGTTTTGTCTGGCATTTTCTTGGTTGTTTGTTTTTTATGGTTTTTAAGTCCTTTGCAAGAGTCTTGGTAGCACAAGACTTTTTCAAGCTCTTACACTCCAGTTTCCTGAATGTTTAAGGATATGCCTCATACCTCTGCCTGTAATACTCCATTATAACGCTTGCTATCTGCTTGAAGTACACTGGTTGGCATGCTTTCTCTTTCGTACCTTGGCCCATAAAATACTGCCTTAATGCTGCTACAGCTTCTCAGAATTGCAAAGACTTACTGCCCTGAAGTCAGCACCAGGAAAAAGAGGGGGAAGCAGGATGAGATTCGAGGATGTTTATATGCCTTGTAAGTTCAGAACATTTGCACATCTTGCCAGCCAGAACCTAGAGTTCAGCATGCTTATCAGAAAATGGTAAGTCTGAGACTTTAGATTTGTATTCCTTCACTTCAATGTAGGTAACATTAATTTATGTGATCAGCTATATCTGTGACAGTCTAGCCAGCTGAGGTAGAAGCAACATTCTAAATATACAAGTATACAACACAGAGTTGAGACTTTAAATGCAACTAAACTGAAGAACTTCCTGCATACGGTTCAGTAACTGCTGAATTGTTTTGGACCTTCATTACTTCATTTTAAACTGATCTCATAGCTGCACCTCATTTTTGCTCACAAGGCTCTCCTCATTTACCTGCAAACATACACACCTATTTTCTTGCCTTGCAAGCAAGCACTCGAATTCAATTACTTCTACTACTTCACCAGCTGACTCAAATTCATTATTACAAAAGACTTTAGTCCAGATAGTTGCTTTAAACTGAGTCTTGTGCAGCTGATCTTGGCACAATACTCTGCCTTACTATACTCCAGAAATTTGATAGTTATCCACTCTGCCCAGTTCTTTTCCACTGCAGTCCTCACTTCCAAATATAAAATTTCATGTCAAAGCTCCATGAAGGTAGAAGCTTGAGTTTTCTGTTTCACAGCCTCTTGACCCTTCTGCTCGTAAAAAGAGTTCATAGAGTAATTTAGAGAGTGGGTACAACAACATACTGAAGATTTCGTAGAAAAATTTTCTGTGACATCTCCCAAATTCTCAGCATCTCTCCCTTCTTCCAAACTGCAAATATCTATACACAAACAAGGAAAAAAGATACTGTCCCATGAGCTGCAAGGTGCTATACAGTACAGGTGGATGGATTTCGGCTGCGTTCATGCAAATCCTGGGTTATTCAGATGCATGAAAGCACTGAGCCTTAAGGAATAAGCAGCTCTTCTTTTTTTCAACATAGGAAGAGCAAGTTACCACTTCTTATCTGCTTCTACTTCTATCTTCTCACAATTAGTAGCCGTAAACTGTCTACATGTCTTAAGAGGTGCTACAGTACACTAAGACTTACCTGCCACACTGCATCTAATGATGTAAAATTAACATGCTGACTTTTATCAGATTAAGTTCTTTTGATACAGAAGCTACACAAAAGTGATGAATCAGACATTAAGCTGGACTGTATTCTTTTTGTAGTCTCCCCCTCCAATGCTAAGGCAAAAAAGAAAATAAACTACACACACAGAAATACATGCACAGACACAGTAGCTAGAGCAAATTCAGTACACACAGAAAAATCTTCAGGACAAAAAGGTTCTACAGCCTCCTAGTACTGCAACATATCAAGGAAGTTTCTTCTTAAAAGAAGCACATTACGTGGTAAGGAAACAGATTTCTACACCTCTTCCAGCACAGAATTTCTACAGACTTAAATAGCTGCATCACTTCTGTCAGCTCTCTTGGAAAACATTAATAAGATATTGACAGGAAGACAAGCAGAGTTTAACAGCAGAGAGGCAAACTCCTGGTCAGGCTTGATGCCTTTTTGATGCAGGGTTCAACTGCAGTACAAGAGTTAAGCTAGAATCATTAAAAAAAGCCTTAGCCGGAAAAGACCTCTTGCGATCATCTGGTCCAACCTCCTGTGGCAAGTAAGACCTTAGATTATACTACAGCGCTCTCATTCTGCTGTGAAGTAAGAACTTCCAATTATGACAAAATATATTCCAAGTTCTAAGCAAGAGCAGAAAGGAAAAAGGTGAATCATGAGAGATACTCTGAAGAAAGAGGAAAGAAAAAATCCCAAATTAAATAAGACATGAAAACATCATGCCAGATCTAAAGGCATGCAGAGAAGACACTAACAGACTACCAGAAAACAGTATTTATCAAATGTTTCTGCTGAAAAACGTCAGGCAACAGATGTCAGTACAACTAACCAGAGATCTTGATACGTGCAGACATACAGATGTGTGAGGACACACTTCCCATCCCTCCCAAGGACAACTCTGGCCCTGTTCCTCTCTGCAACTACATATAGCTCAAAAAGCATTCCCTCCCTTTCATTTCCTCAAAAACACAATCCAGCAACCTGGACTAAGATGAGGAAGTACACAAAATGGGCATGTGAGCTACAAATATCAAAGAAGTCCAGTCACTGAAGACATAGCCTTAGGACTAGTTCATGTGTGTTTTTACACTGGGTAACTTTAGACAATACATAAGCTGTTAGCCAGAGACATTTTTCCAAATTGTTGACAAAAAAGCTTCAGCACAATATTCTTTTTCGATTCATTTACAATGGAGGAGTTCTTTTTAATTCAGCTACTCTGTAATTGTTAGAGCGGAAGAATTTCTTAACCATTTCAAAAACACCCCATATATTAAAAGAGGTATGGATACTGCAGAAAACTTCTCAAATACCAGTAGGCCATGAATACACTCAAGCTACAGACTCCATATTAAAAAAAAATTAAAAGAAAAATCAGTAAAGGAACAGGAGTTACCCCCTGTTCCACTGAGTTTACAACAGCCAGCCATCTGAAGATTACATCAATCTTTGGGTCTTGCTACATTAGGAAGAAGTCAGCTTTCCCTTGCACAGTATTTCAAGGGCTTAGACCTTGCCTAGCCTTCTAGCCAAGACAACGGCAATGCAGAAAGCTACCTTCACAGAATCAACACAAGTGGCTAGGAACTTGAAAGGAGGTAGCCACCAGGTTAAGATTCTCTAGACTACTTCCACGTGTATATGTCTATGACAAATACAGGGAAGAGAAAGTCTTGACATGGAAGAGGAAGGGAGAAGAGCTAATAATACCTTGATTTGTGATCTCATGGTTCAGAATTGGGGGGAACTACGCTACTAATTGGCAGTTAGATTATTCACTGCCTCAAACTGAAGGCTTACAAGTTCCCACAGAGAGAACACTGAAAATGCCTCTGAAAATATGCACAGCACTGCTCACTAGAGGAATGCTCAGGTTGTTAGGACTCTGTGATCCAACAGGTTATACATGTCATTACCCCAAGACAGCAAAGTAGCACCCTCACCTATTGACTTCTGTTTGGTGAAAGGATTGGAAGATAACCCTGCAAAAGCTACCATAGCTTGAGAACACAGTCTGGGGAAGTCAGAGGTCAAGTATTGTTTAAAGCAAAATCTAAATACATGCTATGATGCGCCTGTATTGATACTAACAGTTTTGTGGCAGCGGGAAGACATCCTGAGTTGCAGAAGCTGAACAGCCTCCCCTGCTTCAAGCAGGTCAGTTGAATTTGAAGTCTGAGACTGCAGAGACTTGCTGGGCCTGGTACAGAAAAGTAAACTCAAGATGTCTTCAGTGAGCTGAAAGAAGCTTAAAATCTTGTTCCATAATGACCGTTGAGACCTGGCGCCCATCACTGGTTTAGAAAGAAAACAGTGGGTTGACCTATACACCACAATCAGAACCTTAGCGAGTCCTTTTGGGCTGTGGGAAGTCAAACTGAAACGGCAAACAGGGTACTACTAAAAATGGTAGAGAAGCACAGGTGCCCCTGGCAGGTGGCTTTATAACCAGTCTACAGTATAACCAACTGTTCAAGAATTTAAACAGCTCAAGAACCAAAAGAAACTTACGGATGGAGGGGAAGACCACAGATCAGGTAAAAAAAAGCATCTGCAGAAGTTAGAACATTCCTGTTCATCTGGACAGCTTAAAGGAACCAAAAAATGCTACTCATGTTTTATTCTGTATATGGTCATACAGAATACAAAGACGAGCTCGGGTGTCTCAGGTCTGTACAACTAGTGTTCCCAGCTCATAGTACATAGGAATTCATAGCTTCATTTCATTACTGAAGAAAGAATCACCATTTTGGTCCACTGAGAAATTAAAACCAGGACTAAAGCTTAACTAAATTCTTGCTATCTGGTTAATGGGGCTACCTAATGTTAAGACTGTAAAAGCCTTTGTCTCCTACACTCCTTTCCTTTGGGAGACCAGAAGCTGCAGTCTGAGGAGAAAAAGTAAAGGAGCTACATGGAACAAACATAATGCTGGGTTTTTTGAGGGCATCCCTCTATCTCTGCCACCTCACTGCTTTGTTTCTCTTCCGTCCTTGATGAGTATTACAAGTTGTGTACTTCTGTGAACCAAAATGCAGTCCCAAAAAGTGTGACACAAGTGTCATTCAGATCCGAGGTCTTCATCCAAAAGAGAAGTTAAGAGAAAAAGAAAGCATTTCATTTTATTCTCTTGCTTCTCTATAGTTTAGCATTGCATTCTGCATCTTCGGAAATTAAAAATGTTGTCAACAGCAACTATTCCTCCCATTTTTGACAGCATCAGCAATACAGTTTATTATAAAAACAATCTCTTAGAACATTTATTTACACGGGTAGATCACAACTCAATGCAAAGAATCTTCCCTTGTAAAAAAATTCACAGAATTCAGTTATTCTTCTCCAAATAAACCACATTTGTTACTTTTCCATGTCACCACTTGTAACATGTCCAAACTAGTTCAATGTAAGTTTTCTATCACTGTATGGTCTAGCTTGAATTCATTAATGAAGGAAGGGAATGCTCCCTTCGTGGCAGAATACCAGGACTCACTTCAAGAAAATATTTTCATGTTTACAACACCTGTAGTTTCTCCGTCTTCAGTGCTCTGTTTTGGTTTGGTTTTCTAACCAGCTAAACATTAAGTTCTGTTGCACAGACCAGTCAATTCTGGAACAGTTGATTTTTTTCTGCTTACAAATACAAAGATTATCAAAAGCACAGGAACCCAGAAACTTCTGAATCAATCTATATTCAGTTAAAGAACAGTGATCTGGATAGCTGCAAGTCAGCCAGCAACAGCTCAGCTTCAGAAGCAGCCCAGAGGTATTTAAGCCATCTCGGTAACATGAAAGATTTGTTACACCACACAGAGAACAGGCACATATCAACACAGCAAACATTAGCTGCAGAATACTGAACCAGTTTTTGTGTCTCTGCTGACGTATCTTTTTCCCTTTTAGCACAGCAATGGGAAAGAGAAGGGAAAAAGCAAGGAATGGGTGTGTTGAACATTTATTTTTCTGTACACTTGTGTCACAGAGCAAAATTTCTCTGCCAAACCAGATCCCATAAAAAGCTTGACTTCACATCTACAAGAAGCTTAAACCTAATGTTACTGACAAGCTGCTAGACAGAGAAGTTTACACTATGAGAGTCTCAGTATGCAATTCTGCTACCTGGTGCTAATGCAAGTATGGTTCCAACTTGTTAGCAACAACAAAAATACTACTCTTTTTTTTTCCTTTTTTATATTAAACAAAAGCAACTGTTACCTCCAAGGGAAAAGAACGTGTTTTCCAGCAGCAAATTCTGACCAAAACTCTGCTATTTGTACCGAGTGAATTGACGTGAATTCTTCTTGTTTCTAACACACTCCTAACAGAAACCATCACAAGCAACACAAGTAAAAATCTCATCTGTCCTTCATTTTCAGCTTTTCTAGAAACCCTTGTTCAGTAGGAGCCAAAATTCACTATCTGTGTGGTGGCTTAAGCTTTCACTAACATTATAAAAAAACATGCTGCCTGGCAAGCTGGAGGGAGAACATGCTCTTCAGAAGAGGGGAATGAATTTGACTGAGGTGGTTTTACCTTCTATTGAGACAACATGAATGAAAGCACAGAATCCTTCATGAAGTGCACATCAGTGACACTGCCAGAAATGAAGACAAGCTACCATGTAGGTCATCCAGTTAAGAGCAAGTAAACAGGTGTGGCAAAGTTGGGGCAGGGGGCATTTATCACTAGTGAAAAACAAAGTCAGTTGAGCAGCTGGTGCAAATTTCAATTCAGAAGCTTTATTTCAGTATTGTCATGCAAGTGAACCAAGAACTACCCAAGATCATCACCTACTCCAAATGTGTCCTGCTCAATGCTTAATGCCCAGCTGCCTTTGAGCTGCACAGCTCCATTTACTTCAAGATTATGAGTCTGAAGGTAGAACCTACTGCTACAATATCAAGTCCCTTCCCTATTCTAACCCTATAAACTAGATGGTGCTTTATTCGCAGTCTGCCATTCACCTGCACCTAGCACAAACAGCCCTCACGTAAAATCAAGTGCAACAGCACTACAGGACAAATACTGATAGGGTACATACCCATGTCCTACCTGCAGAGCCTGTTAGACAATACATGCCCCAAGCTGCAGCACGGCAGGTTGCCTGAGCCCTGCCAAGTTCCTAACCAACTTTTGCCAAGCTGTATTAAATTACAGAGACATAGTGAGCTCCACAGCTAGTAAAACACAGTTTGGCCACCAAAGCCTAAATTAACATAAGATGATCTCTTCAGTCTTCTAGAAAATTCCTAGAAAATTCAGGGAGGACATGGAAACAAAAAAGAAAAAGAACTTTAATTTCCCACTAGAATGAAGAAATTCAGAGACTAGATCTTACAGAAGTCACTGCTGGAAGAAACAAAAAATAGTTGACACGTACAGGCAGACGAGACAAGTGCCACAGATAAACCCAATATTACAGGTCTAAAAGCATTATGTAGATCTACCCTGAAAACAAGGTAAAGAAGGAGGAGACTGGGTCTTCATTCTCATAATACTCGGTTTCAGCTTGAAACAAGTTTACATACAGAAATGCCAAAAGTTGAGAAGCCTGTTCACTCATACTAGCATGTCCTAAAGAGAAACACTTTAATGCTAAAAAAAAAGTTTAAAAAGTAATCTGTGTTTTTGGGGGGAGTACTCATCTGTTATCTACTTAATTAGAATGGGTCTCAAGTTTTTGCATCTTCAAAATATCATTTAGAAAAATTTAAGACAAATCAAGATCTCAGAAGTTTTAATTCTTCTAATCACTGATATTTAACACCGACTCAAGCAGGTTATGCTATCCTCCTGAACAAAGACTCCTACACAAAAAAGGTCACAGGCCTAATGCATAGCAAGATTCCTACGCCACGTGATACAATCTGGGAAATGATTTAATTGTAGTTGTTGAGGCAGAAATCCAATTAAAACAGGTTAAGTTTCCGGCTTCCTCAGCACTGGATCTGCATATGGATCTTCGGCTATCACAAGGACACTGCAACAAAGGGATTAAAACACATTTAAGGTTTCCAAACTGGGTAGTGCTCAAACCAATGGCATCTTGGAATTATGTGCCACATATGCATCTTCTTGACCCAAGAAAAACAACATATGCATTGACATTATACCTTGCAATGACATAATTAAGAGCAAGCTCAATACACATACCAAATTACTGACACAGGCACAATTAAAGATACTTATCTTGTATGAAATCATGAACCAAACTACTCGCCAAATATCTGCAGAGAAACAGAAGTTTTGTCTAAAGTTGAACAAAAGCAGTCACACCCAAATAAACACCTGTTAAACTGTAAGGATTAAGCTGTCTAAACTGATCCTATCATTGACAGGATCAGGACTTCACAGTGCTCAGAGCTATTCTTTCATGGTAACTACACAGAAGAACACACAATATTAGCTTCCACAATTGCATTTTAGGAAGGTTCCAACCTCCTTAGTCACCGAAAAAGTTGTCAAAAGCCAGAGTACCAAGATTCACGAAAGTTACAAAACTTTATGGCACACCTCATTGATGAGACTGTCTACTCCACTCTGCACATACGCATCCTTTCAGTGCTCAACAAATAAAACAAGTTTCTGGGAACAAGAAATTGTACATGGGGATTACAGTATAGGAATAGCAAATGAGTGTCCCAAGAACCTAAACAGAGAGTTGTAATGCTGAACTTCAGCAAATCTAAGTATTAGAGCTCCTTCAAATGCTTTTTAGTAGGATGCCAGTCTTAAAATTAAGTTAGACGAGAACTCACCATTACAAACTTTGATACAGACAAAAAAGTCAACCACAAGTTCCTTTCTTCCTTCCCATATGTGTAAGTACCACCCTTTTTTTCCTGCTTTACCTCACCAGTGACACTTAACTCCTCTCTCCCAGGCTACCCACACACCTTCCGTGCACAAGCAACAACCATAACTATGCCCATATTTTATAGTTCAGTAGATTAACAAGTTGACAATAATACTATTTTTCCTCAGCGTCATAGCATGGCTAGGTTTGCCAAAATCTGAATTCACAGAATCACAGAATAGTAGGGGTTGGAAAGGACCTCTGTGGGTCATCTAGTCCAACCTCCCTGCCGAAGCAGGGTCACCTAGAGAAGTGTAGTCACTATGCGTATGGGGGTTTTTGTGTGGTTTTAATTTCTTTGCATAGACCCTCAGCCCCATAGGCAAGTGTCTCTGGGTGCCAGGTCAGGTACTTGGAGGCAGAGATGAGGTGAGTGGCTTTTCTGTAGCCACACAGGCCGAAGAAAAAACCTGAAAAAAACCAAATGTCTACAATGAGCAATTTCAGTATCATAATCTCCAGAAATTAACTGCTTAACTTGTTTTTGTTTTGGGAAACGGTGGTTAACATAATTTTTGCTAGAAGCAGAGTATCATTGCTGGATTTAAGGTGGGCTTTTTAAAGGGTTGCTGTTTAAAAAGAGTTTTGTAAAACTTCGAATATTCTTATATAAGTGCTTGTAATAAATTGGGATTGTTTTCCTTTAATTAAAATCTTTAGTTACATGGAGTGTCATGTTCCTTTTTGCATTTCTTCTTTGACTTCAGTCAAATTCCTTGCTGATAGTCATGTCAGAGTTGGAAGAAAGGGTACTTACTTGTTGACAAGCAGGTGTTCCAATAGGTGCTGCCTAAATCTGTTCAATGCTTTGGGTTACCTCCCAGCTAAACTGCTGCTCTCAGATGTACTGAAAGGACTCATAGACTACCAGTATTACAGAACACTTATCAGAAGAACACAAAGATTCTCCACAGCTCCGAGATACTTATAAAAGAATAAGCAAAGCTGTGTTTTCAAACTTTATTTGTATGTTTTCTTTGTATTTAAAGGCTCCCCTGGCAGAACTGTTTTGAGACGCAAATACTGTGTACTGCAATTAGAAAACAGCCTGATCTGTCCCGCACAAACTTCCACAGAACTGAAAGCTAAATAGTTTGAAAACACTGCTCAAACATGCAGTATCTATTAAAAAATAGTTTCAACTATTTCCTAATACCTATTTTGACTAATTAGAAAGTGGAGGGTATAAAGCTTCTAACACCGAATTTTCAAATCAGTAGTCTGATGTAGTTTCAAATATCAAACACAGCATATATCATTAGCATATACTAACATGACAGTATTTATTACATTAAACAGCCACGTGATAAGAGTGAAAGTTTTAGTGCTTTATTTTCAAGCAAAACATTTGAGATGTGGTATAGCAGTGTGTGTTTTATAATGGATACTTTTCTAATTAAAATGACAGCATAAACATTCTGTACATATTCAGTTATGACAGACATTCTGAGCCAAACACACCTTTTTTATAACTCCATTAACTTTAAGCTTAACAGTGATTACACTTCCTTATAACTCTTCATACAAGATTTAACTTACTACTAGTTACAGCACAGACTAAGGAGAGAAAACCTAAACAAGTCCAAGCCACTCTTCCAGGCATTAGAGCTATCAGTCTGCACTATGTAGTTTTTTCATCTGAATTCCACTGAATTCATCTTACAAAGAGTACCACAGTACTGATGGAAGTTAAAATCCCAACTAGATTTCTTGGGAGACATTCTAGTGAGTGTGGTCATCTAAACAAAATACAAAGAAAAGTTAGATCCCCTACTCCAAAAACTAAGCAAAAGTCTTGTGTACTTGGTGGAAGGCAGTTTCCAACTACTACGTTTATTTATCCAAAGTTTCAACCTTTGAGTACAGCATTATTTCAAGCTCCTCCTCTTACACAGATAGCTCAGAAGGTACAGGGAGAGAATACAACTATTAGTTCCCCTCCAATGCCTGTGCAGGCCATTCTTGTGTTAGAATTCAGCACATCAAACTTCAGGAGACAGTCAAAAATACAAATGACTGCATCTGTGCAACTTTATATAGACAATTTAAAACCTGACACTTCGAACTATCACTAGCTGTCACCAGTAAAAGCTTTCAAATTCTGCTGAAGCAACCTGAAATGAGATCAGCTTCTGCTCTGCTCTCCCACCACAAATTATACTTGCATACACTGGAGTAACAAGAACAAAGCAGCTTAGATGATAGCCAGTCACAAGTGCGTATTTAAAAATTCTTCCCACCTCAAAGCTGGGCCACCAACCTTCTCAACCTCCCCAACAATACAGCAAACACGCACCAAGAATATGGGCAATTCTAGTTTCTTGCCATAACCCGGAATGCTATTCAGTAGTAAGAAGCTACCTTAATTTTGGATGCACCTTGGCTTTAGTAAACTCAGACATTTAAATCAATATATTCTACTATTCTCCTTCCAGCTGCCACAGGTCTGGACTTGCAATACTCACTTTCTGCTTTTGATACTGTCAACAGAAAGACCAAATCCTTCTGAAGTAGGCTATTTTAACAAGTTAGATAATACACATAAAGCAAAGAGGGGGGCTCACAAGCCCCAACTCAGCTATGTCTCTCTCAAGCTATCTAAGAATCAGAGGAAATACAGTAATTTGCACCTTCTCTACTTGTCATGCTCAGTGATCTCAAAGCAGCATTCGTGAGTCAATGGGCACAAAACTCTGGGTCCTTGAATTCCTTGCCTCAGCTGTTCAAAGCTTAAGCATGCCAGGTAACATCTTGAGAACACCTTCCCTTAAGTGAACTAAGCATAAAGACCCCTGTGGGATTAACTACCCATCATGGTATAGCTATAACATTTATGACAATACAGCTAGAGTCAGTGGTATAAAAACTGAACACTTCTACATACTTTTGCACTTTGTTTTTTCTCCCCGTCAGCCTTTAGCTGGAAACAATATACTTTAGGCTAAAAGTCAGGCATTTAAAGTACTCCAATCAAAAGTGATCCAAAAACACAGTAAGGATGAATGTCCCTTTGCTTTAAAACAAACAAATAAGAAACAAATTGCTATTTACAAAGAGATTCCATTAGTGTCGAGTATTTCCAGGAACAGGCCCTCTCCTTTCCTGACAAAGGAAGATTTAAGACTGGTTCTTTGAAACACTTTTCACAGGACAGCCTACCTTCCTTCACTATGTCAGTAGTGCCATGAAACTGTGCATTTACCCTATGAACATACTGTAGATAGACACGCTCACTGAACCAGACTTCAGCAAAAGAGTACAAGTGCTCTTGGTGAGGACTACTCAACTACAGCTTTCCACTCCAGTCAGTTTCAAAGCTGTTACAGCAAACACACTACAAGAGTATCTTTGTCTAAAGTACTTCCATCTTTTAGACACAGCTGGACTTAAAATATTCACAGCTACACAAATGTGCAGTCAGAGGCCCAACATTGAGAAAAACAGCTGGAAATTACAGTTTCTGTAAGCTATGGGTGCTTAAACATTTGTAACACTTGAAGACAGGCAATAATCTTAAACTTGTGATAGAACGAAATCTTGAAACCCTAATTCAGTAATGACAGGACATCAGTAGATTCCAGAAGTGAAAGATTTTTTTGATGGCAGAACTGAGGACACTTGCCACTATTTTAAGGCTTAGAGAAAAGAGGTCATTCATTATCTTATTCCCATTTTGTCAAATCCAAGGCTATTTAAACAACCTGTTGCTGCTAAGTAGCATCTAAACAGAATACATCACCAGATGAGTTTAGGAGAAAGTATTTGTAATGACGAACAGACTATTACCCATAGAAGGAAACTATGAAATAAGATGAAAACTTTATTATTGTTACAGCCTTGCTTATTTCAACATAACTACTCAGGTGATGTGGTTATCTAAAGCCAGAGCTATTCCCTCAAAACTCCCTTTTTTCCCCCCAGATGATCAAAACTTACAAGTTCCCTTTCCTTTCCTCCTTTCCTTCCCCAAAATAGTTAAGTATTCATCAAAAATTTGGAATGGTAAGTTATACCAATGAGACACTTGCAATGCTATGAAGCCAAATAACACCAAGCGGCTCCGAGATCCTGCACCTCAGCACTAAAACCAGGAAGCTCTGCTGTAAGCCAAGCCCTTGTCAGCCGACATCAGCATTAGTGACTACATGTTTCAGTTACTCAAGAGTGATACTGGAGGAGAAAGGGGCAAGGGGGTGGGGAGGAAGAACCAATAGCTTAGCTACACACATGCACCACTACCAAGAGAATTCTCCAGTGCTTCTGTACTTTATTTATGTGGAATACTCTACCCCGTCACAGTTGGCCTTGGCCAAGGGAGATGAATTCCAGTTATAAGAACAGAAAAGTGCTCTTACATGAGGCGAGTAATAAAGCCCGTATTAATTTAGCCTGGCAACAAGAAGGTTACAAGTGTTTTCTGTAAGTGTCAAGGGTAAAACACCAAGAGAAGAAAATTACTTAAAATGAGAGCNTAGCATCAATACAGTTAGCAGGCAAAACAGTTATGAGAAACTTTCAGGCTGGAAATCATTTCAAGAAACAACATGCTGGAAGAACCTCCCCAGGAGAACTGAGAACTACAAAAGCAGGTATGAAAACAAAAACAACACATGCACTTATCTGCTTTTTAGATGGCTGCAAGTTAGAGATTTAAGTGATGTACCCAAAATATTAGCAGATTACCCTTTTGACATTATGAGGTCTCTCATTAAGCTTATTCCTGGACAGNAGAACTTCACTGTCCTTAAAGACAACTGACAAATACCAAGTTCTGTTGTTCTAGTACGCAAACCAACAGTAAGATGAGATGCTTCTATTGCTCAGGACTGACACGCTCCAGTACAAAAAGTACTTTAAAGGCTCAGTTCCTAGAAAAGGCTAGTACCCCTACTTTGATCTTTTTGCTAAGGAAGTAACTGGAACACCGTTCTTCTTATCATAACACCCATTCTTTCTTAGAAGGTAAAAGAAGACAGAGAAGACACTGCAAAGAACCAAACCTGTATTATCTACAGTTTGTGAAGCTTTTCTTGTCCTGACCCGTAGTACCTACCCCTGAAACTCTGTTGTGACCAAGGAAAGGAAACTAGTCCCCCCACCTTCTGCTAGGAAGGGGGAGGCAGAAGATAGCTCTATACAAAGCAAGTTATTGCAGTAAGCAGCAAGTTCTAGGATTTAAAAATAAAAAAAAACCACAAACGCTACACCACACTGTTGGATAGGGTTATTCTATGCAGAGGTTGTTTATCCAGCTTGATCCTTCTATTGCTGTGTCACTTTGTACCCATATGTTCACGTTTGATATCTCCCAAATGTGTGTGTGTGCGGGAGGGCGGGGGAAAGGGAAATAGGCCAGAGTTGATACATTCCGAAAACCAAACCAGCTACTTGATTTTTTGGAAAGAGCTCCATGTAGAGCTACCAGACAAAAACACAGAACGTTATGAAAGTGTAACAGAGATTTTATAATTGAGTTATTAACCACATTTAAGACAACTGATATTTCAGAATGGGTTACACCGAGAGAGTCAAAATACTAATTTAACTGTTAGATCAATTAACAATATTGCCTGCTATCTAGTTTTGATTTGGCTTCTTACTGAGCTGACTTTCCAAATAGCCTGACATCATTTTGTTAAAGGAAAACAATACCGCAAATCTAGAAATCTGTAAGGAAGAAACCATTTCTTAGTTGAAGGGGAACAGCTTTTCCATGACACACAGATTAAACAATTTTGTGGTGCACAGCAACCTACTTGGTTTACTTCTGGTTAAGTTTTTAAAATGCTCCAACACCACTAAAACAAGACTAAAATTAAAGCACAAGTGAGATCTAATAAGGCTTCCAGTAATTTCAAGTGGTTGTGAAACTGCAACAACGAAACATACCACAGACAGAAGCAATGCTAGTTTAGAACAGTCAGACTGCTAAGAACAGCACAGGGGAGTTGACAAGGTGGTTCTGGTGACACTATAGGTGTTGCCAGCATGAAGCATAGTTAGAATTTAAATGCAGGATCTCAATCTGATGAAACTCAGATTTCATCTGAACAAAATACATGAAGAGTTGTGAAAAACAGATTATACAACTACATTAAATTTATCCATTGACTTAAGTTACCTAATCAGTATCTACTTCATTTAAAACTAAAAGAGTAGTTCTAACAGCCTTTGGGTAAGTCTGTTAGAGGAAAAACCCAGGGAATATACTTTTCTCCAGACACCCTCTGGAATCAATGAAGTATAGCAACAAGCGTGTTCATTGCATTGTATTTTGAAAGTGACAGATTACTTTGCTTGTCACTTCAGTGGAGCCTCATATGCAACTTCACATTTATTATAAGCATGCTCTCAAAAACTAACTCATTACTACATCTGTATTTAACTCAAGCTTCCAAATATACAGTTCCCAGGTTCTAACTTACTTGAGTTCACCTGCAGCACAGTTACATCACAACCTTCAGTGCCCATTCTGTTCCAATTCCAGTTCAGCTTCAGAAATACATTAGGAATCCCCAAGCCATTAAAAAAAGAAAAAAATTCCTATCCTTACTACTGTGACCATAGTGCTCCAGTATTTAAATACTAATGAAAGGTACTTAAGTGGTACCATTCCTTCACATACTAAATTCCACAAAATTCATCTTTCCTCTTCACAGTTAACCTGAAGTGAACTCAAGTTTCCACTCTCTCCATGGAGTATGTAAACTTGCAGACTGAGGTGTGCAACAGCATTTCTCTTAACAATGCTTCTTCCAGTTCTACTTACAAAGAGCTGATGAGACCTTTGAGCTGGAGCCCTGTTGTCATGAGTCTCATATAAAACATGGCAACATTCAGTTGCAAGTCTACAAATGCTTGAGGTAAATGAGAAATACGGAGTATGTAGCAGTACTATATCAACTTAAAAGTTGTCATACGAGAAATCTGCAGAAAGCATTATTTGCTATCTTACTTTTGGCAAAGAAATATATTTGTATTTCCACCAAGCTTTTTGTAACTGAGTAAGGGAACGAAGCTAACTTCTTTAATCCATAATCTTCTGGTATAATGTAGGTCTTCGCTTTCTACAATAAAACAGTGGTAATAAAAATTATCTGCTAAATAAATCGGGCAGAATACTACCAGCATAAGACATGGCAGCACTCATTGTCATTACATAAACATGAAAAGCATCGTGGAATAGACTACAGCAGATCTTTAAAGCACAAACTTTTAAGATTTGGAATCCCGGCCTTAAGTTGCCAAAGTCACACAGCTTCCATCACCTTCTTTAAATGAGATATAGTTGAAATGGTGTTTTCTGCTAAAAATTTCTAATTGACTTAACAACAATTTGCAATTTTATGTACACCGACAGTATTCCTGCATCTTCCATTACTTGAACCCATTTATTTTGATTATTGGTGTTACTTAAAGATCTGAAATCTAGCTATCGAGTTATGCAGCTTCTTCTCAGGTGTTATTCGCTCAGGCTTACTCACACAGACTATGACTGTCTGCACACGCTTGTTCAAGTTAGCCATTTCCCACTTCCCCTCACCGCTTTACAACAGATGAGTTTGTCAAGCTATTACACCAAAACAACTGCAAAAGACAAAACAAGTGCAGTTTTAAAGAGAAATTACACTTCCCAGTCAGTAACTCGATTATAATGGACTGTATCCTCAAATTAAAGAGGAAGAGAACATTAACTCTCTAAGGAAGGCAGAGTTCCAAGTTTGTATTCAGCATACAGACTACTAATACACACCTTCAGTTACTTTCTTCATTAGTTCTCTTTAAACGCATAGCCACATGTCACCCATGATCACAAGGTTCAGCTACGTTGCACGCACCTTCCAGGAAGGGATACTCTCTATACTGAATAAGCTAATTACATAAGGGGTTTGACATTAGAAGACACAGAACATTATTATCGTTGGTAAGATGCCATCTTCTAGCCCTGACGTTAACCACATCTTACAATATTATCTTGTCCAAAAATAGACAACTACCACAGAGTCATATTCCACAAAGATATATGATGTAAAGGCAGCTTCTCCTCACTAACTCCAGGAGCTAAAGTAAGCAACTAATCATTATACCAGCATCAACAACATTTAACCAAGTCCCTTGATTGTTTTGGAGGGGGAGTACGTGTGCACACTTTTCTTTTTCCTTTTCTTTGGAGCAGTGGGGAGAGGGAGGCAGGCATGGGGGATGGTGAAGTCCATTACTATGCATTGTTTACATCTCCCCTTTTTTTGGTCCCTCAGCTCATTTGTATTGCTCCTTAAAAAAAAAAAAAAAAAAATCAACATTTTCAACTTAGAAGATACTACACAAAAGTGTATTTTTGACTTCCACATTTATTACCTGTACCTCTACTACATCTGAGCAGTCTTGTACTAAGAGAGGAGGTACAGAACAGACTTCCAGCACATAAAAGCCCACAGTACAGAGAGATGACCATTTCTCCTACCCAGAGTGGACAAGACAAACCGTAACAAGCTCACAGCAAGGCAAATAAGACAGAAGTTCAACATGGAGAAAGATGAGAACAAAACAGCATGCATGCTTTCTAAAAGCAAAGACAGCTTAAGACTAGACCTAGTTACCTTGGAGCATTAATTATGTACCAGATGACCTATGAAGGTTTGTCCCAGGCCTAACAGTTTTACCTTTAGGAACCATCCCTAAAAATCTAAGTAAAAATTCTTCATTACAGTTACTACTCTGCATTAATAACAACTGATATTAACCATGCTTTAAACACACAACAGTAGTCAGCCACAAATCTGAAGGAGATGCACATTGCCAGTATTGAGGCTAATGCCCATCTCATGACTAGACAGCCTTCTGATAGTTTATCACCTTTGTCCCCAAATAACACAGGTGTATCAGGAAGTAATGACCATGTTTGTATTCTTTCACTTCCACTTTTACAAAAGTCTAACAAATAGCTGCTCTTCTTTATGCTACGCTTACTTATTTGGACGTTATGCAATAAATCAAGGGGTGTCAGTAACAAGTTACTCTGAAAGCAGAATAATAGTCAGCATGCATTCACCAAGGTAGTCAGCATGGATTCACCAAGGGGAAATCATGCCTGACCAATCTGATAGCTTTCTACGATGACATGACTGGCTGGGTAGACGAAGGGAGAGCCGTGGATGTTGTCTACCTTGACTTCAGCAAGGCTTT